>OGOZ01001663.1_pt1 | contig 12008 bp, 9 predicted proteins | sample 1552801 | NCBI WGS metagenome assembly OGOZ01 (sample SAMEA2580196, study PRJEB22360) | human gut metagenome | biome: human gut; feature: human-associated habitat; material: faeces | place: Denmark | collected 2008/2010
ATTTAGATATAATAAGATTATTTTCTTGTATATCAATATTTTTATACCATTTAGGAATTTTAAAAGGTGGATATTTAGCTGTTTGTACCTTCTTTGTTTTAAGTGGTTATTTGTCATGTGTATCTGCATTTAATGATGAAAAATTTTCTTTAAAAAAATACTATACAAAAAGAATTAAAAAACTATATGTTCCATTATTTTTTGTAGTATTTATAACGATTTTAATTACTTCTTTTTTACCAAATATAGGTTGGTTTAATTTGAAACCAGAAACGAATTCGGTTTTGTTTGGATATAATAATTTTTGGCAATTGGGAGCTAATATGGACTATTTTGCTAGTCATAATAATTCTCCATTTATGCATCTATGGTATATTTCAATATTGATGCAATTTGATTTAGTATTTCCAATTTTATATGGGATTTTAAAGAAAATTGGCGATAAAACAAATAAAATTATTCCATGTATTATAACATGTTTAATATCAATTATTAGTGGATTTTACTTTGTTAAGGCAAGTGTTTCAGAAAATATGATGATAACTTATTATAGTACTTTTACTAGAGTTTTTTCTCTTTTCTTTGGTTTAACACTTGGATTCATACATAATTATTATGGTCCGGTACTTACTGATAGAATGAAAGAAAAAGATTTTTCAAAATTAGGAATATATTTTTATTTGTTAGTATTAGCGGGTTTGTTTATTTTTACTGATTCAAAGTCATTATATTTTTCAAGCGTTATGATTTTAGTTACTTTAATTACTTGTCGCTTAATTGATTATAGCGTTCCAAATGAGCAAAATATATTAAGCAAAAAAGATAAAATTGTTAAATCATTATCAGAAGTTAGTTATGAAATATATTTAATTCAATATCCTGTTATATTTTTCTTCCAAAATATTACTATAAATACAATAATTAAAACTGTATTAATTGTTGTTATAACTATTTTATTATCTTACGTTCTTCATTTTGCAACCAATATAAAAAATAAAAAATATAAAGGTTTACGCTATTTTGTATTAATTGTTATATCCGCTGCTTCCTTGTTTGGTGTTTATCAATATATTGTAACAGAAGACCATACTGCTGAAATGGAAGAGCTAGAAAAACAATTATCGGAAAATGCTAAAAAGATGGAACAAAATCAAGAAGATTATAATACGTTAGTAAAAGAAGAACAAGAAAAATGGGATGAAGTTTTAGATAATTTGGAAGCTGGCGAAAACCAAATCAAAGATATTGTTAGCAATTTACCAGTGGTGGCAATAGGTGATTCTGTTATGCTTGGAGCTATAGATAATTTACATGCAACTTTCCCAAATAGTTATGTTGATGCTAAAGTATCAAGGAGTTTATGGAAGGCTAGTGGAATACTAGAGGAACTTATTAGTAAAAATGCTTTAGGAGAACCTATTGTTATAAATTTAGGTGCTAATGGAGATTGTTCTTTGGGTTGTAAAAAAGAAATTATGGAATTATGTAAGGGGAAAGAAGTATTTTGGTTAAATACGACAAATAATCAAGAATTCAATAAGAACTTATTATCTTTTTCTTCTAAATATTCTAATTTACATGTTATAGATTGGAATAAATTATCAAGAGGTCATGAAGAATACTTCTATGCTGATGGAATTCATTTAACAGGAAGTGGAAGAAAGGCATATACACAGGTTGTTTATAATGCTATCTATCAAACTTATTTAGATGAATATAATGTTAAAAAAGCAGAAATTATAAAGAAACATGAAGAAGAATTAAAAAATAAAATAACTTTTTATGGAAATAGTGTATTGTTAAATGCATATGATTATATTCACACTAATTTTTCAGAAGCTCAATTTGTTATTAATAAAGATTTTAACTTCGAAATGATAAAAAATGAACTAATAAAAGCCATAGAAGAAAAATCCTTATCGTATAATGTTGTTTTTGCTTTTGATAATAGTATTAATTTGAGTACAACTGATTATCAAGAACTAATAAAATTATGTGAAAATCATAAGATATATATTGTTGCTATAAATTCTGATTTAAGTAATTTAGTTAATAATTCAGATAATGTTACTATTTTAGATTTTTATAGTGAAGTAAAAAATAATGAAGATTATTTATTATCTGATAAAAAACATTTGACAGATAAAGGAAATCAAGCTTTAAATGATTTCTTAAAGGATAAATTAATGTAAAAAAAGCCATTTATTGATGTTTGTAATATTACATCAATAATGACTTTTTTTATGCAATATAACTTTTTAATAGTACATTTATTTCTGAAAAGCTTATTTCATCACTACCGTTAATTGTTGTTTTAACTTGCAGTCTAGTTGGACCATAAATATCTACTACAGTCTTTTCTGAAAAATCCATATTTGGAGTATTTCCAGCTTCTAAAACAAATGCTAAATCACTAATTACATCATTTGTTTCTGTATTAACAAGTGAGAATGAAGCCCCTGTATTTTGAGTAACACCTGAAATTCTTCCGCACAGTACAATTTCAAATACACTAGTTCTTTTTACTACTATATCAGTACCATTTTCTACGGCTAAATAGCTGTTATTTCCTGGTATAATTCTTGTATTACCTAATAAAACAGTTCCAGTTTTTTTAGTATCCATAAGACTTGCAAATGCTATTGCATCATATCATGTTGGATTAGCAGGCCCTTGAGGTCCAATATCGCCTTTAGGACCTGTAGGACCAATTTCACCTTGTGGTCCGGTTGGACCAACTACTTGTTGAATTGCTGTTGGATATATTCCAAGTTCACCTAATCTATTTTTTATTTTTTGATTCTCTTCAATTCTTTTAATTTTATTTTCAAAATTTATAAATTGCTTCTAATCCAAATTTTATAGTATATAATATGAGGGCAATGTTTTAATGAAAATTTATTTTAACTAGAAACAAAAAGAAATAGGCATAATTTTTCCTATTTCTTTCTTTTCCCTATATCCATATTACCATAAAAACACTTATTTTCAAGACTTGTAATCAGTTAAATATTGGTGTATTAAATATCTGGAGGGATAAAAATGAAAAATAATATGACAGCATTAGTTAGTTGTTTTGCAAGGTATTATCATACTGTAAATAGTAATATTAAAATATATAATGATACTTTAGCACCTGCAATCTTAACAAAATTAGAAATAGAAAATATTTCAAAAAATATGATGAAAGGAATTAAATTTTTTAATCCTTATTATGATGAGGATGATTCTTTAAAGTGGGTTGTTAATAATATTTTAGCGCGTTCTATATTTAATGAAAAGCACCTATTAAATGAAATTAGATTAGGTTTAAAGCAGTATTTAATATTAGAAAGTGGATATGATACATCAAGGTATAAAATTAGTGACAAAGTTAGTGTGTATGAACTTGACAAAAAAGAAATAATTAATCAGGCACTTGCTAAAGAAGCTGGTGAAGAAATGAAATCCAAATATAGTTATAAAGATATTGAAGCCATAGCGCAAGCTTCTAATATACTGATATACGAACATTTAAATTATCAAGATATAAATGATACATTTTTTTACGATTATAATACCTTAAACCCAAGCAATAAAATACTTACTCCAAAAGGAGTGGCTTACTGCCTATTAGTTAAGCAATAAAAGTATAAAAAAAATATATTTATCTATTTATTTTGTGTTATACTTAAAAAGTAAGAAAGTTGGTGGTTAGATGAAAAATGAATGGAGAAATTTTAAAGAAGGTAACTGGTGTAATAAAATAGATGTTAGAGATTTTATTCAAAGTAATTATACTCCTTATGATAAAGATGAATCATTCTTAACAGGAAAAACAGAAAAAACAACGCGTGTTTGGAATAAATGTGAAGAATTACTTAAAGAAGAATTAAAGAAAAAAGTTTTAGATATAGATGTCGATAATATGTCTGGTATAAATAGTTTTAACCCTGGATATATTGACAAAGAAAATGAAGTTATATTTGGATTGCAAACTGATAAGCCTTTAAAAAGAATGGTTAATCCATATGGTGGTATCAGAATGGTATATCAAGAACTTGATTCATATGGTTATAAGTTAAATCCGGAAGTAGATAAATACTTTAATGAATTTAGAAAAACGCATAATCAAGGAGTATTTGATGCTTATACTAATGAAATTAGAAAAGCACGTCATGTTGGCCTATTAACTGGTCTTCCGGATGCATATGGACGTGGAAGAATAATTGGCGATTATCGTCGTATTGCGTTATATGGTATAGATTATTTAATGGAACAAAAAAAATATGAATTGGATAATACTTATTTAGGAGAAATGAATGAAAATTTAATTCGTACTCGTGAAGAGATATCTATGCAATACTGTGCTTTAGAAGAAATAAAAAAGATGGCTTTAAGATATGGCTATGATATATCTAAACCTGCTACTAATTCTTTTGAAGCCGTTCAATGGACATATTTTGGCTATTTAGCAGCAGTTAAAGAAAATAATGGTGCAGCTATGAGTTTAGGTCGAGTTGATGCTTTTTTAGATATTTATTTTGAAAGAGATTTAAAAGAGGGTACCATTACAGAAAGTGAAATTCAAGAATTAATTGATCAATTTGTTATTAAGCTTAGATTAGTTAGACATTTAAGAACCCCAGAATATGATGAGTTATTCTCAGGAGATCCTACTTGGGTTACATGTTCTTTAGGTGGAATTAGTGAAGATGGTAAAGATATGGTTACTAAAACATCATATCGTATTTTACATACGTTAGAAAATTTAGATCCAGCACCAGAACCTAATATGACAGTATTATGGAGTTTGAATTTACCAGAGCCATGGAAAAAATACTGTGCTAAAATAAGTATCAATACTGATGCTGTTCAATATGAATCAGATGATTTAATGAGACCTATATATGGTGATGATTATGCTATTGCATGTTGTGTTTCTGCTATGAGATTGGGTAAAGATATGCAGTTCTTTGGAGCTAGATGTAATCTTGCCAAAAGTTTGTTATATTCAATTAATGGCGGTATAGATGAAGTAAAAGGCGACTTAGTTATAGAGGGCATAGAAAAAAATGAAGATGAAGTACTTGATTATGAAAAAGTTAAGAATAGCTATTTTAAAGTGATAGAAAAAGTAGCAAAAATATATTCAGATGCCATGAATATAATTCATTACATGCATGATAAATATGCATATGAAGCAGGACAGATGGCCCTTCATGATACTGATGTTCACCGCTATATGGCATATGGTGTTGCAGGACTTTCTGTTGCGTGCGATAGTTTATCAGCTATAAAATATGCTAAAGTACGACCAGCACGAAATGAAAATGGTATTACAATTGGTTTTGAGATTGAAGGTGACTACCCTAAATATGGAAATGATGATGATAGAGTTGATGATATTGCCAAACAAATTTTGAAGAAAATGCACGATGAATTAGAAAAACATAAAACTTATCGTGATGCTGAAGTAACATTGTCTGTTTTAACAATCACTTCCAATGTTGTTTATGGCAGTAAAACAGGAGCAACACCAGATGGAAGATTAGCAGGTATTCCTTTCGCTCCTGGAGCTAATCCAATGCACGGTAGAGATATGAATGGAGCAATAGCTTCCTTAAACAGTGTTGCTAAATTAGATTATAAAAATTGCTGTAAAGATGGTATTTCTAATACATTTTCAATTATTCCTAGTGTATTAGGTGAAAATTTAGAGACACAAATAGAAAATTTAGTCGGACTTATGGATGGATACTTTGAAAAAGGTGCTCATCATTTAAATGTAAATGTTTTAACTAGAGAGACATTAATTGATGCTATGGAAAAACCTGATAAATATCCATTACTTACAATTAGAGTATCTGGATATAGTGTTAGATTTAATCGTTTAACGAGAAAACAACAAGAAGAAGTAATTTCTAGAACATTCCATGAAAGGATGTAAAAATGGTTAGAGGTAGTGTAGCTTCAATAGAAACAATGGGACTCGCTGATGGTCCAGGAATTAGAACGGTGGTATTTTTAAATGGTTGTAAGTTAAGATGTAAATATTGTCATAATCCTGAAATGCAGAAAATGGGTGACTTAAATATTACACCTTCTGAACTATGTGAAAAAATAATAAGAAATAAACCATATTTTAAAAGAAATAATGGTGGAGTTACTTTTTCAGGTGGAGAACCACTATTACAAAAAGAATTTTTAATTGAATGTTTTAAAATATTAAAACACGAAAATATTCACATCGCACTTGACACTAGTGGTGTGGGAAATGCTGATTACGAAGAAATTCTTTCATATGTAGATTTGGTATTATTAGACATTAAACATGTTACAGATGAGGGATATCTTTATATAACTGGTCATGATATGAGTGATAGTCTAAAATTTATTGAAACATTAAATAGACTTAATAAGAAAGTTTGGATAAGACAAGTAATTGTTCCTGGGATTATGGATAATGATAAATATATTGATTCACTAGCTAATACTTTACTTAAAATAAAAAATATTGAAAGAATTGACTTTCTTCCTTATCATAAACTTGGTGAGTCAAAGTATGAAAAATTAAAAAGAGAGATACCATTTAAAAATATTGAACCTATGGCTAAAGATAAATGTGATAATTTATATAGTAAATTTTTAGAAAAATATCACGAAAAAGGTGGCATATTTGTTGATTAAGTATATCTAAATCTATGAAAATATAGTATAATATAGATGTTAATGGAGGTAATTATGAACGAACAAAAGAAAATATACATATTGCTAGGAATAGTTGTTACTGTAGTAGCATTAATATTAGGGGTTAATTTTGCGACAGATTTAAAAAGCAAAAAAGTGTTAGAAAATTTAGATGAGGTTGTTGCTAAAGATTCAAAACAAATTATTGTTATTGGTAAAGATAATTGTCCATATTGTCAAATGTTTATACCACTTTTAGATTATATGAAAGAACAATATAGCTTTGATTATACATATATAAATACAAATAAAGTAACAAAAAATACTTTGACTAAAATTTTAGATAAACTAAATATAAAAGCAGAAGATTTTGGAACACCACATTTAACACTTACAGAAAATGGAAATATCGTTGATGAAATTGCTGGATATGTTGATGAAAAAGAACTATTAGCTTTTTTACAAAAATATGGTTTTGCTCCTGAAGATGCTAAGTTATCGCTTAATTATATAGGAATGGACGAATATAGAACTTTAATTAATAGTCAAACACCAGAGGTTATTGTAGTAGGACAAACAAGTTGTAGTCACTGTATGATGGCTAAACCAGCATTATTAAGTATTGCAACTAAATATGGTGTAAAAATTAATTATTTAAATATGACAGAAATAAAAGCTGCAGAAAATGGTACTGAATTAATGAATGAATTTAATTCTTCACTTACTTATTTACAAAGTGAAGAATGGGGCACTCCTTTGATGATGATTGTAAAAGATAAAGAAGTTGTTGCAACTAGTAATGGTTATTTATCTGAAAATAATTATGTGAAGTTTTTAAAAGATCAAGGAATAATTGGTGAGTAGTATGAATCAAGATGTTTATGGTAAAGTAAAAGAGTTTAAAAGAAAGTATCCAATGACGATATCATGGAGACTTAAACAACATTCAAAAATTGCTCGTATGCATTTAAATCCGGATGAAGAGATAATTTACTCATTTGCTGCACAAAAAAATGACAATCCATTTGATATTACCACTACTGCTGTAGTAGCGTTAACAAATAAACGTATCATAATAGCACAAAAAAGGGTTGTGTTTGGTTATTTCTTTAAATCTATTACTCCAGATATGTTTAATGATTTAACTGTTAAAATGGGACTTATTTGGGGAAAAATATATATAGATACAATTAAGGAATTTGTTAAGTTTTCTAATATTCAAAGAGAAGCTCTTCCAGAAATAGAGACAGCTATCACAAGTTATATGATGGAAGCTAAAAAAGATTATCAAAAAAGTGAATAAAATAAATGCTTAATAATATTTTATTGATTATGTAAAATTTTAAAAGAGATTTCTATCTCTTTTTCTTTTATTATTATATTGAAAAAACAAAGAAATTCTTATATAATCATAGTAGGTGATACAATGAAAAAAATATTTATGATATTAGTAATTTTATTTATGTTATATTTTGGTATTCAAATTGGGTATAGTTTTTTTGGAAGCGGTCATCAAGCAGAATATTCAGTAAAAACAGAAGAAAAAAACTTTCTTGTTAAAGAAACTTTTTCTAATAAAAAAAATGATATAAAAAGCTACTATTTTGAAATTAATTATGATAATGATATTTTTTATTACCAAACAACTGCTGACTTTAAAAAATCAAACGAAATTATAAAAAATATATATTATTATGGTGACAATATGTATAGTTGTATATTCCCAATTTTTGAAGATAATAAAATCATCAGTGATGTTATTTGTAAAAATAATGACATATTATATAATTATCATAACATTAGTGGTAAAGATAAAGATTTAGATAATTTTATTTTAAATTTGCAAGAAAAAGGATACAATGCTTCAAATTTTGTTGATAATTCTAACACAATAGATAAAGATTTATTAAAAATATATGAAGGTAATGTTTTAAAAGAGACATATTATGGTTTAGCAAACTATAAAGGAGTTTATTTAATTAATTATGCTACTGGTGGAAAATTAAAAGAGGTTGATTTATTTACTAAAGACGTTTATAAGAGACCTTTGAGTATATTTTTTAAAAAATATTACGTAGTTGCTGACTATAATAAAGATTATCGTTTTGATACCTTTTATGTAGTGGATATTACCAATTCAAAAGTTAAAGAATTAAAAATTGGTAAGGAAGTATCTTTTGATGGCTATATACAGGGAACAGAAAACAATTCAATATATTTTTTTGATAAAACTTATAAAACACAATATGAAATAAATATTAAGACAGGAAAAATAATTGAAGTTGGAAACGAAAAAACAGGTATAAAAATGTTGACAGATGGTAGTTGGGATAGAATTCCTGCTATTAATGCTGTAAATCAAACGCTAGTGTTTAATAATAAAAATTCTGAAACTTCTACTTATGTTCAGCAAGATAAAGTAGGAATAGATAGTGGATATTACTATTTATATAAGAAAAATATAAATGGTTTTGAAGCTTATAGAACAAATATTCAAAATGATACACAAAAGATGTATTTGTTTAATACTGACGATATAAATAGAATTGTTTACAACAAAGAATATGTATATTATATTAAAAATGGTTGTATAAATTACTATAGTGATAATATTGGAAACAGAAATCTTGTATGTTATAATGAATTAAATTATAATGACAGTTTAATTTTTGGTGTATATAATAATTATTAAAGTGGTGATAAAGTATGAAAACAGCAATTGTATTATCTGGCGGAGGAGCTAAAGGAGCTTACCAAATTGGCGTTTGGAAGGCATTACGAAAATTAAATATAAACTATGATATTGTAACTGGTACCTCTGTTGGTGCTTTGAATGGTGTCATGATGGTTCAAAAAGACTACAAAACAGCTCTAAAATTTTGGAAACATATTACTTATGAAAAAATATTTGAAAAAGGTTTTTATAAAGTTAATAAAAATATCTACGCTAATTATATAAATGAATTTGTAAAAAAAGGCGGTAGTAATCCTATCAATTTAGAAAAAACATTAAACGAAGTGTTTGATGAAAAGAAATTTTATTCCTCCCCAATTGATTATGGTATAGTAGTATATAATTTTTCTAAATTAAAACCGGAATTGTTAACAAAAAATAAATTAAAAAAAGAAACAATAAAAGATTATATAATTGCATCTGCTGCATGTTATCCTGCTTTTAAGATGAAACAGATAAAAGATGAAAAATATATAGATGGTGGATATTTTGATAATATGCCTGTCAATTTAGCTATTGATTTGGGTGCTGATAAGATAATAGCGGTAGATTTAAAAGCCTTAGGAATTAAAAGAAAAGTAAAAAATGCAAGTAAAGAAATTGTGGAGATATCTCCTAGAAATAATGTTGGTTCATTTTTGGATTTTAATGAATCGTTAGCTCAAAAAAATATAAATTTCGGATATAATGATACAATGAAAACTTTTCAAAAACTTAGAGGAAATAAATTTACTTTTAGTTTAAAAGTATATGACTTTTTTATTAAGAACATTGAAAAAAAATATAAAGATACTCTTAAATTAATAAATATAAATGATTCAAAAAAAGTATTAGATGTATTGGAGATGGCTGGTAAAATATTTGAACTAGATGAAAATAAAATATATTTTTTAAACTTTTATAATGGAATTTTGAAGAAAAAAATAAAAAATCAAGAAGAATTAAATAGTGACTTATTTTTAAATAAAGTTAAAAATAAACAAATTAAGAGTTTACTCGATTCCAAATTTATTGTAAAATATATATACAATTTATTAAAGAACAAAGCTTCTTATAAAGAAATAAGTACACTTTATTATATTGCTAAAAAAGAAACATTGGTAGCTGTTTATTTGGTAGCAATTGAAAGTTAGAGGTGAAAAAATGGAAAAGAAAAACATTTTAACAGGAATTAGACCAACGGGGAAGTTACATCTTGGACACTATTTTGGGGCTGTACAAAACTGGGTAAAATTACAAGACGATTATAATACTAAAATTGAGATAGCAGATGTACAAGCGTTGACTGATAATTTCCATCAACCAGAAAAGATGAAAAATAATGTTAGAGAATTGACAATAGATTTGTTATCAGCTGGAATTGACCCAAATAAGACAACTATATTTCTTCAATCTATGATTCCTGAAATAGCTGAGTTAACAATATACTATTCAAATTTAGTAACTATGGCTAGATTATATCGTAATCCTACAGTAAAAACCGAAATAGCACAAAAAAAAGCATTGTTTGGTAATAATGGCGAAAGTGTTACATATGGTTTTGTAGGGTATCCAGTAAGTCAAGCTGCAGATATAACTATATTTGATGGCGAATGTATACCAGTGGGTGAAGATCAACTTCCATTGATTGAACAAACTAGAGAAATAGTACGAAAATTTAATTCAATTTATGGAGAAACATTAAAAGAACCAGAGCCTTTATTAAGTGAGAACAAACGTATTAAAGGTTTAGATGGAAATGAAAAAATGGGTAAAAGCTTAGGAAATGCTATTAATTTATCAGATTCTGAAGAAGAAATAAGAAAAAAAATTATGAACGCTGTTACTGATCCTACAAAATTAAAAAAAGACGATCCTGCTAATCCAGATATATGCATGGTTTATTACTATCATAAATTAGTTAATAAAAGTAATGTATCTAATGTTTGCTCAGAGTGTAAAAAAGGCGCTAGAGGATGTGTTCAATGCAAAAAAGAATTAATCAGCAGCATGAATGAATTTTTAAAACCAATTAAAGAAAAAAGAGCTTATTATGAGAATAACCCTGAAGAAGTAGATAAAATTCTTTTAGAAGGAACAAAAAATGCTCAAAAAATAGCAAGAGAAATGATGAAAAAAATTAAAAAAAGTATGAAAATAGATTATTATAATTAGTTTCATTCTTTTTTTGTATGAGGAGGTAATAATATCGAAAATCTTGTTAATTTCTTAAAAGGTATAATAATTGGAATTGGAAAAGTAATACCAGGTGTAAGTGGTGCAGTACTAGCAGCTTCAATGGGAATTTATGAAAAAGGATTAGAAATTTTAAGTAATTTAAAAAAAATGTTGTTTTGCAATATAAAGTTTGTTTTTTTCGTCGGTTTAGGAATATTAGTAGCAATGGTTTTTGGAAGTAAATTAATAATATATTTTTTAAATAAACATTATTTAGTTACAATGTTTTGCTTTATAGGAATGATTATAGGTGGAATAAAACCAATTTTCAATAATATTTATAAAGAATTAGATTTAAAAAAAATTATATATTTGTTGTTTGCTTTTTTTTCGATAATATTACTTTCAATGGTTAAATTTACAGGAAATAATACCAACAACATATTTA
>OGOZ01001664.1_pt1 | contig 12003 bp, 10 predicted proteins | sample 1552801 | NCBI WGS metagenome assembly OGOZ01 (sample SAMEA2580196, study PRJEB22360) | human gut metagenome | biome: human gut; feature: human-associated habitat; material: faeces | place: Denmark | collected 2008/2010
GCAAAGGCGAGGGGCTACGCGCAGAACTGGGACGAGTTCAAAAAAGCGGGGATCGGGTTGCTCCTGTTCGGGAACGTCGGCACGGGAAAGTCCTATGCCGCTGGCTGCATTGCCAACGCTCTGATTGACCGTTTGGAGTCCGTCCTCTTTGTGGGAATGTCCGACGTGGTCAACCGTATGTAGGGCAGCTTCGGCTCGGACCGCGACCATTACACGAAAACGCTTATGCGTCCCGATCTTCTCATACTGGACGACTTGGGGGCGGAACGCAACACCAGCTTTGGCAATGAGCGGGTATTCGATGTGGTTGACAAGCGGCTGCTGACAGGCAGGCCCATGATCATCACGACCAATATTCCGCTTTCCGTTATGAAGCAAGCTGCCGATCTGGATGAGTGCCGCATTTTTGACCGCATCTTAGAGGTCTGCGTCCCGATCCGCTTCGACGGGGAGAACTTCCGTAGAGGCAATGCCAGCGCGAATATCAAAAAAGCCGCAGAAATGCTGAATGGGTAAGCTGTTGCAGCAGCTTACCCACCCATGAGACAGGAATACTATTCAACCGGCTTTCCTGTTTCTTCTGAAATAAAACGACCCTCAAACCGACAGCCGATAGCCGCCGCTATTTCCTGCAACTCGCTTTCCCTGAAATTGTCACGGCGCATTTTGCCGCTGATATTTTGGGTTGTGCAGCCAAGCTGCCTTGAAAGCTGACTGACAGTTACGCCTTGCTTCTTCATAGCAGCCCGGATAACCTGAGCCATACTCATTGACTTCACCTCCGGGAATTTTCAAAGTAATTATACATGAGAGCAAGCAGAAATGTCAATTCAGGAGTTACCGGAGAATCGCTCCGGAGCTATTGACCCAAGACTGGAAATAGCATATAATAGTAACTGCTGAGTTACCATTGAAAGAGCGGCACTTCATTCGGCTGACGAACATAACGTCAAATGGAGTGATTACATGGTAAAAAACGAAAACTACAAGAGCTACACTGCAAACAATGGAACTGAGCTTCGCTTTCCCAAGGAGAGTGTGATTCAGATGACAGCAGAGCAGCGGGACTGCTACCAGAACTTTATCAATGTTCTGGCACAAATCCTGATTAAATATGCTGCCGCAGAAAAGGAAAATCAGAAAATCTGAGCAGAGTATTCCGGGCGGTCGATGACCGCCCGGTCCTGCAATAGGAGGAAATCTATGTATAATACGAAAGAGGGCAAATCGTGTGTTATTTATATCCGCGTCAGCAGCGAGCGTCAGGTAAAGGGGTATAGTCTGGACGGGCAGAAACATTATCTGGCTGAATGCGCCGAGCGTCGGGGTATGACCGTTCTTGATACCTATGTTGAAGAAGGCAAAAGTGGCAAGAGCATCGAGGGACGGACGGAGTTCCAGCGGATGCTGGATGACATTCAGAGCGGAAAAGTGCATACGGACTATGTGCTGGTTTTCAAATTATCGCGGTTCGGCAGAAATGCGCGGGACGTGCTGAACTCCCTTGAGTTTATTATGAAATACGGCGTTCACCTGATGTGCGTAGAAGATGGTCTTGATTCCTCAACTTCGATGGGAAAAATGATGATTACCATTCTCGGTGCGGTAGCTGAGTTGGAACGTGAGAACATCATTGCACAGAGCCTTTTGGGGCGCGAGGAAAAAGCAAAGTCCGGTGGGTGGAACGGCGGCTTTGCACCCTATGGGTATCGTCTGGTAAAGGGCGATGACAAGAGTAAAGGGAAATTGGAGACCGTCCCGGAAGAAAAGGCTGTCGTGCAACTGGTTTTTGATATGTTCCTGAACCGAAATATGGGCTACACGGCAATTTCGGGCTATCTCAATCGAAACGGTTATACTCGCCCACCGGCAAAGAATGCCATCCGCCCCAGCTATGGAGAGTGGAGTTCTGACCACATCAAGAGAATGCTTAGCAATCCGGTTTATATGGGGCGCGTGGCATGGGGAAAGCGACGGACAGAGAAAGTTCCCGGCAAAGATAACGAGTATCGACTTGTGAAGCAGGATGAGTATATTTTGAGTGAGGTTATTTCCCATGAGGCGTTTGTTTCCAAAGAAGATTTTGACAAGGTGCAGGAGATCAAAGCCATTCGTGGGAAAAAGGGTAATCACAACATAGGTCAGTATAACGCGCATCTGTTGTCCGGTATCGTAGAATGTCCGCAATGCGGCGCACCTATGTATATCGGTATGACCAAGTGGACAAATCAGGACGGCACAAAGCGCCGCACAGAATCTTATGTCTGTTCTTATGCGACTAAACATAGAGGGACTTCGGTATACCGCAGGAATGGCGTGGTAGCCAGTCAGGTTGAGGGCGAGGTGATGGAGTACACCCGGAAGATTGTCCGCAATCCGCAGTTTATCAAGGATTTGCATGAAAAGGTAATGACCGCCGTGGACATGACCGAGGTCGAGAATGACATTACCGCCTACAAAAACCAGCTATCCGCTTTACAGCGCAGCCGCGACAGCTTGGAGCGGGATATTGACCGCATTGCTCCGGATGACAAGTATGCAGAGCGCCGCCGCACAGACATGACCCGCCGCCTGAATGACCTCTATGACCAGATTTATAAGGCGGAGGATCTGCTGCAAGAGAGCCTGATGAAAAAGACAACTCTGGAAAGCGAGCAGATGTCTGTGCAATCTATGATTGGAATCCTCTCGTCTTTTGACGCAATCTATGATAGAATGAATGCAGCAGAACGGCGCGATCTTGTGAAATACCTGATTTCCGAGGTTGAGTTGTTCCCGCGTGAGGAGCAAAAGACGCAGAAACGCTTTGTAAAGGCGATTGCGTACAAGTTTCCCATTGAGCAAAAGGTGCTCACGCAATTTGATGAATGCGGGGCATCTGTCGAGACGGTATGTTTATTGTCCAAACTCAAAACTAAGGAACATATCGAGATCGAAGTGGATATGGACGAGCTGGATTTGACTTCGGCTGAGAGTAAGGCGACTTATGAGGAAATCCGGGAATATGCCTTGGAACATACCGGGCTGAAAGTCAGCCATCTTTATATCGCACAGGTGAAGCAGAAATACGGCATTATTGAGCGTGAGAACTACAATAAGCTAAAATCCGAAAACGCCAAGCAGCCCCAATGCCCACCGGAGAAGGAAAAGGCAATTACGGAAGCATTGCATCACTTTGGTATGATTTTGTAGATGCCTTTTGAAAGAAATTGCAGGTGGCGGTCGTTACCAAACGATCTTTCGCTAACAAGCTGTCTAAAGGTTAAACTGTCAGTATGAGAATGCTAACGAAGGTGCGTAAAACACGGAACTGCGATATTGGGAATATCCGAAAGCTGATTTTTCCCAAGAAGGCATCGTTGAATAAGAGGTGGATGGTATGGCGGCAAAAAAGAAAAACATAATTAGCAAGGCTAGCCCTCACACAATAAAAAAATTTGAGCTGATAGAAGAGTACATCAAATCGTGGGCACAGAAGTTGCTGCTGACTGAGTCTTGCAATGGGCTGATCTTTATAGACTGTATGTGCAACAGTGGTGTATACACCGACGATGTCGGGCAATTGGTGAAAGGTACAGCAGTACGCGTCTCAGAAGCACTTAGGGAAGCATCAAGAAGCTATACGGAGAAAAATATACACATTTACTTGAATGACAAGGATAAAGCGCGCGTAGATGAGCTAAAAAAGCATCTTCCACAGGATGAGCGCAATTTTAAGATTGTCACCTCTTGTGGTGATGCGCACGAGCTACTCCGAACTATCGGACCACAGTTATATGGAACTGGGCACCTGCATTATTTCCTGCTCTACGATCCGTATGATGCGACTATTGACTGGGAAGCACTTCTACCGTTTTTCCGTAACTGGGGTGAAGTTATGATTAATCACATGGTTTCAGATCCGGTGCGGGCGATCACAAGCGCCAAGAAGAAAACGACAAAGGCAAAGTACGAGAACACTTATCTGGAAGACTTTGAGAAACTGGTGCCTTATGGAAGTGACAAGAAGGCCTATGAGGCCAGAGTGGAAGAAATCATAAATTCACTGAAAGGAACTCGCAGGTACTACGTATCGGCATTTCCGTTCTATAACACGCAGAACTCGCTCGTCTACAATTTGATTCATTGCACGAGCAACAAGGAGGGCTTTAAGCTCTACAAGAAGAGTGCTTGGAAGGTATTTGGCGCACAGTCCTCTACCAAGCACTCGGTTGAGAACAGGCAGTTGTCATTTAACCTTTTCGGTGAGATTGCTGAAGAGGAAGATGAAAGCTGCTTGCATGTTATCGATATAGCGAAATACCTGCAGCGCAGCTTTAGAGGCCGAAAGCAGGTGCCGCTGGATGAGATGTGGGAACTTTTGGATAACCACCCGATTTTCCCGTCAGAGGGATTTCGTAATGAGGCAAAGAGCGATCTGACCGATTTCTTTGGCGCGAAGATTGAGCAGATTGTGAATCCTGATACAGGAAAGAAGGAAACGGTGATCTCTTTCTCTTCTTGAGATTGAGTTTCAAATAGATGAGGTGATTGGAATTTATGGCAACGTCGCAGAAATTTGGTGGCAATTGGACTGAGGAGAAGTTGAATATCTTCACCAGCTACCTGGACGCATACCTGATTGCACTGCAAAATCAGAAGTTTAAGAAGATTTATATAGATGCCTTTGCTGGAACCGGTGAGATCGAGACCAGTGACGGCGGGCAGTTTCTTGTGGGCTCTGCTAAGCGTGCACTGGCGTCTGAAAAGAAGTTCGATCATTACTATTTCATAGAAGCGGACTCTCAGAAGGCAGGAGAACTTCAGAATATGATAAACTCCGAGTTTCCGCAGATGAGGAGAATTGTTACAATTTACTGCGGCGATGCGAATGATAAGCTCGCGGAGATTATTAGCAACGTAGACTGGAGATATAACAGAGGATTGCTGTTCTTAGATCCATATGCGACGCAGGTAAATTGGGCTACGCTTGAAAATGTAGCACAGACGAAATCGATAGACGTATGGTACTTGTTTCCGTTCTCTGCACTTGAACGTATGCTGCCGAAAAACGGAAAGTACGATAAATGGGAGGATTGCATAGATCGATTGCTTGGAGATGCCGGATGGAGGAAGGAATTCTATAAGAAAGATCCCCAGATGACGCTTTTTGACTTGTTCCCGGAGCCCGGACAGAGCGATGGCGAACGGATGGTTAAGGACGCAAATCCAGATCACATAAAGGAGTATATCCTCTCTCGGCTTGGGACCATCTTTCCATGTGTGTCAAAGCATGCGCGGATTTTCAGGAACAGCAGGAACTCGCCGATGTTCCTATTCTGCTTTGCCATTGCGAGTGAGAGTCCGAAAGCGCAGGGACTTGCACTGCGGATGGCAGACTACATATTAAAGAACAAGTAGGCGGAGGATGAAAGCACCTTGAAGACGATAAAACGAAAATCCATGCTTTATCAAACAGGGGTAGAGTATGGTGACTACACAATGAATCACGTGCAGGGGTGTGCACATGGGTGCAAATATCCATGTTATGCATTCCTGATGAAGAAGCGATTCGGGCAAATTAAGGATTACGAGAGATGGCTTGAGCCGGTGCTTGTATCAAACACGCTTGAATTGCTGGATAAAGAGATACCGAGGCTCAGAGATAAGATTCAGTCTGTGCAGCTTTGCTTTACCACAGATCCGTTCATGGAAGGATATCCAGAGGTGTCCCAGATGAGCATTGCGGCTATCCGAAAACTGAACGAGGCCGGTATCAAATGCACTACATTGACGAAGGGATTGCTTCCCATAGAATTGGCGGAACTTTCTCCGGAAAATGAATATGGGATCACGTTGATAACGCTGGATGAAGCATACCGGGAACAGATGGAACCGGGAGCTGTTCCCTGTGCAGACCGACTGGCAGCGCTGAGAGCGCTTCACGAAGTTGGTTGCAAGACGTGGGTGAGCATAGAACCGTATCCAACGCCGAACATGATAGAGCAGAATTTACGCGAAATCTTGGAAGCTGTAGCATTTACCGACAGGATCATCTTCGGCAGAACGAATTACAGCAAAACGGCAAATGCCTATGAAGGACAAAGGCACTTTTACAATGAATGCGCAGCAGAGGTGACGGCTTTCTGTCAAGAGCGCGGCATTGATTATCACATAAAGGAAAAGACGATCACAGAAGAATGAGGTGGAAACAGTGGCGTTATTACAAGACTTGATCCGGCAGATCAACGATCCAACACTCAGGGATAGGATTTTGCAGGAAACAGATAAACTAATGAAACAAAAAAAGTTCGGGCTTGTGTTTGAAGAGCATCTGCCCGAATGCACGCCGCTTCATGATGTTCCAATCCGTGTCGGTTCAAAAGTGGCGTTAAAGACAGGCTATGTCAGCGATATTTATATGGTCATAAAACTCGATGGGAACGAAGCTCTCTGCGATCGCAGAGAGACGCATGAGAAAGTAACTTTCCAGCTGGATGAGATTGTCGCTATTGCAGAATTTGGCGAGCCGATCTATCCCACACTAAAACCGCTGGATGTAGTTCAGAACGCTCCAGATAGCGACCTTTGGCATACGCTGATTGAGGCGGACAACTACCACGCGCTCCAGCTGCTGGAATACCTGTACGCAGAGAAGGTGGACTGCATCTATATCGATCCACCATACAACACCGGAGCAAAGGACTGGAAATATAATAACGATTATGTGGATAGTTCTGACGCTTATCGCCATAGCAAATGGCTCTCCATGATGGAGAAGCGTCTGAAGCTCGCAAAGAAACTGTTGAATCCACAAGACTCTGTATTACTCGTCACTATTGATGAGAAGGAGTATTTGCATCTTGGGTGCTTGCTCGAAGAAATGTTCCCTGATGCACGTATTCAGATGATATCAACTCTTACAAATTCGAGAGGCGTGGCACGAGATAATGGCTTTGCACGTGTCGATGAATACATTTTTGTTATTCAATTTGGAAGTTCAAAGGTTAATAGACTGCCTCTAAGCGATGAGTGGCGTGTAAATGTCAATGAAAACGATACAAGGGTTACACACCTTCGCTGGTCTATGCTGATAAGATCTGGATCAAATTATTTGCGAAAAGATAGCGTAAATCAGTTCTATCCCATTTTTGTTTTTAATGACGGGAAGAAGATTCATTCCGTCGGAGAACCTTATTATGGAACGAACCGTGAGGAGGTTGTAGCGCCAGAAGGAACCTTTGCAGTATGGCCTCTTCGCAGAGACGGAGAAGAAGGAAACTGGCAGATTGCAAATACTAATTTGCGTGAGCTAATTAAGCAAGGTTTTGTAATGCTCGGAAAGAAGAAGGATAACAGCATTCCGGTCTATTATCTAAAAAAAGGTGAAATTGCTAAAGTAACGTCAGGGGTTTATGAGATTACAGGATATCGCGAAGATGGCTCTATAATTTCAGATACCGAAGTGCGCTCTCTTGTTACGGGAACACAGTGGCGGATTGGGTCACACGATGCAAGTACTGGCGGGACAAACCTTCTTAAATCGTTCTTTGGAACAAGTAGATTCACATTCCCAAAGTCGATATATGCAGTTCATGATACTATTCGTTTCTTCTTGGCAAATAAACCGAACGCTCTTGTTGTTGACTTTTTTGCGGGATCTGGAACGACGCTTCATGCTGTCAATTTGCTTAATGCGGTTGATGATGGAAATAGAAGATGCATTTTAGTCACAAACAACGAAGTCTCAGTAGATGAGGCAAAAGAGCTGACACAGAAGGGACTGAAGCCCGGTGATCCCCAGTGGGATTCCCTTGGAATTGCTCGGCATGTGACATGGCCTCGTACTATGGCCAGCATGACAGGCCGAGATATCGAGGGAAAACCTTTAGAGGGTTACTATGGATTTGAAAGTGACTGCTATGAAGTAGATGAATCCATAGCTGTTGTATCGAAAACCACAGGGAAGCCGACAAAGGCAACTGTTTATCGTAAAGGTAAAAGGCAGATGTATCCAGAACTTTGTGAGATAAAAATGGCTGATGGATTTAAGGCAAACGCAGCCTTCTTCAAATTGAGCTTCCTCGACAAGACTTCCGTAGCTCTTGGCAGACAGTTCAGAGAGCTCCTTCCGGTGCTCTGGATGAAGGGCGGAGCTGTTGGCAAGTGCCCGGCTCTTGAAAATGATGGTCTCCCGAACATGCTGATCTTGCCGCAAAACAAAATGGCTGTTCTGGTAGATGAAATATATTATTCCGAGTTCGATGCCGAATTGAGCCAGCATCCAGAAATCCAGACAGTTTTCATTGTAACGGATTCAGAGACAGCATACCGGTCGATGAGCTGTACCTACGATGGCAAAGACTGCTATCAGCTTTACAGAGACTATCTGGATAATTTCAGGATCAATACAGGGAGGTAACCATGAGAGTAGAATTATTCCCTTTTCAGAAAAGGGCGCTTGCTGATATCCGTATGAAGACTGCGGAGGCAATGGGTAGCTATCACAGAACACATGCGCCGCAGGTGGTTTCCTTTACTGCTCCAACCGGAGCCGGAAAGACCATCATTATGTCCGCGCTGATTGAGGCTATTCTTTTCGGTGATGAACAGTATATGGAGCAACCGGATGCAATCATCGTCTGGCTTTCGGATTCGCCTCAGCTGAACGAGCAGTCAAAGCAAAAGATCGACTCCAAGGCTGATAAGATCAAGTTGTCGCAGTGCGTTACAGTTTCCGAGGAATCCTTTGATAAAGAGGTATTTGAGGACGGTCATGTTTATTTTCTGAATACGCAGAAGCTGTCGGTCACCTCCAAGCTAACGAAAAATGGCGATGGCAGGACTTATACAATTTGGCAGACGCTTGCAAATACTGTTCGGGAAAAGAGCGACAGGCTGTACTTTATCATAGATGAAGCACACCGCGGCATGCAGGGACGTGAGGCCAGCAAGGCCACGACAATCATGCAGAAATTTATCAAGGGTAGCGATGAGGATCATATTCCGCCGATGCCAGTGGTGATTGGTATGTCCGCGACGACTCAACGGTTCAATGCTCTGGTCGAGGGCACATCCTCAACCATACATAAGTCCATTGTCACAGCGGATGAAGTGCGAGCGTCCGGACTTTTGAAAGACCGCATTGTCATTACTTACCCAGAGGCCAGTGCGGTCAACAACGATATGGCTATCCTGCAGGCGGCAGCGGACGACTGGAAGGAAAAGTGGGAACATTGGACGCAGTATTGTTTTGAGCAGCATTACGCCTATGTGAATCCAATTCTGATCATCCAGGTGCTAAATGGAACCGGAGACAAGCTGACCGATACCAATCTGGATGATTGCATCGCAAAGATCGAGGAGCGGACCGGATTCAAGCTGGAAAACGGTCAGGTAGTCCACACCTTCGGAGGAACAACTGCCTCCCTTACGGTAAACGGGTTTGAAGTACGTTATGAGGAACCTTCTCGTATCGCAGATGACCGAAATATCCGTGTTGTGTTCTTTAAAGAAAATCTGTCCACAGGATGGGATTGCCCAAGGGCAGAGACCATGATGTCCTTCAAACACGCGAATGACGCTACCTATATTGCCCAACTCCTTGGACGCATGGTCAGAACTCCGATGCAGATGCATATTCAGGTCGATGATGTCCTGAATGATGTGCATCTGTATTTACCGTATTTTAACGAGGAAACGGTCAAAGATGTCGTGGAGGCATTGCAGAGCACTGAGGGTGGAGATATTCCGACAGACATATATGGCGAGTCACTATCTGGAAAACGCTTCGAGACACTAACTGTTAAACCGAAGAAGAAAATGCAAATGTCAATTCCGGGACAGATGACTTTGGAGGTATTTGCAAATCAAGGTACCGAGGCGCCAGCTTTGGTATCCATAACGGATACACAGGGTGCACCTACTCCGGTACAGCAGCAGACACAGATCCCGGATGTAGCAGAAGTGACACCCGCACAGCCTACAAATGCCTTCCAGCAAATGAGCGCCGATAGCACACAGACCGTTCAGACGGATGTTAAACCGACAGCAGATGCTCAGCCGAGCGCAGTTACTGCACCTGAAACTATGGCTCCAGATAGCCAGCAGGAAGAAGTAGAGGATTTATTTGACCGTGAAGCGGTTATGAAATTTATCAATGATGCCGGTCTGCTTTCTTATAATGTCAGAGCGCTCCGGATTAACGATTACCTCAAATCGCTATATCGGATGGCACACCTGCTTAGTATGTCCAAGCTGCACCGTGAGGCAATCAGAGAGGTGCAGGATGAGATTGTCCAGATAATTCGTGATTATGTGGAAGATCTGAAAGCTGCGGGCAAGTACGATAATCTTGTGCAGCAGGTAAAACAGTTCAAGCTGGCCACGCAGATTTTTGATGCGTTCGGCGAGACTGTGGACAACTATTCTGTTCATGATATGTTTACGACGACCGATACAGATATTGAACGTCAGTTCCAGATTGCCGATGTGAAGTTGGGACGTGAAGGCATTGGTATGGCATATGGCAATAAGTATGGCGACCTCAGTGACCTCACGGCTTTTAAGATAGACGTCATTCTTTTTGTTGCTGACGAGAACTGCATGAACAGACTTCATACCTATGCGGAAAACCGGTTCCACGGACTGAATGATGATTATCGCAGATATATTGCCACTATCAACTCAGAGAAAATCCGCAGAGATTACGACAGTATCGTCTCTGATGGCGATGTGGTCAGCAAGCATAACTTCCGCCTTCCAGAGACAATACAGGTTCCACATGAGGCTGGTGGCAAAGAATACCGTGATCATTTGTTCGTTAGTGATGCCACGGGAACAGCGAAACTGAAGCTAAACGGCTGGGAGGCTGATCTGATTGCAGAGGAAGAAAAGCGGCAGGATTTTGTCTGCTGGATTCGCAATCCTTCCAGAGCGTCATGGGCACTGTGCATTCCCTATGAAATCAACGGAGAGATTAAACCAACTTATCCCGATTTTATCATAGTGCGTGAAGATGAGCGCCTTGGCTATGTGATCGATATCCTTGAGCCACACAGTGCAGACTTTAAGAACAATCTTGGAAAGGCTAAAGGTTTTGCAGAATACGCAAGACAGAATCCGGGTGTCGGTAGAATCCAGCTTATCCGTATGGGTAAGGATGCAGCGGGAAGAAATCAGTTCAGACGACTAGATATGTATAAAACAGCAATCCGTGAAAAGGTTTCTTGTGCGATAAACACAGATGAGCTAGATCATATCTTCGATACAGATGGTGTCATCGAGTAAGAATCATAATATCTAGGTATTTTCACAACATCTGGAACTTCGATACTTTTGAAGCAAAGTTGGGTAATAACAAACAAAACCTTCCACAGAATTCATCTCCCCACTGGATGAAATCTGTGGAAGGTTATGTTTTAGGAGGCTGTGAATGTGCAAGCTGTGATATAGTTGCATCTTCATAGGGGTGGGACGTATCTTTCAGGGCTTTCGCCGTCTGCGTCAGGATGGCTTCTGACGGGACAAGCCAGACAACCGCTTTCGTCTTGGTGACGGGGAGCGCGTCAAACACCGGGCGAATGGCGTTGCAGGCGATAAAGGTCTTACCGCCGCCTGTCGGCACCTTGATGCACAGGTTCGGAACCCCGGCTATAACGTTTCGGTATAGCCCTAATCCCGGTGCGCTCTTTTCCCGCCAGAACTGCTCAAACGCTGTCATATAGTTCTGCGTTTCATTCAACAGTTCCAGATAATGCGTCAAATCCGCTATGACCGCTTTCTGATACCCTTTCATTTCCATACATAGTCACCCCCTTACAGTCTGCTGATGTCCCGTGGGATTTTCTTGAATACAATGCTCATCTGCGCCAGCTTGTCCTCCGTGATTGAGCAGCGGTCGGCGTAAATGATCGTGCCGCTGGTCTTTTCCGTGATGGTGGCAAGGAACGTATAATCCAGCACCGTTACGCGCTGCGGCTCGTAGTAGCAGTAATAGCCCGTGTCGTTGTGCTGACCGAGGTA
>OGOZ01001666.1_pt1 | contig 11995 bp, 9 predicted proteins | sample 1552801 | NCBI WGS metagenome assembly OGOZ01 (sample SAMEA2580196, study PRJEB22360) | human gut metagenome | biome: human gut; feature: human-associated habitat; material: faeces | place: Denmark | collected 2008/2010
GCCGCCGATGTCGGAACCGTCACCCACGACCACGCCTTGCGAAACACGGCCTTCGACCATGGAGACGCCGAGCGTGCCGGCATTGAAGTTCACGAATCCGGCGTGCATCACGGTGGTGCCGGAAGACAAGTAAGCGCCGAGGCGCACGCGGTCGGCGTCGCCGAGGCGCACGCCGGTGGGCACTACGTAATCGATCATGCGCGGGAACTTATCCACACCGAACACGTTGACGGTGGTGGCAGGAGCTGCGGCAGGCAGTCCGGCCTGGGAGGCGAAAGCGAGAGCGGCTTCGGTGGAGGCGCGTTCGACGTCGGCCTTGCGCAGCGTGAAGTCTTCAACGGCGAAGGGGCCGTAGTTGGTCCACACCACATTGGCGAGCTGGGCGAAGATGCCGTCGAGGTTCAGCGTGTTCGGCTTGGCCATGCGCATGCTCATCAAATGGAGCTTCAGGTAAGCGTCCGCGGCATTACTGATCGGCTCGTCCAACTGGCTGACGACGAATACCGGCACGCGGCGAATGCCACGGGCGTCGGCCTCATCGTGAGCCAAAGTACCGAAATTGTGGTTCGGGCGATCGGACTCGGCCGGTGCCTCACCGAGATTCAGTTCGGGGTACCAGACGTCCAGGGTGGTGCCGGCGGCGTCTACGCTGGCCAGACCCCAGCCCCATGCGGTACGCTCTTCGCTCATAGTTGCTCCTTATTGTTGTACGCGCTAGTGCACGCTTGTGGACGCGCGATGCGATTAATGATTCCCACCTTAGCCTTATGTGCGCCTAGGTGAGGGACGATGCCCGCGAAATGGCTTGAAATCGTATTTCCCGGTAAAAAATTACCGAGTGTGATTGGCGATGGGATGATAGGTTCTCCGGTGAAATTCGCTGGTGAACAACTCGACAAGGAGGTGTGCGATGTGATGTTGCATCATTCGGGAGCATAGGCTGTGGCCATGCGACGCCCGGCATCATAGAGTTTGCGCTTGAGCGAATCGGGCTCAAGAATCACTACGCGGCCATCCCAGGAATACTGCAATGCCCACCAGAACACAGCGCGTTCGGGAGCATCGACGATGACTTCGAACTGTGTGCCGTCCGGTGAATGTTTGATTTGAGGGTCGTCGAACCATTCGAACACGTTGTTGAGCATGGATTCGTCTCGTACGGCCATGCGGATGCGAATCGGGGCATCGGCTACGGGGTATGGACGGTGGCGCATGAAGTTCACTGCGTCAAAATCAGCTGGTGCTGGTTTTTCCAGTGGCACTGTGCCGTTCCTGCCTTTGGCGCTGACGTTGGCGATTCGGTTGACCACGAAAATGCGGAGGTTGTCTTCGCCATGCAGGTGGCAGATGAGGTAATAGCGTCCGTTCTTGTACACCATCTGGTAAGGGTCGGCGGTGTAGGTAATTCGGCCTGCACCCGTACGGCTTTTATGCGGTATCAAGGTGCCATCCGGTCCGTAATCACGGTATTGGAAGGTTACGCCGTGGCCTTCTTCGATGGCTTGATTCAGCTGGTCGATAGTGGATAGGAACTCACCGTTGATATGCGTGTAGGTGGCCACATGGTCCAGGTAGCCTACTGCCTGCCCGGCGGCGCCTGCGAGCTCGCGGATTTTACCGATGAGGTCGTCCATGGTGTCGAGGCTGATGCGAGATAGGGTAAGACTGTCTAGTAGCAGTCGCATTTCGGCAGTGGACAGGAATGCATCAAGATACCAGCCGGGTTGTGGATTCTTGCATTCGATGCCGGCAAGGTCGCTTTCGGTGAGATGCCCGATATGTCTGCCGAGAAATTCCGTGGAGGTCAGCTTTTTGAGCTGGTTTCGTATGGTCTTCTCGGTCGGCAGCTCGCTTGGATCTTCCAGCTGGTGTTTACGGGCAAGCTCATCGAGTATTTGCCGCACGGTCAGGCCATGCCCAAAGTAACTGTGACGCCACAGCACCTCGAAGATTTCGAGGGTGGTGTTCCCTGCATAGGATTTGCGTTGCGCCGGCTTGTCTGCATCCATACATTAAGGCTACCGCGCGCTTCGTCTAGGATGGAAACGTTGGGTTGAAATACATTCGCTGGAAAGGAGGCTCGCCCATGAGCAAAGGGTATGGTGTGTTTGGCCATGTTCCCGATAATGCGGATGACGATGGCCTCCTGCCTTATGAGGATGATGATTCCGGCGTTTCCTGGGGCCATGCGTTGCGTCGTCGCAATCCTTGGAAAAGAGGAGACGACGAAGATGCCGATTACGACGACGGTCGGTATGACATAGATGACACTGATGACACTAATGGGGGCAGGGGCATCTATGCCGGTAAAAGCGGCGGAGTAGGCGGCATTTCTGGTGAGACGGGTGGAATACTTGGTAGCTCAGGCGCGGCCGGCAGCAGAGACGTAACGTTTGGTGGAACGGACAGTTTGTCCGCCGCCGATGCGGTGATGCCCTATCGTTTCAGGCAAGGACGTTCCGTATGGTTCGACGATGAGGACGAAGGCCATTTCGCCGGGTCTGCGAAGCGTGCCGAAGCCCATGCCGTCCCTATCCTTGCGTTACGCAACGATGTGGAATCGTCATCGTCGAATGCCGTGCTCGCTCGTGCCCGTAGCATTGCGCGCAAAGCGGCCACCATGGTTATCAATCCGGTATACAGCGAAAATCATCGAACCGGGTATGCCGAGCTTGACGGTATTCTACGTGGCACCACCAGCCCATCGAGTAGGTATCGTACCAGCGTGCAATTCGACCTCGATACGGGAGAAGCCGTCGGTGGCAAGTGCTCATGCCCGGCTTACGGCCGTGGCTATGGCATGTGCAAGCACATGATTGCGCTCGCCTTCATATTCTGCGATGATCCGCAGCGTTTTGAAGGCTACCGTGCCGGGGCCGCACGACCGTCTCGGACGCTGATTGACTATATGGAGCACGCCGATAGGCAAGACGCTCAAGCCAAAATTCGTCGTCGCAATGCGGTTATGCGTCGGTTTGATGCCACGCAAGGGAAAAACGGTGCAAATGCTCGGCGTACAAAAAGCGGATACGGCTCTCGTGCCGGCACCCGAGGCGGCGGGTATCAGGGTGACAGCGAGACTGTGGGCTTGGGGCAGGTGCAGCTTGTCCCGATATTGAGTTTCATCGACGGCGTGTGGAGCGTGGAGTTCAAGATCGGCTCGGCTTCCAATGGGTCCAGCTATGTGCTGAAATCGATTCCGCAATTTGTGCTTGCCATGGCGAACGGCGACTATGCGGATTATGGGCAGAAGCTTGCCTTTATTCATACGCCGGATATGCTCGATGATGATTCGCGCCCCCTGCTGGACGTCCTTGATGATGCGATGGCCGTGCGTCGTGCGGCCGAGCAGCAGGACAGGTATTACGGGCATATCGCCATCGACCGTCATCTGACGCTTTCAGCACCGGAAGTGGCCCGGTTGCTGTCCGTACGTGAGGGCAGAGGCGTACAGCTCGTGCTGAACACATGGTTCTCCGGGCAGCCTGCATCGGTGCCAGTTGATGGTGGCGAGCCAGATTTTCTCATGCGCATTGCGCGGCGTGATTTCAATACGTATGGTCCGGATGCCGGATACCTGCTTACCGGAGTGCCAGCGGTGGAAACCGTGATTGACGGCGGCAAGAATGTATGGCTGTTGCTCGCCTCCACTAATCCGGCCGGTGCGGTATCCGCCATGGTGGCGGGCTCTCAGCGTAAAAGCGCAGCAGGATGCCGATTCGTCCGTTGCCCGAAACGATTGATTCCGTTGCGAGGACTATTGGGAGACCTGTTTGAACCCGATGGCGAGGGACAGGTCATTGCCGGCGATGACATCGCCCTATTCGCACGCACGCTATTGCCTCAGCTGGTTGGTGCCGGACTGTTGGAGGCCAGTGAGATTCCTCGCGAGCTGGCTGAATTAAGTCCTACGGAATGCAGCCTCCAGTTTTATCTGGATCGTGATGAGCATGGTGTGCAATGCGAGGTCAAGGCACGCTACGGCGATGCCATTGTCCCGTTGCTACCCGATGGCCCGACGGTGCATGCTGAGGGCGAGCGTTCCATCCCCTTGTCTCGGGGCGTGATTGGGCGTGATTTCGACGCTGAGCATCTTGCGATTGATGTAGTGCGTGAATTCTTTACCATGCCTGACCAGCGCAAGCGCGTTGCGGCCGCCACTCATCAGACGGTGAATGGGTTCCGAACGCCGGCCGCGCGAAAGGCCACCAAAAAATTCGTGTCTGATGCGGCCACTATCGATCGCGATGACACCACGCAGATCGTTCGTCTCTTTGACGAGGGATTGCCGGCACTAAAGGAAGTGGGGGAGGTCTTCACCACACCGGCTTTTGACCGGCTGATCGCGCCCAAGCCACCAAGCGTCAAAGTCGGATTGTCCATCAAAGGCAACTTGGTGGAGATATCACCCCTCGCTGATGAAGTGCCGCCGGACGAAGTGGGTGCCTTGCTATCTTCGTACCGTCGGCGTCAACGATTCCATCAGTTGAAGGACGGCACGCTTGTCAAACTCAGCGGCGCGAATCTCAGCACGTTGGACCGATTGGCCAGCGACCTCGATCTGAGCGAGCAGCAGCTCAACTCCGGACTGATCGAGTTGCCGGGCGGTCGAGCATTCCTACTGGATGGTGAGCTGCCGGATGACGGCTCCGATGTAGTCAAGGACGCTTCGTTCACCGAATACATCGACGATCTCAAGATCATCGACCCTAAGTCGTATGAAGTGCCGGATAGTCTCAAGCATATTCTGCGCCCTTATCAGGTCGAAGGCTTTCAATGGCTGAACACGTTGTGCGACAAGGGTTTTGGCGGCATTCTGGCCGATGAGATGGGCTTGGGTAAATCCGTGCAGCTTATCGCGTTGCTCCTGTCTCGATATCAGCGGAATACCGGCGAGATGGGCGACGGCAGCCTTGGCCCATCGCTGATCGTGTGCCCGGCGTCCTTGGTGTACAACTGGGGTGCCGAATTCACCAAGTTCGCCCCGAGCTTCAATGCCGTGGTGGTGGCCGGTACCAAAGCCGAGCGCCGTACCGCCATCGGCCGTGCGTTCCGGGCGGATGAACCCACCGTGCTCATCACCTCATACGACCTGCTGCGCCGAGATGTCGATGATTACACCGCCAATGAGCAACGTTTCAATGTCATGGCATTGGATGAAGCCCAGTACATCAAGAATCACACCACGAAAATAGCCAAAGCGGTCAAGGCCGTGGCCGCCGACCATCGTTTCGCCTTGACTGGCACGCCGATCGAAAACCGACTCTCCGAACTATGGAGCATTTTCGACTTCCTGATGCCGGGGCTGCTCGGCTCATATAAGCGATTCCATGAGCGTTATGAGTTGCCCATCTCCAATGCCCGGGCCGCGGATGGCAGCACGGCTGAAGGTCGGGCCGCCGCACAAGTCAATCCTGAGGCCGCTCGGGTATCTCGCCAATTGCAGTCGTTGGTGGGCGTGTTCATCAAGCGCAGGCTGAAGTCCCAGGTGTTGACCGATTTGCCGGACAAGCTAGAGACCACGCTGACCGTGCGGCTTGCCGGCGAACAGCGCAAACTGTATGCGGCTCACGAGCAGCGGCTCAGAATGCAGCTCGAACACAGCGAAGAAGCCGATTTCAACACGTCGAAGATTCGCATCCTCGCCGAGTTGACCAAGTTGCGCCAGATCTGCTGCGATCCGAGGCTGCTGTACGCCGATGCCAAGGATCAATCGGCCAAGCTTGCCGCCATCACCGAACTGGTGGAAACCTGTGTGAACGAAGGCAAGAAGGCGCTGATCTTCTCCCAGTTCACCAGCTTCCTTGATCTGATCGCCGAACGTTTCGACGCGCAAGGCCTGCGCTACTACACCATCACCGGCTCCACGCCCAAGAAGAAGCGTCTCGAACTCGTCGACCAGTTCAATGCGGACGATACGCCTGCCTTCCTGATTTCCCTGAAGGCCGGCAACACCGGACTGAACCTGACCGGTGCCAGCGTGGTCATCCACGCCGACCCATGGTGGAACGCCGCCGCACAGGATCAGGCCACCGACCGAGCACATCGTATCGGCCAGACCGAAGACGTCAACGTGTATCAGGTGGTGGCCAAGGACACCATCGAAGAACGTATCTTGGAGCTTCAGCATACTAAGAGCGAGCTCGCCCGCCAGTTCACCGACGCTTCCTTGCTTGCCGACGAAGCCGGCACCGGCGCCAGCGCCCTCACCGAAGCCCCCGCCTCCATCGCCACCCTCACCAAGGACGATCTCCTCAATCTGCTGGGGTGACAGAGCTTCTTTGTGCACTCCCCATCCCGATTAAGAACATGTGTATTCATGGGTTTGCGGATGTGTAGGTGAATGGTGAAAGTGTTTTTCGATATTTTTATATCGATATTCGATATATTATGATGGTGGCATACGGTGCAGTGCAGGTTCATCCATTGATATTGATATTGGATTAAGGAGCATAGCCATGAACGCTGGTATCGCATTCATTTCTCGTAAATCTCGCAAAACAGACGTCGCTTGGCGCTATGCCATTGCCGTGGTGCTTGTCGTGTGTTGTATTGGGCTCGCATATGTGGAGATTGTTGTGGCGCCGTGGTTTATCAATGAGGTGGTGTCTATGTTTCCGGAGACCACGTTGCTTAAAGAACCGTCCATGTTCTGGGAATGGGCGATTCTGCTCGCCGTTCAGGCGACTTTGCTGTGCACGGCGGCCAAATTGGTGGTACCGGAGCGTCTGTTGGCTCAAGCAGCTGGACTGCTGGATATGATTCGTATCGTCGCGCTTATCGTCGTGTTTTCGGTAACCACTACCGGTAACATCACAATCTGCCTCATGAATTTCGGAACTCCGGGCTTTGTATATGGCGTGGCCCTATGCAGCCTCGCTGCGATCATCGCCATCATCGTGCTGCTGAAACGGCGGCGCTACAGCACCTGCTCCATGCCGATGTAATATGGAGTGAGTCCCATGCGTTCGTAGAAGGCTTGGGCTTTGGGGTTGCAGGCCCAGACGTTGAGCGTTACGTTGTGGCAGCCGGATTGACGGGCGAAGTCGAGCACGTAGCGATACAAGGTGGAGCCTACATGGTGGCCGCGGGACCGCTCGTCAACGCATAGATCATCGATGTACAGGGTTTTGATATCGGTCAGGATATTGCTGTTGAGGTGCTGCTGGAACACGCAGAATGCGTAGCCAAGCACTTGGTCGGTGGCGGGGGAGTCGGCGTTATGTTCGGCGTCATTGCCGTCATTGGCAGATGGCGCAACCGCCACGAACACAGGGGTCTGATCGTTGGCCAGAATCGCCTTCAATTCCTCGTCCGTGTATTTCTTGACACCGCCTTTGAACAGATCCGGTCGGCCGGCATGATGCACTTCGAGCACCTGCCGCAGCAGTTCGTCGATCTGGGGAATATCGGCCGCCGTGGCCCTACGAATCGTCATGTCATCCATTGAACTCAGTCTAATCGGGCAGTCTCGACCGGCAGATGATTGTTGCCCGCGATAAGAGACACGGACGGGCAAGATGGGTGATCGTTCGTTCAGGCTCTCATTCTCGCCGCAACGTCACGGTAGTCTGGAGTGCGTGAATCGCAAGAAACAGCCAGTGGAGAAGTATGAGCGGGGTACCCGTTCGTACACGATGTCGCATATTCGTGGCAAAGACACCAAAATTGAGGTACTGGTACGCAGCTACCTGTTTCGCAAGGGGTTGCGATTCCGCAAGAACGACAAGCGTTACCCCGGACACCCGGATGTAGTACTGCCGAAATACCACGCCATCGTGTTTGTCAACGGCTGTTTCTGGCACATGCATGAAGGATGTTCCAAACATTCGATGCCGAAATCGAACGTGGAATTCTGGCAGGCGAAACTACTGCGCAATCACAATCGAGACATCGCGCAGCGAGCCGAACTGGAGGCCGCTGGCTGGCGTGTAATTACCGTATGGGAGTGCGAATTAACGAAAGCCGTGCGCGACGAACGCCTCGTACGGCTGTATGAGCAGATTGTTGAAGGAGATGCAGATTCAGCGGAATAATTTCAGCTCCCCTCTGGAGGGGAGCTGAAATCAGACCTCAAACGGGAACTTCAGGCCCCAACGGTCGCGAATCGCATCCATCAGCTCCATGATGCGGATGGTGTCGGCGTGCGGCATCGCCTCGCATTCGATCTTGCCGTCCAGCAGCGCGTTGGCCGCATCGGCCACCTCATACTCATAACCGGTCAACTGCGGCGGCACCGCAATGCTGCGCACGGGCTTGTGGGCGTTGTCATAGATGTCGATGGACTCGGGATTGTTGATATTGGTGACCACCAGATAACCCTCGGTGCCCCACACATAGCCGCCGCGGTCGGAGGAAACCAGCATCGAACTGGTGGACACGGCCATCGTGCCGTCGCTGTAATACAACGTGGTGGAATTCTGCGCATCCACACCGGTTTCGGCGGGCACCATCGACGTATCGAAATGATCAAGTGTACGGCCATGGTCGGCGCCGACCGCCATATCCAGGAAGTTCAGCGGATACACGCCCACATCGAGCAGCGCGCCACCGGCACAGGCCGGATCGGTCATACGTGCCTTGCCGGACACCGGATAGCACAGGTTGGCGCTCGCCGCTTTCACCTCGCCGATCTCGCCGGACTCGATAACTTCGTTGATGAGCTTGCGGCTGGGCATGTAGCGCGTCCAGATGGCCTCCGTGCACAGCATGCCGGTTTCCTCGGCCACGGCCAGCGCCTCACGTGCCTGCCCGGCGTTCGCGGTGAACGACTTCTCCACCAGCACGTTCTTGCCGGCTTTCATACACAGGATCGCCTGTTCGGCGTGCAGACTGTGCGGGGTGGCGATATACACCAGATCCACATCCGGGTCCGCCACCAACTCCTCATACGATCCATAAGCCTTGTCAAAATGCCATTGGTCGGCAAAAGCCTGCGCGCGCGTAATATCACGGGCCGCTACCGCATACGGGTGAATCCATGAGGAATACAGTGAATCTTCAGCCATCTGGGTCAGGGTATCGGCCATGGTGTGAGCTATGCGGCCCGCACCCAGAATCGCGACGTTGATTTTTTCGCCGCTGGCCTCGAACTCGGCGCGCTTGCCATTGAATCGACTCATTATTCCTCCTTGAATGCGGGTTGGTGCACTCAATCGACCTACAGTGATTATAGAAGAAGAAACCTTGTCCCGTGAGGCGGATAGAACCGAAATATGGAAAACGAAGCAGTGCAGCAGCCCCAATCTCCGGCCGCGTCTCCAGTCATGTCCCGCCGAGCGCGTGAGGCCAATCCCTTCCGTGCCATGGTATTCGGCGAACAAGCAGACAAGATGATCGCCCAAGGTACCAGCGTCATCAAATTAAGCCTTGGCGAGCCCGATTTCGGCGCGCCGCCCGCCGTACGCGACGCCATGCGCGAACAGTACGACGGCCGGGCCCTGCCGTACACCGCCGCCATGGGCCTACCTGAACTGCGTCAGGCCATCGCCGACTTCTACCGCGAGCGTCATGACCTTGACATCGACCCCAAGCGTATCTGCGTGACCGCCGGCGGTTCGGCCGCTCTGCTGTTGGCCACCGCGCTGACCGTGGACCCCGGTGACGATGTGATTGTGGCCGACCCCTCCTACCCATGCAACCGCGAACTTGTGCGGTCGTTTGAAGGCCGGGTCATCGATGTGCCGACCTCGGCCGCCACCCGCTTCCACCTGACCGCCGACCTGTGCAGCCAGTACTGGACGAGCAAGACCAAGGCCGTAATGATCACGTCGCCGTCCAACCCCACCGGCACCACCATCGACTTCAACGTATTGGACGAGGTGTGCAAGTTGGCCGCCAGCCGCGGCGCATGGCGCATCGTGGACGAAACCTACCTCGACTTGGCTGACCGGGAGCCGGACGGTACCGAAGTCAAATCCGTGCTGGCCTGCGACCCCGATGCCATCGTATGCAACAGCTTCTCCAAGTTCTTCGGCATGACCGGCTGGCGCCTCGGCTGGGCGATTCTGCCGGACGAGCCCACTGTGCTGGAAGCGGTTGACGATCTGGCCACCAACTACTACCTGTGCGCCCACACGCCCACGCAACATGCGGCGCTCGCCTGCTTCACGCCGGAAAGCTTGGCGGAATGCGAAGCTCGTCGTCAGGAATTGCTGGCCCGTCGCCGCATTGTGATTGACGGGCTCAAGCGCATCGGTTTGCCGGTTGAGGTGGAGCCGAATGGCGCGTTCTACGCCTACTTCGACATCTCCCGCACTGGTCTGGATGCCTGGACGTTCTGCGAACGCGCGCTGGATGAAGCCCATGTGGCTCTGACTCCTGGCCGCGACTTCGGTGCGGCCACGGCGGATACGCATGTGCGCCTGAGCTATGCCGCCTCACGTGAGGCCCTGACCGAGGGGCTGGAACGTCTCGGAACGTTCGTCGAATCGCTGTGAACGGCGCGGCAGCCGGTGTGATTGTTGTACAGTAGTCGAGTTTGTGTGATGTTCGGCTGGCCTCACGGTGTTGGTTGCCGGCCGAACGACTCGCCATGGTGGCGCACGGCTGGCTGATTGCGATGGTCGGCCCGTTGTTCGGCCATCACGGGTTAGGTAAGGTCAGGAATAGGAATCATGGTCAATCTGCGTTCGCATACCACGCGACTTGGTGTGCTTGATATCGGTTCGAACACTATCCACATGCTTATCGTCGACGCCGCCCCCGGCGCTCGCCCTGACCCCGAGGCCAGCACCAAATCCACAGTGCGCCTGATGAAGTATTTAAAGGACGACGGCTCAATCAAGAAGTCCGGCATCGAGGCGATTCTGACCGCCGTGGATCAGTGCATGGAACTTGCCGAGGAATACGACATCACGCAATTGCTCGCGATGGCCACGTCGGCCATCAAGGAGGCTCCCAACAGCAACAAGATCCTGCGCAAGATTGAAGAGCGCATCGGCCAGAGCGTGACCGTGCTGTCGGGAACGGACGAGGCCCGCTTGACGTTCCTCGCCGCCCGACGCTGGTATGGGTGGGATGCCGGGCGCCTGCTGATGCTCGATATCGGCGGCAGCTCCCTGGAGGTCGCCATGGGCTCCGACGAGGAGCCGACCGTGGCGCTCAGCGCCGCCGCGGGCGCCTGCCGCATCACACGCGAGTATCTGCCCGAAGGCACGGCGAGCGTTGACGAGCTGGAGGTCGTGCGCAAGAAAGTGCGCAGGATTCTGGAGCCGATGGTCGACGCGTTCCCCAAATCCAAGCATCCGGCGCATGCCGTGGGCACGTCAAAGACGTTCCGCTCATTGGCACGTCTGGCGGGCGCGGTGCTGCGCCAGTCCGGGCGCGAGGACACGTGGATCATGACGCGCGAGCAGCTGGAGGACTGGATTCCCCGGCTTGCGGCCATTGAGCCGGAGCAGCGCGTGGCGTTGCCGGGCATCACGCCGGAGCGCACGATGCAGATCGTCGGCGGCGGCATCGTGGCCGACGAGATCATGAGGTCCCTGAACGTGCATGAGGCCGAGATCTGCCCGTGGGCGTTACGCGAGGGCGCGATTCTGCGCTGGCTCGATCAGTTCGGCCGCACGCGGCTGGGTTTCTGATCGTTGCGGTTTCTGCGCGCAGCGTCTAGATGCCGCGCCGGTGACGGGGCATCTACTGCTCCAATTGTGCCAGCTGCGTGCGAATCTTATGCAGTTTGGCGTAAATCTCGTTGCGCTGGGCGGGGTTCTTGGCACGCTGATGATCACGCGACAGCTTCTCTTCGGTGGCTTTCAGCGTGACGATCTGGTCCCGGCGGGCGATTCGCGCGTCCAGATTGGCTCCGTCCGCGGAATCGAGAATCGCCTGCGCGCACAGCGAATCCCACAGGTCGTCCATCGTCTTCGCGCCGCCGTCGGCGTTCCCCTCCGGTAGTTCCAGCGTGACCTCGCCGGCCGGCCTCCATTCGCCGGAGAACACTTTCGTGATCGGCACATGACCGGCACGGACCGGCACGTTGCGGCGCACGGCC
>OGOZ01001677.1_pt1 | contig 11909 bp, 9 predicted proteins | sample 1552801 | NCBI WGS metagenome assembly OGOZ01 (sample SAMEA2580196, study PRJEB22360) | human gut metagenome | biome: human gut; feature: human-associated habitat; material: faeces | place: Denmark | collected 2008/2010
ACACTCCGCATGGAACTGATTCTTCATGCCCGCCAGGTGGTGAACGAAAGCGTGGCGAGGAAGCGCAGAAGGCTGTGGGAAACAGTCGGCGAGTAATCTTAATTGTGCAATAACCCATAATTTTACCGCGGATTGCACGGGTTCACACAGGCCTAATTTAGTAAGAGTCAAAATATAAAATCTTAATCTGTGCCAATCTGTGTAATCTGTGGTGAACCAAAAAACATTAATAACCAAACAACATGTCCAGAATAAAAAAACGGGGTCTCGATTATTTTCCCCTTGATATAGATTTCCTACAGAATCGCCTGGTTCGCCGCATAATGAAACGCGAAGGCGACGGCGCGCTTGCCACTTTGGTGAGCGCATTCTCCTGCATCTATGGTGGTGAAGGCTACTATGTTCTCACCGATGCGTTCTTTTACGAAGATATCTCCGCCAACCTCTATCACCAGACCGCGGAGGACGTAAAGCGTATTCTTACACTTGCCGCTGAGTACGGCATTTTTGATGTCACGCTCTTCAGAGAGTGCGGTGTGCTGACCAGTGCCGGGATACAGAAACAGTATCTCTTCAGCACCAAACGCCGCAAAACTTCCGCGATAGACAACCGCTTCAATCTCATCACCGACGAACAGGAAGATGATGACGCCGGGAAACAGGAAAAGGCTGCCGGGCTATTTCCCGAAACTTCAGGGAGCGAAACGGAAGTTTCCGCTGCACTTTCCGAAGTATTCACTACGCTTTCCGAAAGCGCAATGGGTACTTCCCAAAATGTAACATTAATCCCCGAAAATGTTGCATCCGGTACACATAGCATAGCACAGAATAGCATAGCACAGCAAAGCATAGCACAGCGGAGCATAGAATACCCCCTCCTCAATAGTTCCCCCTCGGGGAGAACTCAGGACGCGGACCGGGAGTCCGCGGAGGGGGACGGAGAGGAGGAGAATTTTCTTTCTTCACCTACGACTCCCGCTTCACTTGCAGCCTTTGCTACTTTTGCAGCCCCTGCTGCTTTTGCGGTTCCTGTTTCACCTGCGGTTCCTGTGTCATCGGTAGCTCACGCCTCCTTGGCAGTCCCGCCGTCAGTGCCTCCTGCTTCCTCGGTAGCCCCTTTGCGCCATCCCCGCAAGGAGTGGACAGATGAGGATATTTGCCGGATGCAACCGCCCTCGGATGGGGTGAACCGCAATCTTGACGGGTTGCTCTTCAATCTCCGCCAGTTACGGATCTCCCCTCCGGAACAACGCGCCATCATCCTCAAAAGCAACTTCGGCGCCATCGGCCATCCCATGTGGAAAGGTTTTTCGACGATACGCGAAAGCTGTGGGAAGATACGTCAGCCGGGAAGGTTTTTGCTGAGTTTATGCAATAAAACAGGTGTTCACGAGGAGTAAATGATACACTTGCATTTTATGATAAAAACGAAGATTTTTATTTCTCCGGTTATGATATAAGGCTTATATTTGCAGTGTGATTAAGCTTAAGACACGAAACTAAATTATTCTATTAATGAAAATAAAACTATTCTCTGATTATGGCAGTATTGTATAAAACAGTCCAATCTATATTGTCAAACAAGGCAGGAGTTAAAGTATTTTATCCTCGCGTGGTTCTGAAAGGACACGTCTCCACCGACCAGATCGCCCGTGAAATATCGGAATACTCTTCTCTGAGCAAGGGCGACACGAAAAACGTTATCGACAACCTGGTGCGTGTATTGACCACCCACCTTCAATCTTCCGAGAGTGTGACTCTGGATGGCTTCGGCACGTTCCGCATGGCCATGAAGACCAACGGCAAAGGTGTGGAAAGCGCCGACAAGGTATCAGCTGCGCAAGCCACCATGACCGTGCGCTTCCTGCCTTGCTACACCAAGAATCCGGACCGTACCGTAGCTACCCGCTCGATGGTGACCGGAGTGAAATGTATTCCCTACGGAACAAGTCAGGCAGGCGGTTCCGGCGGCAACGGTAATGGTGACTCCGGCGGTGACGGGGGCATAGAGGACGATCCGCTGGGTTAAAGATACAACGCAAACACATACACGGAACTAAACTATTACAGACTAACTAAACTATTTCCTTTTTTACCGGTAAGTTACTTATTTTTATCAACTAAACTATCCAATCAAAAACACATGAGAAGTATCAACTTAATAGTGGTGCATTGTAGCGCCACCAGGGCGGATCATGCTTGAAATCATCCAAAAAAGAACACGAAAGGAGGTGTGAAACTATGGCAATCAAGAAATCAGTATGGGATATGATCCTGAAAATGGTTATCGCGGTGGCTTCGGCTATTGCGGGGGCGTTGGGGGCAAATGCGATGACGCTGTAAAGCCTTAATCTCATAAAGATATCCCGCCATTCGATACATAGAAAATGATGCAATGGTGGGATATTTTTTATCACAATCAATTATTCATTCACAACAGACAATCATTATGAGAAATATTCTATTTATTCTATTATTAACTCTGGGCACCCTCGCCCATGCAGAAAGGGGGCAGGAACTGCAACAGTTCTACACCCCCAATACGTATGCCTTTGCCCGCTACGGCGACCTGCCCGTTGACTACAGCACCGGTCTTCCGCAAATCAACCTTCCACTGACTTCCATCAGCGACCGCGACATCAAGGTGGACGTTTCACTAAGCTATTACGCATCAGGTATCAAGGTAGACCAGGAAGCCTCGTGGGTAGGCCTGGGATGGAGCCTGAATGCAGGCGGCATGATCACTTGCCAGCTTCGGGGAGCGCCCGACGAGATGGATGCCAAGACAGGAAAAATGCGTCGTGTGAATCTGCGCTTTCAGAATTATCCTTCGGAAACCATGGACCAATACATCAAAGCCGAAAGGAGCAACTGGGTGAGTGCGGCCGACCTGAGACCTAACAGCTTCGATCCTGCACCGGATATCTTTTTTTTCAATTTCTGCGGAAGAACCGGAAAGTTCTACCTGGATGAAAACGGAAAAGGGCGTATGATCAATCAGGATGACTGTACCATAGAGTTCCAACCGGACGGCACTTTCAAGATTACGGACGAAAAAGGGGTAGTATATCTTTTTAAGGATAAGGAATACGCTTATTACGGTGCGATAAAGGATAACTGCACTTCCGGATGGTATCTTTCGTCTATTACAAGTCCTGCCGGGGGCAGCATCACTTTTACTTATGTAAGTGGCGGTACGCTGGGAACGAGCGTCATCCACCGCATTGATGATTCTTGCTATATGACCCTCAATAAAGATCTCAATACGCATGAGATTCCCCCCAGCTACCTGCGGCCTGCCATTGTCGATAACTCCAATGAAGGGATAACCGGACTTGTGGTCAGCCGCATTACTGCTTCTTCGGGAGCACACATCGACTTTACGTGCAGCAGCGAGAACCGTAAGGATGCCCACAGCATACGGGGGAGCATGCTTGAGAGTATCACTTCTTATAATTCGGCAAACGACATTTATAAAAAGTACAAACTGTTCTATGGCTACTTTGAACCGGATGAAAGGCATAAAATAGCCGCTTCATATTACCAATACCTGAACTATCGCCTGCGTCTGGAGAAAGTACAGGAACTTCCGTCTACAGGCACATCGGCACTTCCTCCCTATCGTTTTTCATATTATGGAGACGGTGGTTCCAAGACGGATAATATATATGCATTACCTTATCGGTTGTCGCCTTGCCAGGACCACTGGGGATACTATAATTATACGGATAACAAGACCATTTTTGCGAATAATGCGGCGAATGAACCTTTCTACATTGACCCGTGGTTCCGAGAATTGTCCAACAGTTATGAACTGGCAGGCATAAAGGGTTATAAAATATCAAATGGCGGTAATCGCGAAATGGATACCGAGGCTGTTAAGGCTTGTACCTTGAAAAGGATTGTGTATCCCACAGGCGGTTATACGGACTTTGATTTCGAAACGCATGATGTCAACTATACGTTAGGGAAAATCGGCATCGGCGGCCTGCGCGTCAAGAAGATAACAGACAATGATGAGAATGGCAACCAGAAAATCCGTAATTACGAGTATCCTTATTATTCGTGGGGAGAGAGCAAGTATCATTTGGTGGAAAATTTGTATCATGTCTGGTATCATCAAATGCTTGATTCGAACACTAATCTGGGGCGATGCAGGGACTATCTGGCAGGCTACGGAGTTCCTACCGATCTCATTGATTCACCGGATATCCTGCAAATCACATCTTTCCCCGCCCTGACGCTGGGTGTGGAAGGTGACTTCATGTACCCCAATGTGACGGAATACATAAGCGGGCAGGGACGCACAGAGTATACCTATACTTATGAAACGAACCATGAACCCTATATCCGACCGGGGGATGGCGTCTCGGCTCCCGACTGGTTCCGCTCTTCCTACATCTACATAAATTCGGGCGGGGTAATCCCTTCCACGATTTTGGGGGGCACGGCTACTTCTTACACTTTCCCTTTCATGACGGACGTCGACCTGGGCTGGATGCGCGGGCAGTTGGAGAAGCGTGAGGTGTATGGCGAAGATGGCTGGCTGGTGGAGGCTGACTATATGACCTATGAGGAGTGTCTGCTGGGCGTGGAAGCCGGAGGCAAGGCGGTGCAATTCAATGAATACGAGTTTCTCTTTGCCCGAGATTACTTGACAACCGGACGATCACGGTTGGCACAGGAGACTCATGAGGTTTATGGCGACAAGGGTGGGGTCTTACGTACCACGAAAGAATATACGTATGCCCCGGATTATCATAAGCTGGTGTCGGAAGTGAAGGAAACGGCAAGCGATGGTAGCGGGATTGTGACGAAGTATTATTATCCGCACGATTACACTTCTACTGCCAATGCAGCCCTTCAGACAATGAAGGATAAGCACATCCTCCTTCCGGTAGATGTACGCTCGTATAAAGGTGACCGCCTGGTATCGGGTGAGCAGACCAAGTACAATGCATACGGCCAGCCGGAGACTGCTTACCGTGCGGAAACCACGGCTGCGGAGATTGCTTTCAACGGGAATACCCCTTTCACGTTCACGCCCTACCTGTGGCGTACGTATGATGCTAACCGGCTGCTTGTATCCGAGGAGACACGTGAGAATGGCCTGAAGTATACTTACTTGTGGTCGTACGGCAACCAGTATCCTGTAGCACGGATAGAAGGTGCGGATTACAGCGATGTGACCGGCTGGTTGAGCAGTGCTTCGGTCGGATTGCCAAACACGCTGACCCGCCCTTCGGATATTGAGAGCCGGCTGGCTTCCATTCGAAATGCCCTTGCCTCCAAAGACGTATTGGTCACCACCTATACTTATCTGCCACAAGTGGGCATGACGGGTATGACGGATGCCAACGGTAAAACTACCGGCTACGTATATGATGATTACCGGAGGCTGTCTCTGGTAAAGAACCATGAGAGCAAGGTTGTGATGCAGTATAAATATAATCTTTACGACTAACCCTAAAAAGAAACAATGCGTATGAAACGATTTAGTATATTCCTATTATTCCTGATAGTCGGTTGTGCCCTGAATGCACAGGATGACTACCGGAACTACGTGCTCAGTCGCACGATGCTGAATGGGACAGGAACGTCCTATCTGGACAATATCACTTATTACGATGGACTGGGACGTCCTTTCCAGACGGTACAGAAAGCGGTGCAGAGTGGTTTGCCCGTAAACAAGAACCTTGCCACCCTGCAGGAATATGATGCTGCCGGACGCGAATGGAACAGTTGGCTGCCTACCTTTGCCGGTTCTTCCGATTATCTTGCTCCTGCCGGTATCAAGAGCAGTGCACCTGGAAATTACGACAATGACAGCCGGCCCTACAGCCAGCCGGTTTATAAAGCTTCGCCGCTAAACCGCCTTACAGCACAATATGGCCCGGGAGCAGCCTGGTACAATGCCGGGCGCCCGGTAAAGACGGAGTATCTGCTGAATACGAATGCCTCTCCATTGAAGTGTATCAAGTATGACGTAAGCTCTACAGGAGGGCTGACCGGTAATTCTACTACTTTCTATACTTCGGGTGAACTTTCTGTAGTGAAGACTACGGACGAAGACCTGAACGTAAGCTATTCCTTCACCGACAAACAGGGGCGCACGGTGCTTACCCGCCAGATGAACAACAGCGAGGAACATGACACCTATTATATATATAATGATAAGGGGAATCTTTGCTTTGTGCTTCAGCCCAAATATCAGGAGTCGGCGGATCTTGGCAAATATGCTTTTCAATATGAATATGATGCTCGCGGACGTTGTACGAAGAAGAAATTACCCGGGGCTGATTTTGTGGAATATACATACAATGACGCGGACCAGCTGGTCTTCTCCCAGGATGGCAACCAGCGGGCGCAGGCTACCAAGAAATGGACTTATTATCTGTATGATAAGTTCGGCCGTCTGACCGAGCAGGGGGAATGCACGAACAAGAGTGCCACTTCGAGCCCGGTGGTGTATATTCATAATTATTATGATGGATATGGGTTTATAAACGGGACAGGCTTTACTGATTCCAACTATAAACTTACAGAAGCTCAGAAAGCTTATGGCAAAGGCTATCAGACCGGTAGTGTCATCAGTATATTCGGTGACAGCAAGAAGATATATTTGATGTATCAATATGACATTCAGGGACGTGTGGTGAAGACTGTACAGAACAACTTGCTGGACGGGCTGGATGTGACTGAAACGACTTTTACCTTCAGTAGCAATCGACAGACAGTGGTTCATAAAAATACGTATAAGGAGAACGGAACACAAAAGTCTATTACCGAAACTTACATTTATACTTATGATTATGCCGACCGAATCAGTAAAGTGGAACATACGCTGAACGATACCAAAGTGGTGCTTAGTGAGAATACCTATAATAAATTGGGCCAGTTGGTAAACAGGTCCTTGCATGGCGCTTCGGCTGACATAATGGGATATGCATATAACATCCGGAACTGGCTGACCCGTATTGAAAGTCCCAACCTTATTTTAAAGTTGAATTATGGTTATTCTGCCGGTGGAGGGAATATCGCTTCAATGTTCTGGAAAAGCGGTGAGGAAGGCCGACAGAAATATACATTTACCTATGACGGACTGGGACGCATGTTGAATGCTGATCATTTAATCTTGGGCCAGCAGGATGAAGATGATGACGACTGGGGAGTGACAACCGGGCTTATGAGTATTCAAACCGGAAGGCAAATAGAAGAGACGCCTCTTGCCAGAGAAAACGCTTTCACGGAAAGAGTGACGAAATATGATAAGAATGGAAATATCCTGAAGTTGGTACGTTACGGACAGACAGGTGCCAATTCCTACGGTGTGATTGACAACCTTACGATGACGTTGACCGGTAATCGGCTGAACCGTGTGGATGATGCCTCTACAGCTTCCGCCTATGGTGGTGGATTCGAATTTAAAGATGCCGTGAAACAGGATAATGAATATGCTTATGATGCCAATGGTAATTTAACACAAGATTTAAACAAAGGTATAGAGGATATTCAATACAATTGCTTAAATTTGCCAAGACTGGTAAAGTTTAAGGATCAGAGTACTATTACTTATACTTATGCGGCGGACGGTACAAAGCTCCGTGTGGAACATAAGATAGGAAATAGCACTACCCGGACGACTTACTGCAGTAATGTGATCTATGAGGATGGTACAGCCAAGTGTTTACTAACGGAAGAAGGTTATGTCTCTTTAGACGACCGGGAATATCACTATTACCTGAAGGACCATCAGGGAAACAACCGGGTACTGGTTAACAAGAACGGTGGCGTAGAAGAAATCAACCATTATTATCCATTCGGAGGTGTCTTTGCAAGTGAAGAGAATGTGCAGCCTTATAAGTATAATGGTAAGGAACTGGATACTAAGAAAGGGCTGAACTGGTATGATTATGGGGCAAGGCAGTATGATGCGGCACTGGGAATCTTTACTACGGTAGATCCTTCATCCGAAAAGTATTACTCAGTGAGTCCTTATGCGTACTGTTCTTCAAATCCTGTAAATGCAATTGATTATCAAGGCAAGCTTGTCATATTTATCAATGGCATGCATTGGGGAGATGGAAAGAGCAATAGGTACTGGGATAAAAATGGAGGTGGATTTGCTACTGCAGTAATGAAACATTTAAACGATTACAATGCTATGTATATAGATGGTTCTATTGGAGGAGTCGGGCAATTACCTTATAATTTAGATGCTAACTTACGACGTACTTTTGGTCGGAATCAAGGATTTTTAGATGCACCAGTTATTCTCCGCAAAATAAAAAATTCAAAAGGGGAATTAATTGAAACTATAAAAATTATTACTCATAGCATGGGTGCAGCATATGCAAAAGGATATATAGAAGCTCTAAAACAGTTTTTAATTGATAATAATCTACCTTTATCTCTTATTGAATTTGAAGCAGATTTTGCTCCTTTTCAACCAACAGAGCAAGAGGCTGTAAAAGGAATAAAGACGTTTCAATTTACTAATATGAATGATGATATTGCTAATAATAAGTGGCTTAAAAGCCCATTTGGTATTATACAAGGAGTTGAAAAAGTTACTATTGGAATTGAGGAAAACAAAAAACATACTATAAAGGATTTCTACAATATGGTTTTTAAACTTCCTGAAGGAAAATATGAAGTTATAGATGGGAAAATTGTACCAATAAATTAAGTTTATGTCACACCTTATAGAGGAAAATATTTATTTAATTATGGCTATTGTAAATCTGATTCCAGTTTTACTTTTAGTATTGTGTTCCATGTTCGGAAAAATCAGAAGCGACCCATTTAAGATTTTTATTAAAAGTGTAGTTATTGATATAGTACTATTTTTTGTGTCACTATTAGTGGTTTTATTTATTGATATGAGCTTAGCAATGATGGTTGTTCTTATGATAATACTTCAATTGATATATTTCCCGATTGTCGGAATATTGCTTTTATTTCTTAGTATTGGTAGTGATGTAAACTGGGCAAAAGATAATTGGGAAAAGATATTACTACCCTTTGCAATATTATTTTTGTGGCTATTAGGTGACATAATTTGCATTATTCAATGCTGAATATCCTTTCCGATACGGTAAATCTAATAATTCCTTGCTTATGTTATTATATGTAAGCAAGGAATTTTACTATTTGCTTATCACAATGATTCTTGGTAAAGAACTATGAGAACAGTGTTCTGGCATAGTCTAAAATAATCTCTATGATTAACCTTAGAAAGAAACAATATGTATGAAATCTTAGCATATCCTTATTATTCCTGATAGCTGCCGACAGCCTGAATACATAGGAACACTACCGAAACGACGTGCTCAATCGCACGATGTCGAATTAACAACAGAACAAAGAAAGTATGGCAAAAGCATAGAATTCAATACAATTTCTTAAATTTGCCAAGACTGATAAAGTTTAAGGATCAGAGTACTATTACTTATACTTATGCGGCAGACGGGACAAAGCTCCGCGTGGAACATAAGATAGGAAATAGCACTACCCGGACGACTTACTGCAGTAATGTGATCTATGAGGATGGTACAGCCAAGTGTTTACTAACGGAAGAAGGTTATGTCTCTTTAGACGACCGGGAATATCACTATTACCTGAAGGACCATCAGGGAAACAACCGGGTACTGGTTAACAAGAACGGTGGCGTAGAAGAAATCAACCATTATTATCCATTCGGAGGTGTCTTTGCAAGTGAAGAGAATGTGCAGCCTTATAAGTATAATGGTAAGGAACTGGATACTAAGAAAGGGCTGAACTGGTATGATTATGGGGCAAGGCAGTATGATGCGGCACTGGGAATCTTTACTACGGTAGATCCTTCATCCGAAAAGTATTACCCGACCTCTCCTTATGTTTATTGTGGAGGTAATCCTATAAATAGGATAGATCCTACGGGAGCGGATTGGTATAAGGATAGTGACGGCAATTATCATTGGGCTGAAAGAGGTGGCGACATCGCTGAAGGATGGACATGGGTCGGATCTTCAGTCTCTATAGAAATCAGTAAAAGTAAGTATGTCAATTACTATGAGAACGGTGGTATTAAAATCAGAAATGATAAACCGAATTTTAGCCGAATGGAATCCTATTGGAGTTGGTTATGAGTTAGCCATAGATGAATATAGAGATTATATTCCAGTAATTCTTCAGTTTTGTCATGATAAGAAAAAACTGATAAACTATTTACAAAATATCTTGGTTAACGAAATGGGACTAGAATATGATGGAAGGAATAAAAAACATAATACTGATATTCAATTAATTTGTGATAGAATAATCCAAACGTACAATGACTTTTGAAATGATTTTTTTGTTTCTGGCTAGTCGTATTTCTTATCCGCTTGAGTTGAGTGTTGACATTATTAATCTATTAGTCTGACTTAGAGGTTGTGTCAATATTTGAAGTGACCGCGAAATGGTGTAGCTATCCGGGGTAAAAGGTGTAGCCCTACCAAAGTAGGGCCACAGGCACTTCTAAAGGACATAAAAGAAATATTTATCTATACCATTCTAAGTTCAGTCTGTACGACATTTTCAATCAGAACACTTCTTCACTCCGAAATCCGATAACAAATATTCAACAAATTTCCATTAAAAGAATCCATCAGGCATCTTACAGCGGATATTCTTCGAACGCATACAGCAACGTCGAAAGATAACGTTCGCCTGTATCCGGCAATAATATGACTATTGTTTTTCCTATGTTTTCAGGAAGAAGTGCTAGGCGGGTAGCTGCACTGACTGCTGCTCCGGATGAAATTCCTACCAACAAACCTTCCAACTTAGCCAATTCACGACCCGCACGAATAGCATCATCATTCGTTACCTGCAGAATTTCATCTACTACTGCCGGATTGTAGTTCTTAGGAACAAAACCGGCACCGATCCCCTGTATCTTATGTGCTCCCGGTGCACCTCCCGAAAGTACGGGAGAATCGGTAGGTTCCACTGCCATCACCTTCACCCCCGGATTATGCTTCTTCAGGGCCGCACCTACACCACTAACGGTTCCACCGGTACCGACACCGGCTACAAAAATATCAACCACTCCTTCCGTATCCCTCCAGATTTCCTGTCCCGTAGTACGTTCGTGCATGGCAGGGTTTGCAGGGTTATCAAACTGCTGAAGAATTACCGCACCCGGAGTAGCAGCTTTCAGTTCTTCAGCACGGGCTATGGCACCCTTCATGCCATTGGCACCCGGTGTAAGCACCAGTTCGGCACCAAGGGCTTTCAGCAGGTTACGGCGTTCTACACTCATGGTGTCGGGCATCGTAAGAATCAGTTTATAACCTTTTGCAGCAGCAACAAATGCAAGCCCGATTCCGGTGTTTCCACTGGTAGGTTCTATAATAGTGGCTCCGGGTTTCAGCAAACCGGAAGCTTCCGCATCTTCAATCATCGAAAGAGCGACTCTGTCTTTTACACTTCCCGCCGGATTAAAAGCCTCCAGTTTGGCAATAATATTTTGTTCCAGACCATACTTTCCACTATAACCGGAAAGTTCCATCAAAGGGGTATTCCCCACTAAATCTGTTAGTTTCTTTGCAATCTTTGCCATCTTATTACTTTATTTTTGTCACAGACACGACAAAGATATGGAAAAAAAGGTATGTTTTACATCACATCATGAGAAAGATAAGGAAAAGTATAGTAACTTTGTATCCGTTCAATCTTTTTAAGTTTACATATATGAAAAAGAGAATTATACAATTTCTCACGACCTATTTTTTATTTGTTCTTTTATTCGTTCTTCAGAAACCAATCTTCATGGTTTACTACCATGACTTATATACTAATGTATCTTTGGGTGACTATTTCCGCGTCATGTGGCACGGATTACCGCTGGATTTATCTCTTGCAGGCTACCTGACCGCTATCCC
>OGOZ01001680.1_pt1 | contig 11886 bp, 12 predicted proteins | sample 1552801 | NCBI WGS metagenome assembly OGOZ01 (sample SAMEA2580196, study PRJEB22360) | human gut metagenome | biome: human gut; feature: human-associated habitat; material: faeces | place: Denmark | collected 2008/2010
AGCAAACTTTCCAGATACTTTTTTTCATCGTCAGCATAGAAGTCTCGGTTAAAGTGGATGTGAAATCCCGGTGTAGTAACATCGTCAGCGTGATAACCATGCTCTTTAATCTTTTCAAAAAGCTGCTCGAATTTGCTCCTATTTGATATGTAGAAGTCATAGGTGGATGGTTGCGTGATAAACTCCATGCCGCCATTCAAAGAACCGTCATTCATAAAATATCCATAGGTGTCAGACCCCATAATAAGGTTGCAATCACCAATGGTCGAAATGCGGTTAGGCCGTCTTTGAACGCACCAATCGTTAGAATCAAATTCCAACTCTACGCCAAAGTACAGCCGCTTACGCCAATCATCACCACTGACCTCTTCTGGCGTTGCATAGAACGCAAGCCGGGGCCGGTTTGATGAATGATACCTATATATAAGGGGTTCTCCGTACTGCTGATAGTCTGCTGTACCCATTTCACAGCGCACAGAGTCAAAACAGTTAGGCACTTCCGTAGCCTCCTTTTCAATTTGTTCGTGTGTATTATACCACCAAAATACAGGAAAGTCAAGGGGTTATCGAAAAATTTTTCAAAGAAAATTTCAGAAAAAGTCTTGACAATAGCCGCAATCTGCCGTATAATAGTGGCACAAACAAACGAAAGGCCAACAGGAGGTAACAACAACAATGGCTTCTATTCATTACTATCACTATCACCACGAAAATGGTCACGACTACATTAAGCACAATGCCGCAAACGAGAGCGGTTCTCCCTATCTGGGAATCGAGCTGGAAGTGGACAAGGGCGGTTGTAGCGACCGTGCCGCTACTGCTTTCGATGAAAAGTTCGCTGTGGACAGCGACCCTGAGTGGCTGATGTTCGAGAACGATGGTTCGCTGGACAACGGTTTTGAAATCATCACTAATCCGGGAACGCTGGCTTTCCACAAGGCTTTGCGCCAGAGCTACGAAGATGGTTTCCGCACTCTGGTTCGGATGGGCTATCGTTCTTTTAATACGAACACTTGTGGTATGCACGTCCATGTCAACCGTGACTTTTTTGGGGATTATCGGGAACAGAATAGCCAGATTGAAAAGGTGGTTGCAATCAGCGAAAAGTTTTACGATGAGTTGCTGACGTTCTCACGCCGCGATATGGACGATGCGGATTCGTGGGCAAAGAAGTGGGAGGATGACCCCCATGAAATCATCGAGGACATGGAAGCGGAAGAGCTGGACACCCGGTATGCCTGTGTCAACCTGTGTCCTCAGAATACCATTGAGTTCCGCATTTTCAAGGGTACGCTGAATCCCAAGAGTTTCTTTGCGTCCCTTGAGCTTGTCAACAACATCTGCGTCTGGGTTATGACTCTCTGGCCGATGTGGACACGATGGAGTGGACTGACCTCATCCACGGTGACGAAATCGAGGCTTTCTGGGAGCGCGTTAAAAATCGCGTTGTTCACTAATTATTAACATTTGAGCTATTGACATTTTCGGTAGCCCATGTTATAATATAGGTGTTCCAAGGGAATCTAAAAGGAAATGGAGGTATGTGAATGAATCGCTATTTGTTCACCTACGGTACGCTGATGAGCGGACGTAAGCGCAATGACATTCTGAAGAAGCTGTTCTTTCAGTACGTTTCTTCTGGAAAACTGAGCGGTTTTAATCTTCGGCATTATCCTGCTGGTGATTATCCCGTTATCTTTGATAGTCACAGTGGCGGTATTGTCGATGGTGAAATCTGGGCATTCCCGTCCATTGGCGAGAGCGAATGGGATGATGCAATGGCAAAGAGGATTCTTGAAATCCTCGACCAGATTGAGGGTGTTGATAATAGACTTTATGAACGGCGCGTTTTTAAGCACGGCGATACTAAAGAATATTATTATTACGCTGGTGTTCCTGAAACGTGGTATAATCAGCCGCTTGTTGACCCGAAATACGATGGCCGACATTATTGGATGGGAGGTGTATAAAGTTGCCGTTTGCTTTTCTTAGACAGAGCCACACTCGTAGTTTTGAGCCAGAGGTGTGTGAAATCGACCCATTTATCGGGACTGATATGGAACAGGAAGTCAACGAACTTTCTGAAGTTATCGGTCACTATGCAAACACAAGCCGCAATGCCAGCGCACAGAACAGCGTTCTTGAAGCACATATCTGTCGGAAGTATCGTATCCCCCATGCGGAAATTGTCGAAAAGCAGAATGCGCACGTTGGTGACTTTGTGTACTATTCTGATGAGTATTTTGGCGATTCCGATGGCTATATGCTTGTAGGCATAAACGACAGTCGCTTCTTCTGTGCAAGCGCAAATGGCAGTCAGAAAGTTTATAATCGCAACGCTACCAACGACATCGAAGAGCTTTGCGTATTCAAGCCGTGTTCTGACCTGTTGGACAGATTCTTTGAAAAGTTGCGGAACAGCATTTATTGGAACGATGATAATGGGCATATCGCCGAAGTCGTAAGTACGACCAAGGATGTATACCCTGAGTATTATCGAAAGTTGAATGTTGGCACTTGTGCGGCCTGTGGTCGCCCTGCAATTCCCAAAGTTACCGTTGACGGTGTTGACTATTGCAACGACTGTTACAATAAGAAATTTACCTCATGTAGTCGTTGTGGTAAGATTGTCAAACGTGGCGAGGAGATTCGTGACCGCAACGACTATGCGTTGTGTAGTGAATGCAACAAGCGTCATTGGGTTTTACCTTATCATGGATATTACCCTGAAGTCGAGTTCTACGGCGATAATAAGGGCAATTCTGTGCCCTATATGGGCTTTGAGCTTGAAGTTGACTGCGGCGGTGAGAACGACAGAAAAGTTGCAAATGTTATGCCATTGTTGAACAACGAAGATAGCGGAAAGATTTTTGCATACTGTTCACATGATGGCAGTTTGCAGAACGGTTTTGAAATCATTACCCAGCCTGCAACAATGCAGTATCATTCCAGCATTAGTGATGTATACAACCGCTCTATCCAGAAGTTGAAGGCTATGGGATATGCGTCACACGAAACTACGACCTGTGGTTTTCATGTGCATTTCAACCGTAGCTTTTTCGGGGATAACCAGAACGAGTGCATTCGCCGCCTGATTTTTATGACTGAGAAATTCTGGAATGAACTTTGCGTCTTTGCTCGTAGACCCGAACGGAGGCTCGAACGCTACGCCAAAAAGGTTTCTGACAGCATGGAAATCAAGGAGTATATGGAAAAGGCAAACCGTTCTGGGCGGCACGAATATCACTATTATGCCGTGAATATCGCTAATGATAGCACAATTGAGTTCCGTATGTTCCGTGGCACACTGAATCTGAACACAATTATGGCAACGCTTCAGCTTGTCAACAATATGGCAATTACTGCCAAAAACAAAACCATGGACGAAATCAAGGCTATGCACTTTGAGGACTTGCTGACCACCGCAGGACAGCGGAAGTATTGGGCACGGCACAAGGCCGTTGCAGACTTCGAGGAGTAAGGTCTTTCTTGCCGCTTTCCTATCTACCCACTAACCCAGTTAGTGGGTATTTTTGTTACCCTATATTTTCACATCAAGATATGATTTAACAATCAACCTTGATGTTCCTGCTTCACATCAAGATATGAACTTGAATCGTTCCCAAACCCCTTGTTTTGGCTGTCTACAAAGGTGCTTAGGTAAAAATTCCCTAAGATATATATAACAATATCAATCTAAAAATAAACGTAGGAACGTACTATAATCTAAATAAGAATTATTTTCACTTATGGGTATACTTTCATATCTTGATATAAGACAGAAACCAGTTTTCATATCAAGCTATGAGTTATACAAAGATTCTGCTTCACATCAAGATATGAAAATCCAAACAGAAAAATATTTAATAAATTATTCATAATATTCTTTTAGATTTCACTTGACAAAGCACCTGTTTTTTGCTATAATAGTGGCACAAACACAGGACAGAAAGGAGATACAAAATGTTTGATATTGACAAATTCATTGCTGGTGAGCAGGGAATCTTTGTATACAATCAGCGCACATTCCACGAGTTCCGTGCATGGGCTACCCGGCATGGTTGGACGTGGCGCAACGGCGCAGACCCCATGAGTGAGACGCTGGTTGATGATGGAAACCATGGGCTGTCTACGGAGAGCGGTACGCACCGTTATGTTGGCAATAGGTGTAATATGTACATCATGCTGAACGGCCATCTGAGCCAGCGCCAGCAGTGCTACGCGCAAAGCCACAACATCGAACGTGTTAACTTCAACGAAGTTCCCGATGATACACTTGTAGATGCAGACGGTTTCGAGGTTGAAACTCTGTAAGAAAAATTTCTAAAAGGGCTTGACATTCCTTTTAGATTCTGCTATAATAAGGGCATAAGGAGGTATGGAGATGCCCAATCGCTATGGTTTTAACATTGGTGACAGAGTTATCACCAGCCAGCAGTATGAACGCTGTCCTGCTGGCGAGGTAGGCATTGTCACTTGTCTTATTGACATGAAAGGTGGCGGCAACTTCGAGCCGTTCATCGTGTGTAAGATGGAGTCTGATGGTGGTGACTTCCACCCGATGACCGACATTTGGCCGCGCATTTCTGAAGGTACTGTTCCCGGAAGCAACAAGACGCTGGCAGAACAGCTCATGGAGCAGAATAACTGGTCTTGTGACCAGTCCTACTGGTATTGCTTCTCGCCTGAAGTCCTGAAGAAGTTCACTGGCGTATACAAGCGAAAGATTCATATTTGTGACGTGTGCGGTGGTCAGAAGCCTATCAGCAGGATGGTACGTTCCAAAAAGGGCAAGTATGTGTGTAACTCTTGCCTTGAGCGGAAGGGTTATTCTACCAAGAATAATACCCGTGTCGGTAGACCGACCAAGGCTGGCTGGACATTCGGATTCGAGTTCGAGTGTGTTCCCAAGTCCAAGGAGGACGAGGCAGTTCTTGTATCTAAAAAGTGGGGCTTTGTTCCTACGTCTGACTCGTCCATCCCCTATGATGGCGTAGAACTGAAGAGTCCTACTATCAACGGACGTTCCAGCCTGAAACGGATGTTCGATGCGGCTTATGAGGCTGTCGATTTCTCTGATAGCCGTTGCGGCCAGCATATCAATATCGGCAACACATGGATGGATTCGACTATCCTGAATGCTATCCGTAGTCGCGGAACGGAAATCTTCTATCCGCTGGAAAACTACATGGACAACCACGAAACCCAGACTAAGAAGGTCTGTGGCAGATTCTTCCAGTCTTATTGTGGCCGCTGTGGTACGAGTGGTGGCTACCATCATGGTGACTGGCTGAACATGGACAACGGAAATCGTGTAGAGTTCCGCATCAGTAAGTTTGTCACGCCAGACCAGTATTTTAATCTGGTCAATATGTGGGTTGATATGCTTGACGCGATTCATAAGAACTACGTTACTCAAGCTATGACCCAGAAAGCGGCAAAGGAAACTGGCAAAGAGCTTGTCAAAATTTTCCAGCAGTACGCTGAAAAATAATTTCCAAAACCCCTTGACAAATCTAAGAAGATTTGATATAATAAAGATGTTCCAAGGGGGATTCCCCAAGGACACCGCGACCTACGGCAGAAACAGTTGAGTGAGAAAGGATTTACAAAATGGAAAACAAGCCGCCCGGTTAATTTTTCCCTGTCTTAAAAAATCTGTGAAAACTGCATAACAAGGTATTTAATATGATTAGAAACAAAGGCCATCCCTAAGTAGCTAATATATCATATTTATTTAATAATTGAATGTTTTTCTTTTGTTGGTTTTCTGGTAAAACCGACCATCATAGGACGTTATGTTTCCTAGTGATGCTGACCGGGGTTAATGTTCTCGGTCGGAGGGCTGGCGGTTATGTGACAGACGCAAAGCTAGTTACCGTTCCACTGGTTCGGTAATGATGCGTGTCTGGGGGCTATAACTAAGAGCCTATCATGAGGGCTTAGTCAAGCGGGCTAAGACACTGGGCTTTCAATCCAGAGGCAGGGGTTCGATTCCCCTAGCCCTCATTGTCAGCCAAGGACGAAAAGTCCATATCCCGGACATGATATAAAACCGTCCACTCTTATAGCGGTATCGCCAAACAGGTTAAGGCATCAGCCTCTGAAGCTGACATTTTCTGGTTCGAGTCCAGATACCGCTACCACTCCTCCTCACAGGGGATATAGGCAGACACATCCCGGATATGATGTAAAACCATCCGTACATAGTGGGGTGTTGTCTAACGGTCAAGACTGCGCTCTCTAAAAGCGTTAAGGCACAGGACTCTGACTCCTGTTATGTAGGGTTCAAATCCCACCACCCCAGCCAAGCTATGTCATTGGACGTTCAATCCAGTGCCACCCCGCAATTCTGAAAGTCTCCAAAACTTTCAGACTCACCTACTGCGCCCATAGCCAGTAGCAGTCACTCGAAAAGCAGATACCAAACTGCTCGTGAACAAAATCCGGTATTCTGAGTTGTGTAACTCCGTTGAATGTAAGAGCGAGAAACATTCACCTAACTTCTTTTAGAACATAGTCATGTTCCATGTGGAACAAAAGTAGAAATTGGACTAGGAATCTAAAAGAAGATTATATGGGTCAGTACGTCTAGTGGCGATGACACCCGACTGTAAATCGGGCACTTATGAAACACCGTAGGTTCGACTCCTACCTGACCCACCACTGCTAGACTTTTGGTAGTCCTTATAAGTCATGCCGTCCTTTATTAGTTCTGATTTCCGCGTTAGTGAAAAGGAACTTTATATGCGCCATTACTCGAACTGGCATAGAGGACACTCTCAAAAAGTGTATTTTCTGGGTTCAAATCCCAGATGGCGTACCATTTATGCTCCCATGATGAAATTGGTAAGAACATAGCGGACTTAAAATCCGCTGGCTGAAAGGCCATCCGGGTTCGACTCCCGGTGGGAGTACCACTAATCGGAGATTCTTATGGTAATTGAAAAGAATGACGAGTATATTGTTTATCAAAACAAGGACGGTAGGTGGCGAGTGTACATCCGTGATGGACACAGAGTCATTTCATATCCTAGGTTTTTGATGGAACAACAGCTAGGTCGTGAACTGACAGATGATGAAGATGTTCACCACTTAGACCATGATGTGACAAATAACGATGTGTCAAACTTAGTTGTTATGTCAAAAGAAGAACACAACGCACTTCATGCCGCAGAGGAAAGAATCGACTATTACGACAAGGTTATGGTTTGTTCTGTGTGCGGTAAGGAATTTGTGTGGAGTGCTAAGTCGCAAAGGTATTTCTACCGCAACAAAACTAGGAAAGTGCCAAAGGCAAAATGTGGTTTTACCTCAGATAGACCATTTTGTTCAAGAAGCTGTGCCGCTAAGTATTCACGAGAGGTTCAGCTTGGCCGAATTACAAAGTGATTATACAAACTTCTTTTAGATTCAAGGACTGGTAAAAATTACCAAGAAAAATTTTTAATAAACCCCTTGACAAATCCGAAAAAGTTTGATATAATATAATTGTTCCAAAGGACAGCACCTTGAAAACTGAATAAAGGTCTTGACAAACCATGTGAAGAGGGATTGCTTCTCTGCATGGATGCCTCGGAAACAGCAGTGGTTTTATGACGATAGCCATAAAGCTAACTGTATCTTAAATTGAAAGGTTTAAGATAAACTGGCGAACGCTGGGATTGTAAGAGGCAGTGCCAAGGGCAACGCCATGAAATGTGAAACCACATCCACCCCGAAATAGACGCTCGCTGTGCGAGAGTAAGCCGTAGACGGTTGCAGGGATGCAATAAGTTAATGCGGTAATCCAAACTAAGGGATGCTGACTTGACGTAGAGAAAATCTACTATAAGATGTGAATTTGCAAAAGTAGCCGTATGTCAGTTTAATGATGAACATTAAAAGATTGGGAATCTTTAAAATTCTACTGAACGCTCGGTGAAATTTACAGGTAATCAATCCTGTGGCAGAATCGGTTCTCCGGGACTGGGGCAATAAGTTAGGGTTCGCTACCCGAAGCTCAGTATTGTCTCCTGTGTGACAGAATATCATGGAAGTTGGCAGAGGTACGGCGAAGGTCGTGGCAAGGTCTTTATTCAGTTCTCAAGAACTGTTAGTATTTTTTACTTTCATAGACGCACAAAAGACCGTAACAGCAATTCATTAAAGTATCAAACTGTTAATTTGATTCACTTGAAAATCGGTCTAAATCACAAAGCAAGGTGGTATTTATATCAGAATGGCGCACGTTACGTTATAATGGTGTAGTATACAACGGGTATATGGTTTCAGATGATGGAATCGTAAAATCTATTGATAGATATATTGATAGAATCTCAAAAAATGGCAAACACTTCAGCCAGTTTGTAAGCGGAAGAGTGCTTTCACCATTTATTGCATCGCAATATGAACACGTTAAAATCTGCATCAAAAGATGTGAAAAGCATATTCTCGTACATAAGGCTGTACTAGAAAGTTTTGTACCAAACCCAGACCCATCTATATACACTGACGTAAACCATAAAGACCTTAATAAGTTGAATAATCATCTTTCAAACCTTGAGTGGACTTCAAGAAGTGATAATTTACACTATTCCTTTGAGAATGACCCAGCCTTTGCAGAAATAGTTATGAAGAATCTGAAAAAGGCAGTTACAACACTTAATGAAAAACGTTCTGCTTCTGTCGTCTAATGGTTAGGACGGATTCCTTATAAGAGTCTAATGGTAATTGAGTTCAATTCTCCCCAGAAGCACCAAAAATGTAGACAACGATTGAGATAATTTCAAGAGAAAGTTGTCCACATGAAAAACCTCCTATCATAGACAGTAACAGCAATTTATATTTTAACATCAAATTTTGTAACTTGACACGTTAAAATCTGTCTAAATATGTAGATGTAGAACATCGGCTAGTTCACCGTCCTTCCAAGTCGGGGAGGTGGGTTCGACTCCCATCATCTACTCCACGTTATTCGTCATAAATATCTTCTGTTGGAATGCCCCCAAGATGGTAGGACGGGGTAGCGATAGGCCAGTGAGGTTCATGCCTGTCTTTGATTTGCCATTTCCGTTAGCATTGCCACGGTGGTTGGTCGTGGCGTGTGTACCTCCTTTCTGTATACCCTCTCACCCTTATGTTGACGTTCCGGTGAGAGGGTATTTTTTGCCCTTTTGATTTTCATAGCTTGATATGAATTACAATTTACAAACTGGCGTTTCATATCTCGATATGAAGATTGAAAAATCTAAAAGAATTAAAGAAATTGGGTATTGACTTTTCTGAAAAGTGTGCTATAATAGTGTCAATGAAAGCCACAGGAGGTACGAAAAATGGCTGAAGAAATTCTCGATTCGGTTGGCACTGATAACGAGTTCATGTTCCAGCTGAAGCAAGCCAAGTCCCTTTTCACTAACATTGACTCGTATAAAAAGTTTTATGCCGCAGAGTTGTCTAAGATTGACTTAGAACAGGAAGATATTCTGCACTACATTGAACTGCGCGAGAAAATGTCTGGCGCAGAACTTCTTAAAGCCGCTTGCGCTCTTCGTAAGATTCGTCATAAGCGGCGTTCCATCAAGAACAAACTGGCACTTACCGGTGTCTTCAGCGGTTGTGTAGGGTCTAAGGATAAGACCATTGTCTCCCTTATGAAAGACCCCTTAAATGACGATAAAAAGACCTATAATGTTCGCACCAACATTCTGAAAGAGGTGTTTGGCTATGAAGGTAAGAAAATCCATTGAGGACAAATATTTCATCAGATGGAGAAAAGATGGCAAGTATTTTTTCTGTAAACATCTGTCTAAGGTTGGACTCCATGTTCTCATTAAGCGTCTGATTCGTCAGGGCGTGAACGTGAACGACATGGAATTTTGGAAGGAGTAACAATGCTTAAAGTATACAATCGGTCTACTGGTGAGGAAATGGCTGTCAATATCGAGGATATCATGCGGGTGGAGAAAAAGACCTATAATCAGGCCGAAGCTACCCACTATCAGCGCACCTACGTTCTGCTGTGCAACCCTTGCTACGGCAAGTGGATGGACGTTAGCGAGGAGTACAACAAGGTCATTGATAAGTACCGTGGAAAGGCAAAGCTGGTAAAGTATACCCCCACGGTGTATGACCTCGAACAGCTTAAAGTCAACCCTGACCACATCAACGATATGCCGAGGTGGTACGTTCCGGGGCTTGACAGAGCGTTAAGCTCCGATGAGCTTGAACGTAGAATGAAAACTGAGTTCGTCAGTAGATACGATGCAGAAGACCCGGCTATCATCTCTATGGTCAACAAGTATAACCGCTCATACAAGATTGTCAAAGTGGCGTAAGTACGTCGATTTTTAGCGGGGTGAAAGCCCTGCTTTTCTTTTAGATTAAAAAATAATATCTTGATATGAAAAATCTAAAAGGTCATATCAAGATATGAAGTCTCTGCCTGTTCATATCTTGATATTAGAATACAAATATACAAAGTGTCATATCTTGATGTGAAATCTAAGCAAAAAAATCTGAAAAAATTATAAAAAGGGTATTGACTTTTGTTTTTAAGTATGGTATTATATAGTCACAGAAATGAAAGCGAGGTAAATACATAATGACTGGACAGGAATTGCGTAATATCCCCATCGGTGGCGATGTTTGGTATTTTCGGGTAAGGCTGTGCAACGCTTCTAGCGTCCGCATCCGTCATAACGATAAGCCGAAGCATCTCCGCAAGGTGGAAACTGAGGAAGGGCCGTTGGCACACTTCCTTTGTACGTTTGTTGGCGATAACGGCGAAAGGTACGGCATCTCCTATAAACTCAGTCACGATAACATTTTCACTGACGAAAAGTCTGCGTGGGAAAGCTATTCCAACAATGTTCAGAAGATGATTGCAGAGGTTAAAAAGCGCAAGCGTGAATACTGCAAGGTTGCCAACGATACCATTAGTCAGCTTCAGAATGAATATATCGTTGCAGTTGCACAGCATTTGAATGGTGGTGATGTAGATGCAGATTGACTGGAATCATCTCTGGCCTATGCCAGATACAGTGTCAGTAGGTTCTAAAATCTGGCTTTTCTACTGGGAGAAAAGAAAGGGATTCTTTGAATATATTCCTCCTAGACAGGTAGAGATTGTTGCATACCGTGATGATTTCGATGTATATGGCTGTGTCGTTGCAGAAAACAGCTATGGTGCAAGGTTCAACATTACCGGATTCAACAATACACAGAGACATACAGCACACGACAGTTTTAATTGGTATGGGTTCAACTACGAAGGTGAATGCAAAGCACTTTACAATAAGTTTGTCGAACAAAGCCGTCTGGAATATCAGAGAGATATAAATTTTTGTCAGGGAATGCTTGACAAACTTCAGCCAGTGTGATATAATAAGACAAGTGAAAGACAGAAAGGGGTCTTAAAAATGAAGTTTACCGCAGAAGCACTCAAGAAGGCACGCAAGCTGTTCGATGATGACGGAGGGGATGCAATCGAGTACATCCAGTCCCTCGAAAAGCTGAAGGGTTCTAACTATTTCCATGTCGGCAACGCACGTCCGTTCATCATTTTCGATCTGCTGCGCCGTTACTTCGAGTACCGCGGCTACAAGGTTGAGTTCGTGCAGAACTTCACTGACATTGACGACAAGGTAATCAACAAGGCGAATGAGGAAGGCGTGGACTTCAACACCATCGCCGAGCGTTATATTAAGGAATACTTCGTTGACGCGCAGGGTCTGGGCGTCAAGAAGGCGACCGTGCACCCGCGTGCAACCGAGACCATGGACGCGATCATCGACATTGTTGAGCGCCTGATCGAGAACGGCCACGCTTACGTTGCTGAGAACGGTGACGTTTACTTCCGCACCAAGTCCTTCCCGGAGTACGGCAAGCTGTGCCACCAGCCGATGG
>OGOZ01001684.1_pt1 | contig 11866 bp, 10 predicted proteins | sample 1552801 | NCBI WGS metagenome assembly OGOZ01 (sample SAMEA2580196, study PRJEB22360) | human gut metagenome | biome: human gut; feature: human-associated habitat; material: faeces | place: Denmark | collected 2008/2010
AGATAATTACGGTATTGAGGAGCCAGAAGAATTTTCCGTTGAAGCAAAATTCCATAAATCATTGGGTTACAGAATGAAAAATTCTATTAATAAATTACAAGAAGAAAAACAAAATGGTCGTTTGAAATCTGTAATTATTCAAGGGCTCGATGATCAAGGATTCTCTCATGTGTTCAATGAAGGGGAATTTACTCAAAAAATAGAAATATCTTCGCAAAAAGATAAGGATGGATTATATGTACCAATTGCTGTCAAAGATCAACTCTGGAAGAAAATTAGTAAATAAGTATATGTATGTAGTTATCTTGATATTATCATTGTGGCTGTCATACTTAGTGAATGTACAAGCGGACAGTTCGGATATTGTTACATTTCTATCCATTATTATGGGCTTTCAAATAGCTTCATTCTCGCTTTTGTTTACTTCGGACACTGTCAAAGAATTATATAACTACAAAAGCTCATTAAATCCTAGAATTACACAAAAACATGAATTAAAAAATTATTATAAATTATCTTTTAATACATCCATAATCTCAATATTATTATTGTTGTTCATACCCACAAATTTCCGGACCATTAGTCGGTTCCTATATTTGCCAATAATATTATTGAATTGTTACATGTTATATGTAACAAATAATTTTTTGTATAAGATATTCATTAAAGAAGTGAAAAAGTGATGCCGAACAAATCATAAATATTGTGTGAAATTATGAGAAACAAACGTGAAATCTTTTCCATTAAAGAAACTCTTTTAAACAAATCACGAGAAGCGGCTTTATCAGCTATTCAAATCTACAACAATCCATTGATCAGATTTAAAACAGAAACATTTATTGTATTAATGGTTATTGCATGGACATATTTATTGCATGCATTTTATAGAAGTAAAAAAATCAATTATAAATATGTTGATAAACAGAAAAGCACAGAACATAGAATCGTATATTATAAAGTCGATGGACATTACAAATTGTGGGATATTGTAACTTGCTTAGAACAAGAGAACTCTCCGATTAGTGAAGCATGTAAGCAGAATTTACTATTTTTAATTGGGATTCGACACCGTATTGAACATCGGATGCTCCCAATGGTAGATGATCTAATAAGTGCAAGAATCCACGCATGTTGTTTAAATTATAATAAGTATATTATTTCCCTATTCGGTTCAAAATATTCTATCGATAAGGATTTGATGTTTGCGCTACAGCTCAATAAAATAAGTGAAAGCCAGCGTAAACTTACCAATCAATATGAACTTCCAACGATAATTAGACAATATATTAAAGAATTTGATGATAAACTATCTGCTGAAGAATATTCTAGTGAGGAATTCGCTATTCGTTATTTTTTTATAAGAAAAAACAGCAACAATAAAGGAGACGCTGATCAAGTGATTGAATTCGTTTCTGATAATTCTGAGTTAGCTAAAGGCATAAATGAAAAATATATCTTAGTGAAAGAAACTGAAAAAAAGAAATTTTTGCCTGGCCAAATTGTAGAAATGATGCAAGATAAAGGATTTAAAAAATTTAAAATGCATCATTTTGTGAAATTATGGCATGAGCACGATGCCAAAAACCCCAAATATCATTACGGAGAAAGAATCGCAAAGACAACATGGTATTGGTATGAAAATTGGGTAAAAGAAGTTGAAAAATATTGCTCTATTAACGAAAAAAATTTTAAATAGTCTATATGCTAATGAATAAACGGTAACATTCTCCTTAAAATTCCCTATTAAATCAAACTCCTAAATAAACATCTCTCAAGAACTCAGTATCCACAAAGCCAATGGGAATATATATATTGTTACAATATCTTATTGAAAAATACACAAATTAAATCTGTGATTTTCTAATTTATATTAATTCTTTATGGCTTGATTTTATACACACGATATAGTTATAATATGTGTATAAACTTTTGTTAAGGAACGAATGTATGAGAGTGAGAAGAAATATATCGGTAGATCAAGCAACAGCCGCAAAACTGGTGGAATTAGCCGAACAGTCCCACCGGAATGTTAGTCAGTGGATTACTGACAAAGTATGGCACGAAGCAAAAGGAACAAAATCTTCCGGCAGATCCGGTAAAGGATTGGTGAAATAACATGAACAGACATGAAATTATTGACCGAATCGGTAAACAGTATTTAACTTCTAACATTGAGGCCGGAGAATATAGCTATGTTGCAGCAGCCGGAGCCAAAGGCAAGCTGGAGAAATTGGTTGGACATTCCGTTTCACACTTTAAGTTAGACATTCGTTTCCAATATGAAGATATTGTGATCCTTGTTGAAACTAAGCAGCGTTTTGTAAAAGCAGATGAAAAGCAACTTCGGGAGTACCTGGAAGAAGAAAGAGCCGTACACAATACGAAGAAATGTATTTGCATCCTTGCTAATACCAATAACGATAAAATCAAAGTGTGGCAGTCCTTCGTAGATGATGAACACGTACTAAACGAGGAAACGGTAATTGATTCTGCTGAACATTACGCAAAGTATTTTGCCATTAGTAAGACGAATGATCGGGAAAAGGTTTTAAAGAATACGTATGAATTAAACGAATTGCTGCACAAGATGGATATTGATGAAGGTAAACGTAGTCAGTTTGTAGGAACTACTCTTTTGTATATCAAGGATCTAGTAAACAAAAAAGCAAATGGCAAGATTGATGAGACGTTGGAAAATGACCTGAAGGACATGTGGTCGTCTATGAATGGCAGTGCAATCAGAGGAGCTATTGAAGGGGTTTTGAATGACTTGCTGGACGGTTCAGAAAACAAAACTAAGAAGATTGAACTTCTTCAGAAGAACGTATTAAATGATCAAAAGGTTAAACGCCTGAACACCACCGAATGGATAACAATCCTAGACACTATTTTAATGAAGATCTACAGGTACATTGATGCGGATAGCTCCGAGGGGCAAGATATTCTGAACTTATTCTTCATCGCTTTTAACAAGTACACGGGTAAAGCGGATAAAAATCAGGCCTTCACACCAGATCACATTACTGATTTTATGTGCCGAATAACGAATGTAGACAGAACAAAAGTGGTCATGGATATTACATGCGGTAGTGGCTCATTTTTAGTACAAGCAATGGTACAAGAATTGGCCGATTGCGGAAGGAAGACGACCGAAAGGGAAGCCAAGAAACTACGTAACGATGTAAAAAAGAAACACATTTATGGTATTGAAAATGAAGAAAAGGCGTACGGTCTGGCCACTACAAACATGTTGATTCATGGCGATGGTAATTCCAACATTCGTTTTGATAGTTGCTTTGACTGCAAGGACTTTATTCAAAAAGCAGCTCCGGATGTTATTCTAATGAACCCACCCTACAATGCAAAGCCAAAGAGTATTCCCGAATGCTATAAATCGGACTGGGGCAAAGCAAGGGATGGTAAGGAAGATCCGACCAAAGGCATGGTTTTTATTCACTATTTGTCTGATGTAGTAAAAGATATGAATAGAAAACGCATAGAAAAAGGAGAACAACCTAAGACAGTAAAACTAGGTGTGCTTCTTCCAGTTTCTGCTGCAATCGGTACTAGCAATATTATCGCTGCCGAAAAAGTTACCATGCTTGAAGATAATACGCTAGAAGCGGTGTTTACACTACCAAATGAAGTGTTTTATCCGGGAGCTTCTGTATCTGCGTGCTGTATGATATTTACGCTGGGTAAACCACATGTGAATCCGGATGGAACAGTGAATGAAACTTTCTTTGGCTATTACAAGGAAGACGGATTTAAGAAGAAAAAGAACATTGGTAGAGTTGAACAATTTGATGAACATAACGAATCCAAATGGCAGCAGATCAAGAAGGACTGGATTTCGTTGTTTAGAAATAAGAAAGTAGTTGATGGACTATCTGCCACAGCAGCCGTTAACGGTGATGACGAATGGTTGTGTGAAGCATACATGAAAACTGACTATAGCAAACTCAGTCAAGCCGATTTTCAACAGACCTTAAACAATTACCTCGCTTATTTGGTAAAGGAGGGGAAAATTTATGAATCTTGATAGGCAAGATACATGGAAAACATTCCGTTTTGGTTCCCTTGTAACTGATGTTTATAAATCTAAAGCCCTTAACAAAGATGATTTGCAAGTGGCTGATTGTTTAGCACGAGGTATTAGATACATTACAAGAACAAATGAAAATAATGGATGCGAGATGATCGCTTCAGTTGAGGGTATTTCTTCAGATTACATCGAGGCTGGTAATGCTATCAGTATTGGCGATACAACGGCAACCTGTTTTTATCAAAAGGAGCCCTTTATTACCGGTGATCATATGGTGATAGTGCGTGCGGAATGGTTGAATGAAATCAATGCTATGTATATCATAACAATGCTTGATCTTGAGAAATATAAGTATTCATATGGACGAGCTTTTTTAGTTGATAGAATCCGGGAAACCATGCTAAAGTTACCTGTTGATAAGTACGGAAAACCCGATTGGCAATTCATGGAACAATACGTTCGCAGTTTGCATCATAAACCACTTACAACCAAAAACAGACATGCTAAGGTGGCCGAGTTAAACACTACCCAATGGAAAGAATTTGCGTTAGTACGTCTGTTTAAGGTAGAAGCAGGAAACTATTATTCCAAAGATCTGTACGAGGAGGGAAACACCCCCTACATATCGGCATCTGATACGAATAATGGTATAGGCGAGAAAATTAATCTACAACCCGATTTTAGTGGTAATAAAATAACAATAGGGAAAGTTGGAGCCACAGCATACTATCAATCGGAAGATTTCTGTGCTACAAGTGATGTTAATGTTTTAACCCCATTGTTTCACATGAACACGCCAATCGGTCTATTCATTACGCAAGTTATCAATACATCTGAAAATTACAAATGGTCGTACGGTAGGCAGTGCCGGGTTGGTGATACAAAGGAAATTGTGATCAAGTTGCCAATAAAACAGAATGCGGAAGGTATTCCTGTTATTGATGTAAACCATCAGTATTCTGATAAAGGGTATGTGCCGGACTGGCAGTTCATGGAAGATTACATTAAGTCTTTACCATATGGAGATCGGCTGTAGTTGAAATTCATCTTCAAAGCGGTTCAAAAGAGCTATATTGTATAGTATGTCATTGCCGGGTATAATTTTATAAATTTGATTATTGCTTACAACTTAAAATAACGATGGGCAATTGGTTGATAACCAACGGAATGTGAAACATCTAACAAAAAGGATAATTACTATGGGATTTCAGACAATTTCGGTTAAAGAAGCAGTTACAAAGGTAAATGCAGATAGAGATGGATGGTTTTTGCCGGCAATACAAAGACCTTATGTTTGGGGAAGTAGATACGAAAGTGAAAAGTATATCTGTAAGTTATTTGATTCAATTCTCAATGGATATCCTATCGGAACGCTTATTGTGTGGAATACTGATAAAGGGGTTCCTTATCGCAAGTTTATGGATGATTACGAAGATGGAAAAATTGCCAAAATCGTTGATAAAGCTCTTTGGGATCGAGCAGATAAATGGCTTGTTTATGACGGTCAACAACGGCTCCAGACATTGTATTCGTGCCTTAAGTCCACGCTGAATAAACGTGTTCTTGCCTACAATCTTCTGTATGAAAGTAATGACGGCGATGAAGAATATGGTTTTGAATTTGTAGATAAGAATAGTGATAAGCCAGGATATATTAAGATACCTGTTCTATTTGCAAAAACAGATGCGGAAAAGGTGAATTACAGAAACCAAATTAAGCGTAGCTTGGAAATGACGGAAGAACAAGAAACTATTTTTGAAAACAGATTTGACAAGCTTTGGACAGTATTTGCTGGTACGGATGTAAAATCTTTAGCCTACTTCCCAATTGATAACACATGGAATGAAGATAAAGTGAATGATGTGTTCCAACGCTTAAATACAGGAGGAGTTCCTTTATCTGGAGCTGATTTGTTATTCTCAAAAATCAAGGAAACAGAACCTTCGTTTGAAGAAAATCTGCTAGACGTTTCCAAATGGATTACAGAAGTTACAAACGGATATACATTCTCGGCAAATGAAATCTTACAGCTGATAAATTTGATTGTAAAGGGAACGACTCGCATTGATGCATCAAAAGTAAAAACCGATGAAATACAGCAGTTTAAGGAAGTCGAATCCTCTATTGGTGCACCACTTAAAGATTTTTTTGCAGAATTTTTCTACAATACATTTAATATCAATAACAGTGCTATTATATCTAGAAAACTTGCGGTTCTGCCACTAATCGTATATTCTTATTTGAATTATAAGAAAGGAAGGCACTTTTCGAATCTTTCATCTGCTAATGTAAATAAAATGAAGCAATACTTTATACTTTCCCAGTTAAACGATTGGAACACCCAGGGTATTGTTGAAAACAGTGCGAGGATAATGACAGATGATGATTTTCCACTTGATAAAATAAAACAAATTGCTTCGCGCAAAAATAGACTTGTCGATTTAAGGGTGGAAACCATTGAATGTAATGTGTGGTTTGCATTAAAAGTTATGCTTCCGGGGCGACTTTACGTTAAAGAAACAAGTACGACAGGCAGATATAAACCAGAATTAGACCATATTTTCCCAATGAGGCTTAAAAATCGCCCTGAAGGGTACTATGTTGATATTCTTTGGAACTTGCAGCCCGTAAGTGGGAAAACAAATTTAGAGAAGAGTAATATGCATCCTCATGAATTTTTTTCAACAAAAGGCCATATCTTCGAATACGATTTTCTCCCTTGTGAGCTAACATCAGCCGAATGGAAAAACCATCAATTGTTTATAGCTGAGCGCAAAAAGAGAATGCTTGATTTTATGGAAAAGCAATATAATCTTAAGGTGGTTGATAATAGCGGGGGAACGAATATCTCTCAATAGTGCTTAGATACATCTATTTAGAGGAGCTTACGGTTTTTTTGTACTTTAAGTAATTTTGCTTTAGTTGATTCTACTAGAATTAACTTTCCTGTACAGTTTCGTTAGCTTCCTATAAGCGAATCTTTTATTCCAAAGTATATAGCATTATAATTTCAGCAGATACGAAGTTATATTTGGCGCATCGAATGGGGTGGGTTTAGTGTCCAAACTCTGTCCATTCTCTGTGCAGCTTATTTGAGTTAATGATATGGCAGAAATGCGGCAGAAAGTTTTTCTGCCATTTTTCTGCCGAGCGTTTGTATAGCTTTTGATACATAATGTTGCTTATGTTGCTTAAATTTATAGTGTCCACAAGTATGTAGGTTGGCATAATAAAGAGTGGCCATTTTCTCGTACAATTGCAGGCGTGTCGATATACGTTATAGTGTCCAAACTGTGCCCAGTATATTCATAGTTTTGCGAGGAAGTTTTAGTAGTTTTTATACTTCTTCGACGAGAACTAATAATTATAGTATGTAAAAAAATCCTGGGAATTTAGGTTGTGCGGATAGTAGCGCCATATTTTATGGGCATATTTCGCCATTTACCGATGAGAAACGCAAAGAAAACTAGCACTTACTGTGTACCATAGAGGGTCCACTAACAATATATACTTTTTGTTCTAATTTTGCTCCAGAAACACCGTCGGAAAAGCATAAAACTACCGACGAGCAGAAGTCCGTTATAGTGTACCATCCTTTTGGTGTACATTTTAGGACATTTTTAATTCCTTTTTACTTCTCAAAGGTTGGGGTTTAAAGGTGCACCAAACTAGCATATAAAAAGAGTTCTTATTGAAAATCATACCCAAACCTGCCATATTTTAGTCTATGTCACTTGTATTCCAAATTATGGTAACATAAATAAAAGGACTTTTTGAGATTTAACTGTGCCCCAAGATACTGACATTATCATTTAGCAAACCGAAGATAGAAGTTACATTGGCCGATAAAACTGTATGGCTGACCCAAGCAGTTATTCCAGTCAAGTAAAGCTAATATTAGTGAGCGCATTAAGCATATCTTCGAAGAGGGAGAATTGCATGAAACGGCAACTGTTCGGAAATTCCGAATAGTTCAAAAAGAGGGGAATAGACAAATCGAGCGCGAAGTTACTTATTACAATTTAGATGTAATTCCAGCCGTAGGCTATAGAGTGATGATTTCCTAAAAAATATGGGCGGTGGAAAATATTGGCAAGAGTTTTTGCCCCTGTGCAGTAATGCGGATTATACATTTTCTCTTTTAGTGCGTTTGTGGGTAGAATGTATTATACTTTCCACGTTTTAACCGTGCAGGAATAAATATGTGTTTGTGTCGGCCTGTTTTATGCTGAAACTATTCAAAACTTATCTGATGTTTGCCCTGTTGCCGGCCCCCAAAAAGGCAACCGCGGACCCCAAAATGCTCCAACCTTAATTTTCCGGCGGTCCGTCCGATAGGAGTCTGTTATGGTTGATAAAATCAAAATCCGCGGTGCGCGGGTGCATAATCTCAAAAATATAGATGTAGATATCCCCTTAAATAAAATAGTGGGTATTGCCGGTGTTTCCGGTTCCGGCAAATCTTCTTTGGCATTAGGCGTGTTGTATGCGGAAGGCTCGCGACGGTATTTGGAGGCGCTTTCCACCTATACCCGCCGCCGTATGACCCAAGCCGCCCGCCCGCAAGTGGAAGAAGTTTTATATGTGCCCGCCGCGTTGGCCTTGCACCAGCGCCCTGCCGTGGCCGGCTTGCGCAGCACTTTTGGCACGGGTACGGAACTGCTAAACAGTTTGCGGTTGATGTTTTCCCGCTTAGCCAGCCACCGCTGCCCCAATGGGCATTATGTGGCGCCTTCATTAGCGGTTGCGGCCGGAAAAATGCTCCGCTGCCCAACATGCGGCGCGGAGTTTTATGCCCCCAGTGCCGAAGAACTGGCTTTTAACAGCCAAGGCGCCTGCCCTACTTGCGACGGTACTGGTACGGTATGGAATGTAGATATGGCTACCTTAGTGCCGGATGAAAATTTAACCATAGACCAAGGCGCCGTGGCTCCGTGGAACAGCCTAATGTGGTCTTTAATGACGGACGTTTGCCGCGCCATGGGTGTGCGGACGGATGTGCCGTTTAAGGATTTATCCCCACGGGAAAAAGAAATTGTGTATCACGGTCCGGCAGAAAAAAAGCGCATTTTTTATAAAGCCAAAAAAACAAACCAAGCGGGGGAACTGGATTTTACCTTTTACAATGCCGTTTATACGGTAAAAAATGCTTTGGCAAAGGTAAAGGACGAGCAAGGCATGAAACGGGTGGAAAAGTTTTTGAAACAGGAGCCTTGTCCGGATTGCGGTGGTTCGCGCTTGAGTGCTGCGGCCCGCGCCCCGCGTGTAGGCGGCCTAAACTTGGCGGACGTTTGCCAAAAAACATTGGTGGATTTAACCGCGTGGGTGGCGGCCGTTCCCGCTACTATGCCTGCTGAAATGCGCGAAATGGCGCAAAACATTACGGATGCCTTTTTGTCCGCCTCCCGTCGCCTGATGGATTTGGGCCTAGGGTATTTGACTCTAGACCGCGCCTCCGCCACCTTGTCCACCGGAGAACGCCAGCGTATGCAGTTGGCGCGGGCGGTGCGCAACCGCACCACCGGTGTTTTATATGTGCTAGATGAGCCCTCTATCGGCTTACACCCGTCTAATATCGTGGGCTTAAAAGGGGTTATGCGGGATTTAATTGCGGACGGCAACTCCGTCGTGCTGGTGGACCACGATACCCAAATTTTATCCGCGGCCGATTGGTTTGTGGAAATGGGGCCCCAAGCCGGCGCCAACGGCGGCTATGTAATTGCCCAAGGCACATTGGCGGATATCAGCCGCAATAAAAATTCCAAAATCGGGCCGTTTTTAACCGGGAAAATGCCGGAAAATGTATGGAAAAAAGTGCCGGCGGAACAGTTGTTTGCGCAAGGCAAAATCCGTTTATCTACGGGGCCCATTCATACGGTAAAACCGTTGGAAATAGAAATACCCAAAGGGCGGCTTACGGCGGTAAGCGGTGTGTCCGGCTCCGGCAAAACCACGCTGGTGTTGGAAAGTTTAGTGCCCGCTTTAGAGGCGCATGTGCGCCATGCGCCGCTTCCTCCCCATGTGCGCGCCGTACAAGCGCAAGGTATTGAACAGGTAAAGCTGATTGATGCCACCCCTATTGGGATTAATGTGCGTTCCACCGTGGCAACGTATGCCAATGTGCATGACGAACTGCGCAAACTGTTTGCCCGCTTGCCGGATGCCAAACAGCGAGGGTATAAAGCGGGGGATTTTTCCTACAATACCGGCCGTTTGCGTTGTGCGGAGTGTGACGGAACAGGAGAAATCAGTTTGGATGTGCAATTTTTGCCGGATGTAGATGTGCCTTGCCCCACTTGCCGCGGGGCGCGCTATGCACGGGAAGCGTTTGATGTAAAATATACCAACCAACGCGGGGAAAGTTTTTCACTGCCGGAGCTGATGGCTATGGACGTTTCCACTGCGTTGAAAGCGTGCGCAGATTGGAAATTGGTGCACCAACGCTTGCAAATCTTGCAAGACTTAGGGTTGGGATATTTAACATTGGGCGAAGCAACCCCCAGCCTTTCCGGCGGAGAGGCCCAGCGGGTAAAGCTGGCTACGGAACTGATGAGAAGAGGAAGCCGCAACATTCCACCGTGTTTGTGTTTGACGAGCCTACTATCGGCCTGCATCCGTTAGACGTGCGCACGCTATTGGGGGTGTTCCAAATGCTCATTCAAAACGGCGCAACGGTGATAGTGATTGAACACGATTTGGACGTTTTACGCCACGCGGATTATCTGATTGATATGGGGCCGTCCGGCGGCAATGCGGGGGGAACTGTAGTGGCGTGCGGCCCTGTGGAAGTGATTAAACAATGCCCGCAGAGCCTAACGGGACGGTATTTATAAAGGAAAGCTTTTTGTGATGCTACCATTACCGCAAGAATTTATAGCTTATACTTCCGCCCTGTTTGGGGCGGAGCGTTGGGCCAAATATGAACAGGCACTCACGCAGAAAGCGGCCGTCAGTGTGCGTTTCAATCCGTGGAAATGTACGGGGAAAATGGGGATTTTATAGTGTCCCAAAAGGGTCCACTAACAATATATACTTTTTGTTCTAATTTTGCTCATTTTGCTCACAAAACCCCGTCGGAAAAGCATAAAAAAAGAACCTCTCTCGTCTGAGAAAGGCTCTTTTTCTAAAAGTGCGCCCAACAGGAATCTAACTTGTAGATAGTCCTAACATTCATTTACTTGACTTTGCTCCCGATAGTAAGCGGTAATAGGAATGGGCAAAAAGCCCACTAAACCAATATACTATCGGGAGTTTTTATGAAGAAAAAGTCTAAACAAACTGTCGTAAAACCTGTTAATCAAAAAATCGTAAATGTGGCCACTCCGAAACCAAAAGAAAGAGATAGTCGTTTGCCAGCTGTTGGGGCTGTCATCACAAAAAAGTACCATGGACAAAACTTGGAAGTAAAAGTTCTTGAAAATGGCTTTGAATACCAAGGAAAAATCTATAAAAGCATATCCCGCGTGGCGATGGAAATAGTCAAACGGCCTATCAGCGGATATGTATTCTTTGGATTGTCCAAATGATGCCGCGCGTGCTGCCACCCATTAAAAACCGGTTTGTAAAGGGGCGTTCGGGCAATCCACTCGGGCGGCCCAAGAAAATGCGCGAAGCGGAACTCTTACAAACTGCTATCAAGTTTTTTGACGAACTGGCCAAAGCCTATTATCTCAAAGGAAACTCGGCTCGCAAGATAAATCGTATCCGGAAGGTGCTAAATGAGAAATAAGTGTTATTTACCCAAAAAATTTGATGAACTCAAAGGCTTGCCAGACGAAAAACTCCAATTTTATTGGGATATATTCTATCGGTATCCGTTAA
>OGOZ01001697.1_pt1 | contig 11807 bp, 9 predicted proteins | sample 1552801 | NCBI WGS metagenome assembly OGOZ01 (sample SAMEA2580196, study PRJEB22360) | human gut metagenome | biome: human gut; feature: human-associated habitat; material: faeces | place: Denmark | collected 2008/2010
ACAGGATATTGATATAGCAGCATTTACATATAATGATGCAAAATATATAAGAAAAGAAATTCAAGTAAATAATGAAGATATTTATTTTCTTTATATTTATTTGAATATTTTCTCAAATAATGAAAAAGAATTGGAGTATCTATTAAATAAAATAGAAGGAATTGTTGAAAGTAACGGAATACAAGTAAGAAGGGCAAACTTTAGGCAAAATCAATTAATCCTTTCAACTTTTCCATTTATGATTAATTCGGAAGATTTAAAACCAGCAGCAAAGAGAAATATACTTACAACAGGATTAACAGGAACATATCCATTTATTTCAACAACAATTTTCGATGAAAAAGGAATTTTTTATGGTACAAATATTTATAATGAATCTTTAGTTTTTATTGATAGATATGATGAAACAAAATATAAAAATGCAAATATGTGTATTTTTGGAACAAGTGGTTCTGGAAAATCATTTTTTACTAAATTACAAATTATAAGATATAGTTTATTAGAAATTGAACAATATATAATTGATCCTGATAGAGAATATGGAAAAATTGCAAAAGAATTAGATGGAACAATGGTTATAATCGCTGATCATGGTAATTGTGATTATATGTTAGATGAAAATGATAATCCAGTTACAACCCATTCAACTAGTTTAGTTCCACTTATTATAACAAAAGAAGGATTTAAATTAGAAAAAGGTTCACTTTGTGATGTAGTGCCAACAATGCTAGAACTTTTAAATATCAAAAAACCAAAAGATATGACAGGAGTAAGTTTAATAAGAAAGTAGAAGATGCAATTAAGCATCTTTTTTGTAATTTCTTTTAAATAAATTAAATTACTTTCTTATTTATATGATTTATAGTATAATTGATATGTTAATTATTACAAGTTTAGGTGAAATATATGAAATGGAAAATAGGTAATGTAGAAATTAAAAATCAGGTTGTTTTAGCGCCTATGGCAGGCATATGTAACAGTGCTTATCGTAGAATTATTAAAGAGATGGGTTGTGGTCTTATTGAGGCTGAAATGGTTAGTGATAAGGCTATAAGTTTTGGTAATGAAAAAACAATAGAAATGCTTTATATGACTGATTTTGAAAGACCTATTTCTCAACAAATATTTGGTAGTGATAAAGAATCATTTATTACGTCTGCTAAGTATATATATGAGCATATGAAACCAGATATTATAGATATAAATATGGGATGTCCAGTACCTAAAGTTGCTGTTCGTGCGCAAGCGGGAAGTGCCCTTTTAAAAAATTCCGATAAAGTATATGAAATAGTAAAAGCTGTAGTAGAGGCAGTTCCAATTCCAGTCACTGTAAAAATAAGAAGTGGTTGGGATGAAAAGAGTATTAATGCTGTTGAAATAGCGCAGATTATTGAACGTGCTGGTGCGAGTGCGATTACTGTTCATCCAAGAACTAGAAGTCAAGGTTATACTGGTAAAGCTAATTGGAATATAATAAAAGAAGTAAAAGAAAATATATCAATTCCAGTAATCGGCAATGGTGACATAACTAGTTGTTATGATGCAAAAAGAATGCTTGATGAAACAGGCTGTGATGCTGTTATGATAGGAAGAGGAGTACTAGGTAATCCATGGTTAATAAAGGAAACGGTTGAATACTTAGAAAATGGTAAAGAACCTAGTAGCGTTTCTCTAGAAGATAAAATAGACATGATAAAAAAACACGTAAATTATCTTTTAGAAATAAAACCTGAAAAAGTAGCCCTTCTAGAAATGCGTAGTCATGCGGCTTGGTATTTTAAGGGAGTAGAAAATGCTAGTAAGATAAGAAGTGAATTGAGTAAAATAAAAACAAAGGAAGAATTATTTAATATTTTAGATAATTTTAAGGGAGGAAAATATGAATAAGAGTAATTTTGGTAAAAGACTTGTTGCATATATTTTAGATGCTATTATAGTATCATTAATTTTTTCAGTTTTAACAATGTTTATCAAAGAAAGTAATAATTTAATTAATTTAAATAATCAACTTAATACAATAAGCGAAAATTTTATCAATAAAACTATAACAATGAAAGAATATTTTAATCAATATTCATCTATTGAATATTTAATAAGTAAAGAAATGTTTTTACAAAATTTATTTAGCTTAATATTAATGATTGGTTATTTTGTAATTTTGCCTTATTATTACAAAGGTCAAACAATAGGCAAAAAGATGATGAAAATAAAAATTGTTAAAGAAGATGATAAATTAACTATTAACGACTTAGCTTTAAGAAGTTTACTAGCTAATGGGATTGCTATGACATTTATTGAGTTAGCACTTATCTTTTTAATTAAAGATACAGCATATTTTATAACAATATCAATTTTAAGTTTTATTCAATTTTTACTAGTAATTACAAGCATTTTTATGATATTATATAGGAAAGACAAAAAAGCTTTACATGACATTGTTTGTAAGACTTTGGTAGTAGATGAAAATTTAGAGGTGAAATAATGAGAGAATTAACTGAGCAAGAATTAGTTAGAAGACAAAAAGCAGAAAATTTAAGAGAACTAGGTCTTGATCCATTTGGACATAGATTTGAGCGTACTGACTATTCAGAAGATATTAAAGAAAAATATCAAGATGTAGAACATGATGCTTTTGAAAATATGGATGATACTGTTACTGTAGCAGGTCGTATTATGTTTATTAGAAAAATGGGTAAAGCATCTTTCTTCTCAATTCAAGATAAAAAAGGAAAAATTCAAATTTATATTTCTATAAATGATGTTGGAGAAGATACTTATAATTTATTTAAAAGCGCCGATTTAGGTGATATTGTTGGAGTATATGGAAAAGTTATGAAAACAAAAACCGGAGAAGTAACTATTAAATGTTTAAAATATACTCATTTAGTAAAAGCATTAAAACCACTTCCAGAAAAATTCCATGGTTTAACTGATATCGAAGAAAGATATAGAAGAAGATATGTAGATTTAATCATGAATGAAGATTCTAAGCGTGTTGCTTTCACTCGTCCAAAAATTATTAGATGTATTCAAAACTTTATGGATAGCCAAGGATTTGTTGAAGTTGAGACACCTGTTTTAACAACACTTCTTACAGGAGCATCCGCTCGTCCATTTGTTACACATCATAATACACAAGATTTAGATATGTATTTACGTATAGCTTTAGAGTTACCACTAAAAAGATTATTAGTTGGTGGTATGGAGGCTGTTTATGAAATTGGAAGAACCTTTAGAAATGAAGGAATGGATCCAAAGCACAATCCAGAATTTACTCTAATGGAAGCCTATTTAGCATACTCAGATTTAGAGGGGATGATGGATTTAACAGAAAACATGTATAAAAAGATTGCTACTGATGTTATGGGGAAAATGGTTTATAACTGGTGCGGTGATGAAATAAATCTAGATGGTACTTGGAAAAGAATTAGTATGGTAGATGCTATAAAAGAACAAACAGGTATTGATTTTAGTAAAGAGATGACTTTAGATGAAGCTAAAGAACTTGCTAAAGAACATGAAATTGAAGTAGAAGATCACTTCACAGTTGGACATATTATTAATTCTTTCTTTGAAAAATATGTAGAAGAAACACTAATTCAACCAACATTCTTATATGGTCATCCAGTAGAAATTTCTCCACTTACAAAAAGAAATCCAAAAGATCCACGTTTTGTAGATAGATTTGAATTATTTATAGGTGGAAAAGAATTTGCTAATGCTTACACTGAGTTAAATGATCCTATTGATCAATTAGAAAGATTTGAAGACCAATTAAAAGAAAGAGATTTGGGAAATGATGAAGCTAACGACATTGATATGGATTTCATTGAAGCTTTAGAGTATGGAATGCCTCCAGCAGGTGGTATTGGTTATGGAATAGATAGATTATGTATGTTATTTACTGAATGTGATTCTATCCGTGATGTAATTTTATTCCCAACTATGAAGGAAAGAAGTAAATAATGTATTTATACGTTGTTAGGCATGGAGAAACTGCTGAAAATACTAAATCTATAATGCAAGGCAATATGGATACCGTATTAGATGAAAAGGGTAAACTTCAAGCTAAAGAAGCAAAAGAAAAATTAAAGGGTGTTCAAATTGATTTAATAATAAGTTCTCCTAAACAAAGAACTTTAGAAACTGCGCTTATAGTTGCAGATGATGATACAATTATTATAACTGATGATAGATTGTTAAGTCGTGATCATGGTGAATTTCAGGGTAAACCAAGATATGAAATAAATCTTAAAGATTACTGGAATATAAAATTAAACAAGCAATATGAAAGAGCTGAATGTGTCAAACACATTTATGATCGCGTTGACAGTCTAATAAATGAAATAAAAACTAAATATAGAGATAAAACAGTATTACTAGTTACTCATAGTGGTATATGTCGTATCTTATATTATTATTTTAATGGTATTCCTGAAGATGGAGATTTAATGGGATACGAATCAACAAATTGTTCAGTTGAGAGATATGAATTGGAGGATTAGAAATGAAAATATTATCAGTAAACTGTGGTAGTTCATCTTTAAAATTTCAAATGTATGAAATGCCAGAAGAAAAAGTATTAATTAGCGGGTATGTTGAAAAGATAGGACAACCAGATTGTTTTTGGACTGTTAAAGTTAATGGTGAAAAAATAAAATCATCACGTCCACTTGCAAATCATACAGAGGCTGTTGATGTTTTAATTGAAGAATTATTTAAACATAACATTGTAAAAAGTTTAGATGAAATTGAAAGAATTGGTCATCGTGTTTTACATGGTGGAGAATTCTTTAAAGAATCTGCTATTGTAACAGATGAAGTAATCGAAAAGATTAAATCATTAATTCCACTTGGACCACTTCACTTACCAGGGAATTTAGCAGGTATTGAAGCATTTAGAAAAGTGTTACCTAATGTTCCTATGGTAGCAGTATTTGATACAGCGTTCCATCAAACAATGCCAAAGAGAAATTATATTTATCCAGTACCACTTTCTTGGTATGAAAAATATGGTGTACGTAAATATGGTTTCCATGGAACAAGTCATAAATATATTACTGAAGTAATGAAACAAGAATTAGGAAAAGAAGATGTAAATTTAATTGTTTGTCATATTGGTAGTGGTGCTAGTATTGCTGCTGTTAAAGATGGTAAATGCTATAATACAACAATGGGTATTACACCATTAGATGGATTAATGATGGGTACTCGTAGTGGTGCTATTGATCCTTCAATTCTTGAATATGTTTGCAAAGAAGCAAATATGTCAGTAGAAGAAGTTACTAATGTTTTAAATAAACAAAGTGGATTTTTAGGCGTTGCTGGACAAGCAGATTGTCGTGATGTAGAAGCACTTATTGAAGAAGGTAATGAAAATGCTAAGTTAGCATATGCTATGTACTGTGATAGAATTGCTAAATACATTGCTGAATATTACCTTGAATTAAATGGTAAAGTAGACTCAATTATTTTCACTGCTGGAGTTGGTGAAAATGGAGCCGGTGTTAGAAAAGAAGTACTTGATAGACTAAATCCTATTGGTATCTATGTAGATGAAGAAATGAATAATAAAATAGCTTCATTCAAAGATATTCATGAAGGTGTTATTAGTACTAAAGATTCAAAAGTAGAAGTAAGAGTATTACCTACTGATGAAGAAATAATGATTGTAAGAGATACTTATAATTTAACTAAATAATGAAGAAGCACTACCAAAGTAGTGCTTTTTTGATATTTAAAAATAAAAAGTTATTACGATTAACCATAATAACTTCAGTTAAGTAAATAATTATTATCCCTTAAGAATAGTGCTTATTATTTTTATAACTTCTTCTTTCATAACTTTATAATTTAAAGATTTGTGATGATGGTATACAACTTCGTGGCAATAGTTTTCCACCATACCAATTATAATATGAACTTTTTCATCTAAATTAGTGGTTTTAATTTCATTGTTTTTTAAAACATCAACTATTTTTTTTGTTGTCATTAATTCTTTATTGTGGAAAATTTCTGCAATTTCTTCATCTAAATGAGAAAGAGCAATCATTTCTTCGTGAGCTTTTTTAGATAAAGTATGTTTTTTTATAAATATATCAAGCATTTCATCTAATATATGCTCTAAGTTATCAATTTTAATATCGTTGTTTTTTAGTACATTTAAAATAGGAAACATTATATTATCAGAATAATCTTTTATACCTTCAATAAATATTTCTTTTTTATCAGTGAAGTATTGATATATAATGCCTGTTGATACACCCGCATATTTAGCAATATCAGTTGTATTAGTATTATAATATCCATTTTCACACATTAGTTCAAAACCTTTTTCAACTATACGATTTCTTTTTTCTATTGATCTTTTTTGTGTAGGGATTCTAGTTTCTGCCATAGTATCACATCCATTAACATTATACATCTTTAAAATTTATTTTTCAATATGATAAATTTGTCATATTTTATTGACTTATTAATATAATGCGAGTATAATGAAAATGTGAGAAAAATATCATATTTAGAAAGAAGATGAATTATGGAAGAATTAATTACTTTTAAAAACGTTAAAAAAACATATATAGTAGGAGAAAAGAAGTTTAATGCTTTGGATGGTGTTAACTTTTCAATCAACAAAGGTGAATTTGTTGTTATTTTAGGTCCAAGTGGAGCTGGAAAATCAACACTTTTAAATTTACTAGGTGGTATGGATAAAGTTACTAGTGGAAAAATTAAAGTAGGAGAAGAAGTAATTTCTGATTACTCTGATAGTGAATTAACTGATTATCGTGCTGAAAATGTTGGTTTTATTTTTCAATTTTATAATATTTTACCAACTTTAACAGTTTTAGAAAACGTAAAGATTGTTAATGATATTGTAAAAAAACCAAAGAATGCGAAAGAAGTATTAAAAAGTGTAGGACTAGATAAACATGCTAAAAAGTTCCCTAATCAATTATCTGGTGGAGAACAACAAAGAGTATCTATTGCTAGAGCTATCGCAAAAGATCCATTACTTCTTTTATGTGATGAACCAACTGGAGCTCTTGATTCTAAAACAGGTGTTGAAGTATTAAAATTATTAAAAGAACAATGCGATGCTAATAATGGTGAAAATACAGTTGTAATAGTTACTCACAATTCTTTAATTGCCAAAATTGCAGATCGTGTTATTAGACTTAAAAATGGTAAAGTTGAAAGTAATGAAATAAATAAACATCCAAAAGCAATAGATGAGGTTGTGTGGTAATATGTTAAAACACAAAATGTTACGTGATATATTACAAAATAAATCACAATTTATAACTATTTTCTTGATGATTTTGATTGGTGTGATGGTTTATGTAGGAATCGAATCATATATGGATGGTATGACAAACGCTGCTGATAAATTCTATCAAGAAAATAATGTGCAAGATCTTAATATTTTAGGGGAAAACTTTACTAGTGATGATTTGGATAAAGTAAAATCACTAGATAATGTAAATGATGCTGAAAGAAAATTAGTTGTTACTGGTATAGATGGTGATGACAAAGATAAAACATATTTAATTAGTTTTATTGAATCAAATAATATTTCTAAATTTTATGTTTTTGATGGCGAAGAATTTGATGTAAACAAAAAAGGTGTTTGGGTAGATAACTTCTATGCCAAAGAAAACAATTTACATGTTGGAGACACTTTAAAAATAAAATATGATACCTTTACTTTAGAAGAAAAAATATTAGGTCTAATTAATGTCCCAGATCATATATATGATGTTAAAGATGAATCTGAATTAATTCCGAACCGTAAAGTATTTGGATTTGTTTATTTATCAAGTAATGAAATACCAGAAGAATATATCAAAAGTATGGCTATGAGAAAATTAAATATTGATAATGAAGAAGTGTTTAATACTTATGTTCCAGACTTTGATTATAAAAAATATATTCCTTATAACTACGTAATGGTCGATGTAAATAGTAAAGACAATGTTAATAGTGTCAAGAATGATATTGAGAATAATGTAAAGAGTGCTTTAGCTATTGTTAAAATAGAAGATACAGTTTCTTATTTGATGTATCAAGGAGAAATTGATGAGGGAGCATCTTACGTTGGAATATTCTCTGGATTATTCTTATTTATCGCTTTACTTTCTGTTATTACAACAATGACCAGAGTTGTAAAGAAACAAAAAATGCAAATAGGAACTTTAAAAGCACTAGGATTTAAGAAGTCTAAGATTTTATTACATTATGTAGGTTATGGCTTCTTTGTATCATTACTTGCTTCAATATGTGGTATTTTACTTGGAAGATATTTTATTGGGGCAGTCTTCTTAGGCTTAGAAATGTCATTTTTTGAAGTTCCTAATGGAGTACCTATTATTAATAATTCTAGTTACGTAGTAGCAACTTTAGTAATTATTGTTGTTTCATTTATAACTTATTTAACTTGTTATAAATCATTACGTAAAAATCCTGCCGAAACGCTTCGTACTGAGCTTCCTAAAGTAAAAAATGGTAGTTTAAATATTACAACTAAAGGTATATTTAAAAAACTAAGTTTTTCTAGCAAATGGAATTTAAGAGACGTTATTAGAAATAAGTTTAGAACAATAACAGGCGTATTTGGAATTGTTGGTTGTTGTACATTAATTGTTTGTGCTTTTGGTATGCTTAATAGTATGAATCATTTTGTAAAATTACAATTTGACGACTTGTATAATTTTGATTATAAACTTACTTTAAAAAGTGATATTAAAAGTGAAGAGTTAGAAAACTTAGAAAATGAGTATGGTAATGCAACAAGTGAAACTTTAGGAATTGAAATAAAAGATTCTAATGGAGAGAGAAAAGCTAATACAATATTTGTTACTGATGCGAAAGATTTAGTTAGATTCCAAAATAAAAAAGATCAATTTATAAATATTGATTCTAAAGATGGTATTTATGTAACAAGTAAACTTGCTGAAACAAAAGGGTATAAGATTGGTGATAAAATAAGTTGGCATATCTATGGTGACCAAACATACTATGAATCAGAAATAGTTGGCTTTAATAAAGATCCACAAAATCAAAATTTAACTATGACTCGTGAATATATGGAAAGCTTAAATCTTTCATATCAACCAGATTCTTTATATACTAATAGTAATTTAAAGGATATAAAAGATATTAAAGGTGTTGAAGTAGTTCAAGACATTGCTTCTTTAAAAACTAGTATGGAATCAATGTTATCAATGATGAAAACAATGATTACTTTAATTATTTGCTTTGCTATATTATTAGGTGCAGTTATTATTTATAACATGGGTATTTTATCCTATAGTGAAAAACAATATCAATTCGCAACTTTGAAAGTACTTGGATTTAAAGATAAACGTATTAAAAAAATATTTATTGAGCAAAATATTTGGATAGCGTTCGCGTCTATTATTATTGGTCTTCCATCTGGATATTTCTTAACTTCTTGGTTATTTAAAAAATGCTTAGATGATAATTTTGATTTTAATGTTCATATTAATATTAGTACATATCTAATTGCAACCATAGGAACATTCTTAGTTGCATACTTAGTATCTAAGCTTTTAGCTAAAAAAATAAATAAAATAGATATGGTTAGTAGTTTGAAAGGGAATGAATAGTATTCATTCTTTTTCCAAATTGTATTATAATATAAAAGGTGATAATATGACAAAATATAAATATAATATAAATAATCTTGATTGTGCCAACTGTGCAAGAGAAATAGAAGAATCATTAAATAAACATACTGATTTTCATAATGTTGTTGTTAACTTTAATACATCAAAATTATCATATGAATCAGATAGAAATTTTACTATAAAAGAATTAAATAACTTAATAAAAAAAGTAGAACCTGATGTTAGTGTTTCAAAAGAAGAAATAGAAGTAAAAAAAGAGTTTCATCTTTCTATTATATTGATTGGTTTACTAGTAGGTTTAGCTGGATACTTTTTAAAACTACCTCAGATAATTAAAATAGTACTATATATTATTTCTTATAGTATGCTTCTTTATAGAACAACTATAAATGCTATAAAATTAATTGTTAAAAGTAAAACTATTAATGAAAACTTTTTAATTACTATATCTTGTATTGGAGCTTTGCTAGTAGGTGAAGTACTAGAAGGTATGATGGTAATTGTTTTATATAGTATTGGTAAAATATTAGAAGAACGTGCTATTAATAAATCACGTCAGTCTATAAAAAGTTTACTTGATATAAAGCAACCATACGCTAATAAAAAATATAAAAGTAGTGTTAGAAAAATTGCTGTTGAAAAAATAAAACTTGGTGATATTTTAGTTGTTAAAAAAGGTGAAAAGATACCTGTTGATGGTATTATTGTTAAAGGTAAGACTAAGCTAGATACAGCTGCTCTTACCGGTGAAGCAGAACCAGTTTTAAAAACTAGAAATGATCAAGTATTATCTGGATGTATAAATTTAGATGATGTTATAGAAATAAAAGCAACGTCATTGTTTGAAGATTCTACAGTTGCTAAAATATTAGATTTACTAGAAAGTGCTACTGATAAAAAAACAAAAACTGAAACAATTGTAACAAAAGTTAGTAAAGTATATACTCCAATAGTTGTTATTTTGGCTATCTTAATAATTATCTTTTTACCTTTATTTGGAGTGTCACTATCAGATAGTATATATCGTGCTTTAACTTTCTTAGTTATATCTTGTCCTTGTGCTATTGCAATTTCCATACCACTTTCATACTTTATGGGAATAGGTGTATCAAGTAAAGAAGGTATCTTAATTAAAGGTAGTAATTACTTGGATAATTTAAGTAATGCTAAAAATATTATTTTTGATAAAACAGGGACACTAACAAATGGATCATTTAGTGTTTCAAGGATAGACATTTTAGATAAAGCTTATAGTGAGAATGAAGTAATTGATATTCTAGTAAAAGGAGAGTCATTATCTAACCATCCCATTGCTAAATCAATTATGAATTTAAATACTAAAAAAATTAGTAATAAAGATGTAAAAAATTATAAAGAAATAGAAGGTAAAGGAATTACTTTTGATTTAAATAATAAACATATTTCTATTGGTAATAAAGTTCTTTGTAATTGTGATGAAGAAGCTTTATTACACCTAAATATCAATGGAAAACATATCGCTTCTATATTTATAAATGACGGAATTAAAGATAATGCTAAAGAAGTAATATCTGAATTAAAAAGATTTGGTATAAAAACATATATGTTTACTGGAGATAAAAAAGAAGTAGCGTTAACAATTGGTAAAAAGTTAGAAATAGATAAAATAAAATATGAAATGTTACCAACAGATAAGTTTAATAGCTTTGAAAGAATTGCTAAAAATAACGAAATAACAATATTTGTTGGTGATGGTATAAATGATGCTCCAGTTTTAAAAAGAGCAGATATAGGTATTTCAATGGGTAATGTTGGAACTGATTCGGCCATTGAAGCTAGTGATATTGTTTTAATATCTGATGATTTATCTAAAATACCACAAGCTATAAAAATTTCTAAATATACTAAAAATGTCATCAAACAAAATTTAATTTTTTCAATCTCTGTTAAAATCTTAATTTTACTTCTAAGTGTCTTAGGTCTTGCTAATATGTGGTTGGCAGTATTTGCTGATACAGGAGTAACATTACTTACTATTTTAAATGCTTTAAAAATACTTAAGAAAAAATAAATAAAAAATGTCAAGTTTAAGAAAGTGATTTTACTTTCTTTTTTTGATAATTATTGACATAAATAGCTATAAATAGTACAATTTTAGTGTAGTATGATGTATTAAAA
>OGOZ01001701.1_pt1 | contig 11792 bp, 8 predicted proteins | sample 1552801 | NCBI WGS metagenome assembly OGOZ01 (sample SAMEA2580196, study PRJEB22360) | human gut metagenome | biome: human gut; feature: human-associated habitat; material: faeces | place: Denmark | collected 2008/2010
CACGCACCAGATTGCTGCCGTTGGCCACGCGGGACACGGTCTGTTGGGAAACGCCGGCCAGTCGTGCGACGTCAATGATCGTTGCCGTCTTCTTTGATTTGGAACCGCCTGCCGCCATCGTCCGCCTTTCCTAAGTTGACGCCAACATTACCGGCCGAACCAAACAAAACCGCACATCACCACCGACCATGCAGAGCAGTTGTCAATAAGCCCGATGCGGGATACCGCACCGCCTAATCCATAACCTAGAAATCGTGGAAATCAGTACAATCTATAACTTAGGAATCGTGTGTATATCAGCATTTTATAACTTAGGAATCGTGATAAAATAGCAGGAAAATCCTTGAAGATATTGAGAATGTGAGCTCATCATGTATAAGCGGAAAATATATAACCGCTTGCGGCAGTGGAAATCTGAAAGCAATGGGGCTACCGCACTGATGATCGAAGGAGCCCGCCGCGTCGGTAAAAGCACAGTTGCCGAGGAATTCGCGAAAAACGAATACCGCTCATACATCCTTATCGACTGGCAGAAGGCTCCGCAGGCGGTACGAGACTCGTTCCGCAACAATCTGGATCATTTGGACACGCTGTTCATGGACCTTTCCGTCTATTACGGCGTACGCCTGTATGAGCGTGACACCCTCTTTATTTTCGACGAAGTACAGCTCTTCCCATTTGCCCGCAGCGCGGTTAAACAACTCGTTGCGGATGGTCGATATGACTTCATGGAGACTGGCTCCCTGATCTCCATTAAGAAGAATGTCGAAAACATCTTGATTCCCTCCGAGGAAGAATCGGTGAGCATGTTTCCCATGGATTTTGAGGAATTTCTATGGGCCAGAGGAGAAGAACTACTCGCCGATGCGATACGGCAAGCTTTTGCGGACAGGCGAGCGATGTCTCCGCTGCTGGACAACAAGGCGGAACGCCTGTTCCGTGAATACATGCTGGTGGGAGGCATGCCGCAGGCCGGAGAGCGTTATCTGGGAACATCCGATATGGGCAATGTCGATCGAGTGAAACGCCAAATTCTGCGCCTGTACGCTCAGGACATCGAGAAATACGGCGGAGATTCGAAAGAACGAGTCAAACGTATCTTCGATGAAATTCCAGGGCAACTTTCCAAGCATGAAAAGAAGTTCACGCTTTCGTCTTTAGGCGAAAACGCACGCGAACGTGAATATGGCGATGCTTTCTTCTGGCTGGATGAATCGTTCCTGATCAACCGCTGCATGAATGCCACGGATCCGCATGTAGGCCTGCGCCTACACCAAGAGGACTCCACGATGAAATGCTATATGGGAGACACCGGCTTGTTAGTAACGCAAGTGTTTGCCGACCGCGCATACACGTCGAATGAGTTGTACCGCGATATCCTGTTCGGCAAGCTGGAAGTGAATGAAGGCATGCTGGTGGAGAATGTCGTTGCGCAGCAGCTCCGGGCCTCAGGCCATCGTCTGTTCTTCTATTCCCGATATTCCCGTCAGGCGAAGGACCGCATGGAAATTGATTTTCTCCTTATCGGGGAGTATTCAAATGCTGCCATGAAGGCCAGGGTCTGCCCCGTGGAGGTCAAATCGACAAAGAGATACAAAACCTCATCGCTCGATAAGTTCAAGAATAAATTCGACAGCCGGGTCGGCATGCAATATGTGCTGCATCCTAGACCAATGCGCGTTGAAGGAGACCGCCTATATCTGCCGTTGTATATGGCGCATTGCTTGTGATGATTCTAGAACGTATCGCAGAGAATGGTTCTCAATAAGAAAAGCGTGAGGATTACGGTGCCTCAATCGCACATGCAGAGCGTCATATCAGTGAGATCCCGCCGTTGCGGACCATGTTTGATTGTGCGGAAAAGTTCGGATGCCTCACACTTTTCTTGACGGGAATTATTTACTGTGAGGCATTGCGCAGGTTGGCGGCCATGGCGCGGTCGCGCGAGCCTTTGGTGAGCTTGAGACCGAGGGTCACGGCAATCAACACAACAGTGCAGGCGATCCACAGCGTTCGACCGCCGAAGTTGCTGATAGTCCAGCCACCAATCAGCGGCGCCAGCGCAATCGACGCCGACCACACTACGTTGTAGACGCCCTGATACGTGCCACGCGCCGACGCGGGTGCCATGGCGGCAACCGTAGTGGTGGCGATAGGGAATGTGCCCAGCTCACCCAGCGTCCACAGCACTACGGCAAGCGCGAATCCGCCCCAAGAATGGGCCGCGGCCTGCACCGCATAGCCGATGACGGTTACGGCGAGGCCCATCACCAGCACGCGTGAATTGCCCATGCGCGCGAACAGTTTCATCGCGGGAATCTGCAGCAGGCACAACATACCGCCATTGATGGTGAGCAGCACCGAATACTCGCCCAGCCCTAGACCAAGGTCCGTCATGGCAATGGGCAGGCCGGAGGTGCTTTGGAAGTACACAAGGAAGTAGCCGAACATCAGCAGGGAGAAGCCGAGGAATGGAGTATCGGTGAGCACGCGCCGCCAATTGCGAGACATGGCGCCCTGGACACTGGCAGCCGGTGCGGCATCCGAGTGATTCGGCCTCTCAATGCCGGCGAATTCCGCATGGGTAACACTGCATTCGTCTTCATGGCGCACCGCACTTGGCACCGATACAGTAATCCCCAAATGCCGCACCTCGCGGAAGAACGCAATCAGCAATATCGTGACGGCTATCATCACCGCCGCTTCAACGTAGAACATCAGCGAATACGAGATCTTGACCAGCTGGTTGGCCACAATCGGTCCAATCGCGTACCCAAAATTAATCGCCCACGATTGCAGTACGTATGCACGTTGCTGACGTTCGGCAGGCACCACATCCGCGATATACGCGGCGATGGCCGGGCTGGGCAGCGAGGCGAACGCACCATAGACGAACAGAGCCGCGCCTAAAGACACAGGATCAGTGAGTACGGAAACGACCAGTAGGGCAGCCGCTGCGCCGATTTCGCCGATGATAATCATGGATTGGCGGCCGAATCTGTCGGACAAGGTACCGCCGAACAGGCAGCCGATGATTGCGCCGAAGCCGTACATGGCCACGACTGTGCCCACCACACCCTCATCGAGGCGCAGCGCGGAAACCAAATATATCGACAAGAATGAGGTCACGAAGCGACCCATCCACAGAATCAGAATCGCCAACCATAATCCCCAATACAGCAGGGACAGTCCGAATATCATACGCTGCTTCTTCACTCTCAATACCTTACCGGCTACCGACGGCGATTCGGCCGCCGACGGCGGAATAGCCGCGTTTTGGCGCGGGGTGCTGGGACAATAGCACCTATGGCTATCAAAAAAGGACCGACCAAGGGGTCGGGTGGCAAGCATCGCAACAAACTGAAGGGCTACGGCCCCACTCCCAAGGCCGAGGACCGCGTCTATCACAAGGCGTACAAGGCCAAGAAAGCGGCCGAACGTCGGCAGATGGCCGACCCGCGTCTGGCAGCCCGCCGTCGAGTGGACAAGTTCGCTTCGGCGGATACTTCGGATCTGGTGTACGGCCGTAATTCCGTGCTGGAAGCACTGCGCGTAGGCGTACCTTCTTCCACGCTGTACATCATGTCTCGTATTGAACATGACGATCGTACTCGCGAAATCGTGAAAATCGCTGGTATGAACGGCCTGCACATGCTGGAGGCCGATCGTCTGGAGATGGATCGTATCGCCCGCTCTGGCAACCATCAGGGCGTGATTCTGAAGGTCGATCCGTTCCAGTACTCCTCGCTGAACGAGCTGGCCGATCGTGCTGAGAAGAAGGCCAAGGCAATGGAGGCCGCGAATTCGGCGGCCGCCCGTATTGCTGCGCGACCGCTGTTTATCGCATTGGACGGCGTGACCGATCCGCAGAACCTGGGTGCCGTGATTCGTTCGGCGGCCGCATTCGGTGCCAATGGTGTGATTCTGCCGGAACGCCGTTCCGCTTCAGTGAACGCCGCCGCTTGGAAGGTGTCTGCCGGTGCGGCCGCGCATATGCCGGTGGCGCGCGTGGTGAACCTGACTAAGGCACTTGAGGGCTTGAAGGAGCGTGGATACTACGTTGTCGGCCTTGACGGTGGCGGCGATAAGCTCGTCGGCGAGACTGGCTTTGAATCCGATCCGCTCGTTGTAGTGCTCGGTTCGGAAGGCAGCGGTTTGGGCCGACTGGTGCGCGAAACCTGCGACGCGATTGCCGGCATCCCGATCAGCTCGTCTGTTGAGTCGCTGAACGCTTCAGTGGCGGCGGGTATCAGCCTGTACGCGGTGTCCAACGCACGGCGCAAGGCTGCGGCGGAGTGATTGTCGCTTGAGGCCGTAATAGGTTGTACATACACGGAAGCCCCTCTATTTGAGGGGCTTCTTTGTGTGATGGGCTCACCTACAGACAGTCCACCGGATTGTCCGCTTAATGACTCCACACTGCCGCATCCGGATCGTCATCGGGGTTGTAGCCGTCGTCGTCCGGGTCGCTGTAGGTGGATTCGTCGTCAATGACGCCGGAATCGGCCTCTTCGTTAAGTTCGGCGAGTGCCTTGGAATCAAGGCTGTAGCTCGGCAGAGCGTTGTCGATGTAGCTGGTCACGGCCTCGCCCATCGGCACGTCGTGGCCGGCCTTCTCCGCCAGGAACCAGCGATGGTCAAGCACCTCATGGAAGAACTGAGCAGGCTCGATCTGGGAGCGATATTCGCGCGGAATCATACGCACGGTCGGCTCGAACACCTCGCGCATCCAGTCGGTGGCCACGATTTCCAGATCCTCGCCCTCACGCCACGTGGAGGCACGGTAGGCGTCAAGGTCGTTGAGCAGACGACGGGCCTGGTTCTCCTGCACGTCAAGGCCGGTGAGGCGCAGCAGCTTGCGGTTGGCGTAGCCGGCGTCCACCACGCGCGGGCGGACCAGCACACGCTTGCCGTCCTCGGCGGTCTTCATTTCCAGCTCGTCCACGTCGAAGCCCAGATCGTTGAGCTTGTTGACGCGCTGCTCGATCTTCCACATTTCGTCCGGGTTGAACTTGTCGGTGTCGGTCAGGGCGCTCCACAGCGAGTGGTAGCGGTCGACTAGGCGGTTGCCCACCTCGATCTCATCCACGTCGCCGGGCAGTAGCTTGCCGGACGCCAAATCCATAAGTTCGCCGATGATGTTGGTGCGGGCCAAGTCGATATCGTATTCGCGCTGGCCGTCGGTGAGCTGGGCTTGCAGGTCACCGGTCTCGGCGTCCACCAGGAAGGCGGAGAAAGCGTCGGCGTCGCGCAGGAACAGGACGTTCGACAGGGACACATCGCCCCAGTAGAAGCCGGCCAGGTGCAGGCGCACCAGCAGCACGGCGAGGGCGTCAATCAGTCGTTCGGCGGTGTCCGGGCGCAGGTTGCGGGCGAACAACGCACGGTACGGCAGCGAGAACTTCAAGTGCCGGGTGACCAGAATCGCCTCCAGCGGCTCCCCTTCACGGGTGTGACGGCCGATGACCACAGCGATCGGGGTCACAGTTGGCAGTTCGAGCTTCTGCAGTCGACGCAGGATCTCGTACTCTCGCTCGGCCACCTGGCGCGTGATCTCCTTCATGGCGTACACCTCGTCGCCCACGTGCACAAAACGCACCACGTGGCGGGAGATGCCTCGCGGCAGGTTGGCCAGCAGGTCCTCAGGCCAGGTGGCCAAGGGCTTGTGCCAGGGCAGCGTGAACATCTTTGGGTTCGAGCTGGCGGCGGTGATTTTCAGTGCTTGCGGTTCGGCTGAATTGGCGTGTTCGTCTTCGGCTTTGACAGACGTGGCCTTCAGCGCACGCGGATCCATCTGGGGCAATTCGTTCAACTCCATGTGTTCGATTTTACGTGTCGTTCGCGATGTGTGCTCCTTTGCCACGACTTCGGCGCGTTATGTTTACGGACGATTCAACTCGTCCCATGCCGCTCATTGCATATCGTTGGACTTGGTTTGCTGTGCAAGCTGCAAACGCAGCTCATCGATCTGCCGCTGCAGGCTCTCGATATAACGTGTTTGCTTGCAGATGATCAGATCGCGCACGTCACGCACATCGACCTTGCTGACTTCTCTGTCTTGCGCCGTGTCCATATCCACAGAAAACAGGCGTTCCGGGCTGCTTGCCACTTCCAGATCTTCCAGCTGCATTTTCTTCCGCCATCGGTCCATGCAGCGTTCAATACGTTTTTCGCCTATGAACTCAGGCCCTAGTCCCGCCTCACGGAACAGGTACGTGGGCGATTCGCCGGCATCGGCGCGCATCACGCATTCCCGTTTGAACCACTCGGCATACCTGATGCGTGATGGCGATACCTTCACCACCGCCCGCAGCTTGATCAGACGTTTTATCTGTGCGGATGAGAACGAGGCCTTGCTATGCGTCATGCTTTTCCTCCGTCGGCACGGAACTGGTGTGATGACTCGGTATCATCGGAGCGATATCGCACGCGTAGTTTCAACACGGCAAATGCGATGACAAGTATGACGGCCGCAACACCGGCGATACCTCCCACGGCGGCACCGGTATTGCCGATAACGCCAGGATTGCCCGGCATCTCTCCTGGGTTGTGTTCGTGTTCAGGCGGGGTGGGCGGAGTACTGGTGCTGAATTTCGGCTCTACCGTGATGTTGAGATCGGCGGCCGTATCTCCGCTGCCGGGAATCGAGATGAGGAACGGATCACAGTCGTATGCCTTGTTGGCTTTCGCCGAATCCGTGCGGGAGACCAGATATAGGCCAAGCGGTAGGTTCTGGAAAGTAAGTTGGCCAGCTGCATTGGTGGTGCCGGAATGCTGGTATAGCTTGTTTTTCGCCGCGTGTGCAGCCAGCTTCTTGGCGGCATCGTGATATTCGCTCGATGTCAGGCGTTCCCAATCGGCAGTGAGACCGGAAAAATCACTGACGGTTTTATATGAGGAAACGCTACCATCATTGTTCGTTGTGACAGTGGCGACGCGCACGATGGCATAAGTATCGCCGGCAAGTGATTTGGGCGAAGCCGTGTCTCGGCCCCATACGGCATTGATGGTGAGAGTGCCGAAGGAATCAGCTTGCGCGTATGGCACCATGAAGCCGAAAGACACAAGACCAGTGAGGATGATAGTAATGGTGGCGGCAATCATGGCAGCAATGCGCGCCGCACCATACTCGCTTCCGCTATGCGGGTCTAACATGTCTGCCCGGTCCTTTCCGCCGTGATGAATGTGATTGGTTATTTGTATTGGCTGGCTGAGGAGGCAAGTCACCGTCCGGCTCGATGGCTGTGGAGCTAGAATCACCGGATGCGACCTTGGCGCTCCCACTCTGCCGGCGTCGCCGCTCATGCCGCTGCCACAAATGCCATGCAATAAGCAAGGCAATCAGCGCGAGAGACGGCAACAAATACTGCAGCGGAATGTCCACGTGGAATGTGGATTTGGCGTCATTCTGCTGCTGTGGTGTGTATGGAATACGATGACCGCGCACCAGCAGCCGATGCGTGTTGACCGCATACGGTGTGCAGGTAATGAGCGTGACCAAATCCTTGCCGGGCTCAATCGCCAGTTGTTTGGCATCAGTCGGCAGAACGGTAGTGATCTTATCGACCTGATACGCATACGTGTCTTTAAGTATTGTGATATAGAACTTGTCGCCTTTTTTCATAAGGTTCAAGTCCGTGAACAGTTTTGCCGTGGGCAACCCTCGGTGGCCAGACAGCGCCGCATGAGTGGACGCGCCACCAACTGGTAGTGAGGTCTGTTCCAAGTGACCGATGCCTATCTGCAGCACTTTTTCGGCAGTGCCGTGGTAGATGGGCAGGGTCTCGTGCAGACGGGGCACGGTGATGTATCCCATCATGCCGTCGCCGTCGATGTTGAGCAGACTGTTGTATTCCTCGTCCGTGGATGCGGTATTGACGGCGCCGGTTAGGGCGTCGGTCTCTCCCGCATCGTTCTGGGCGAGCTTTTCGTTATAGGCGTGCGCAGCATCCAGCACCTTCTGGTACTGTTCCTGGCTCAATGCTTCAACGCTGGCGTCGTAGTTATTTACGGCGCGGCTGGCGTTGCGCATGATGAGGAAGTTGCTGATCGTCGGATAGAACAGAATGAGCATTCCACCGAGAATGACCAGTAAGGGCAGGATGTTGCGCAGTCGTTTCATCGAGCGTTCTTTTCGCGAGGAAACCATGTTTTGGGCGCAGCAGGCGTATGCCTTTCACGCCCAAAACACGGCCATGCTCGTCAGGCGTTCTTGCGCTTGAGAGTCCAGGCAACGCCGAGCGCGATGACCAGCACACCAATCACCGTGAAGGCGATGGTACCCATGCCACCAGTGCCAGGCAGGATAGCACCGGACTTGTTCTGGACCGGGATAACGCCGTTCGATGCGGTCTGGTCGTAAGTGGTGTCATTGTTGTCGTTGTTGTAGGTGATGTTGACGGTGGCATTCGTAGTGTCGGTGCCGTCGTTCGAACCATTGACCTTCACACCGATGGCGCTGGCAAGCTTGTTGTAGCCGGCCGGCGCTTTGGTCTCGGTGAGCGTGTACTCGCCGTTCTTCAGTCCCTGGAAGACAACCTTACCGTTTGCAGGAGTAGTGATGGTGGTGGTCGTACCTGCCGTCTCACCAGCCTTGGCTACACGGTATACAGCGTCCTCAGTTGCGCTACCGGCATTGACCTGCACGAACTTGATTGCACTAGTGTCACCCTTCGCAGTGAGCGTGAACTCAGCGCCAGCAAGTCGAGTAGCGGCATCATTATAATTGTCGCCAGTGTACTTATCGACGGTGAAGCCGTAGGTGAAGACGCGAACCTTGTCAGGCTCGGACTCACCGGTGCCAGTGCTGCTCGGGTCGTTGGAGTACTGAATCGTTGCGGAGTTGACGTTACCAGCGCCGCCCACGACGGCATTCTCGTTCAGCGTGGCCGTGTAGGTGACGGTGATCTTCTTGCCGGCATTGGCCTGCTGCTTGGTCTTGAAGTCCTTCATGGCGACAGTAAGCGTATTGTTGTTGGAGGCCGTAGGAGTGGTGACGGTGTAGTCAGTGTTCACGGTCAGTGGACTATTCGCACCTTCGACCTTAACGGAAGTGACTTGTCCAAAGGTGAGGCCCTTAGACAACGTATCCTTGAAGTTGAAGGTGTAGGTGCTATAGGCGGACATGTCCGGAATGGTGGAAGTCAGGGTAAAGGTCAGGGTATCACCGATCTTCGCGTCGGTGGCGTCCTTACCAGTGCCGTTTACCTGTACCTTCTTGTCGACGGTAGGCAGGTTGCCCTTAATCTCGGCAGTCACACTGGTGCTATGAACGGAAACTAGCGTGGCGTATTGACCGCTGGTGTTGGCCAAGGTCGCACCCGGTACAGCGACCACGTAGTAGCCGTAGTCGAGACCAGTGAACGTCGCAGTGTAATTGCCGTTCGTGGCACCGGCAGATACCGTAGCGGTCTTGTCAGCCGTGATGTTTTTGGCCTGAGTCTGTGCCCAGTTCGATGCCTTGGTAGCGAAAGCAACCAAATTATCACCAGCCAGCTCGGATACGTATTCGTTTGCTTTATCGTTGACGTTGGCGTCAGTAGCACCGTTCAGGCCGGAAGCAGTGGAGTCCATGAAGAACGGCTTCCACGTATCAGTCAACGTGTAGGAAACCGCCTTGTTGGCGCCTTCACCGCCCACAGTAGCGGAGAACATCTTGTAGGCGTTCACGGTCTTACCGACGAACTTCGCGTCAGCAGTGCTGACCGTCAGCGTGGCATTATCCGCTGCGTTGGCCGTGGCGACTGTCGTCGCAGCCAATCCAAATACGGTGGCAATCGCCGCGGCGGCAGCGAAAACCTTTTTCATCAGTGACTTCATCACTGTTCCTTTCTCTGTACTGCACCGGTCCCGGTCGGGGCCGGTTCGAGTTGGTTACATTGGTTGCCCCGCCGCCGTGCGACGGCGGGAAGTCTGGTTATCGGGTGTGCCGACCGCGTTTGCGGCCGACCGGCAGCGCGGTTCCCGCGCCCGCTCCCCCGGCCGCGGCCGGTTCCATGCGGTTGGCGCGCAGGTACCATGCGGTGCCGAGGGCGAGCATGAGCACGCCGAGCATGACGAACAGGAGCGTGCCGTTGCCGCCGGTCTCGGGCAGGGGCGAGAAGTTCGTGACGGTGGCCACGTACTTGCCGTCCTTGTCCGTGCCGTACTTGACGGACACCGAGTAACCGGCCTCGGCCGGGGTCTTCGTCTCGGCGTTGCCGTCCGTGTCGCCGGAGGCGTAGGTCATGTTGAGCTCCTTGACGGTGTACGTGTAGTAGCGCGTCACGTCCTCGCCGTTCGGGCCGGAACCCTTATCAACGAAGGCGACCGGCAGGCCGGTGAGCTTCGTGCGCCACGTGTCGCTCCACGCGGAGCCGTTCTCCTTGGCGGTCATGGTCACCGTGAACGGGTTGGTCCGCTCCTCGGTGGCGCAGTCGTCCTTGAAGCATTCGAGCTTCCCGGCCTTGACCTGTTCGCCCGCCGCATTCGTGTACGTGGCGGTCACCTCGAGGGTGATGGCGTCGGGGCGTTCCAGCTGGCCGTTGCGCCACACTTTCTGCAGGGTGAGGTCCACGGTCTTGCAGCCGTCCTTGCCGCATGGGTCCTGGCCGTCGTCCGGTTCGGGGGTGAGTCCGCCGTTGTTGTCGGATACGGGCACGTCAAGCATGAGCACTGCCTTGGCTGGGGACTGGTAGGCATCGAGCTTTGTGCTGCTGCCACCAGCCACAGTCACGGCGTCCTTGATGCCGACCCATGTGGCACCAGTGTCGCCGGATGCACTACTGTGCACAGCGCCGCTGTCGTATGTGTTGACCACGTCGAACAGCTTCACTTCCCAGCGATCGAGTCTGGTGTGCAGCGCATCGTCTGCCGTGTTCTTCCGCGAGAAGATCTTGTTGCCGTCCTGTGCGGAGGTGCGGGCCTCACCGGCGTTCGCGGCCGCCTTGCGGTAGATGCGGTAGGTGTTGTATGCCTTGCCGCCGTTGCCGTCATCGACCGGTCCGAGGATGTCGCTCATGGTGTTGAAGTCCCATACGGACTTGAGTTTGGTGTTCGAGAACGGGTCGACCAGTCCGCTGGTGCCGCGGATCGTGTCGGCGTAGACCATGTGGTCGTCTGCCAGCACGCCCTCGTCGTTCAGTCCGGCGAAGCCGCCCGTGTAGCCTGTGGAAAGATCCTTCACACCGTCGGTATCCTGAGTTGCCCCTCCGCCGAACACGTCATAGCCACTGGCGATGCCCGTTACGGTGGACTGTTCCACGCGAGTACGGTTGCCCTTGATGAGCTGGACGGTCAGGTTGCTGCCCGACCCATCCATATCAATGCCGTTTTTGTTGCAAGGCAGTTTGATGACACTATCGCCGATGGTGACAATCGCCACGTCGGTCTGCTGCTGGTTTTCATCATCAGCCTTGGACAGAGCAACGCTCACCTTCAGTCCGAACAGGTTCACGTACAGCACGTTGCCTTCCGAAAGCACCTTGAGATTGAATACCTTGCCGAAGATGGCCGAGAACTTGCCTAAATCGATGACGCCGACCTGTTCCGCCTTGTCGAGGTACAGGAGCTTGACCAGCGCGTTCACCACTTGCAGCAGCAGTTCCACAAGTACGGAGTTGACCTTCGCGTCAACCAAATAGGCACGGCTGGTTTCACCGACGAATCCGCCGGCAATCTCACCGCTAGTGACCTTCTTGAGATTGTCAGACGTGCAGCCCTTCACCCTGGCCAAATCCACGTATCCAACAAAACCGCCTGCGACCTCGCGTCCGGTAGCCTTGTCGGTGGCTTTGCCGTAATTGTCGCCATGG
>OGOZ01001715.1_pt1 | contig 11740 bp, 15 predicted proteins | sample 1552801 | NCBI WGS metagenome assembly OGOZ01 (sample SAMEA2580196, study PRJEB22360) | human gut metagenome | biome: human gut; feature: human-associated habitat; material: faeces | place: Denmark | collected 2008/2010
ACTTTATATAAATATCCCCCTGGGGTTTTAATAAATCCGGAATTTAGAAATTAGAAATATTATTATATAAGTCCAAAATTAATTTTTTAAATTCTTCTGTTGTCATATCATTCTTAGCAGTGTTTACTCTATTAGTTGTAATAACAATATTTCCTTCTATGTACCCTAGATTACTATCTATCCTATCTATTGAGTAATCTTTGTAATTCTCCGGAATTAATCCTGTATAATAATCTTTAAATTCTTGCTTTAACAAAAGCCCTCTGATATAATCTTCCGATATAGTATACTCCATTATTTTGCTTCTAAGTCTCCATCCTTGTTTTGACTTTTGATATAAAAAACTAGCAATTAGTTCTTCTTGACTAGTATTCTCTGTTATTACTATTGGTTTTTTAGGTGAATCAGTTCTATAACCATGTTCCGTTTTTATTGCATTAGACGGAAGTAACCCTGATACTAGTTTAGAATTATTTTTTAAATATTGTAAATAATTATCTCCTACTATACTTTCTATATTAGAAATCATTTTATTCAAATTTGTAATATTTTCATTTCTGTTTACTCTCCTAGCTATTTCCTTTTTAGACAAATCTTCTGTAATATTCTGTTCCAGGCACCTTAGTAAGAAGCTTTTCTGAAAATTATTTAATTCTTTATTTAATATAAATCTTGGACATCCTACATGATCTAATATTTTATATCTATGATAAAATCCATTTTTTGTGTAGTTTTCTATCTTTTTTAATTCAACTAAATTCCTTAGAGATTCTGCTAGTGTATCAGTAGCATATCCGAAGGTTCTGTTTAACTCAGTGCCACTAAAATTTGAAAATCCGTCACTCTCTTCATAGGCATTAATTATTGCCAATAATACATTTAAATTTTTCTTCATATCCATTATTTTTTTTAGTTATATCCAATGATACTATCAATTTCTGACATTCCCAAATAGTCCGGACTAAAAAGTCATATATCAATATTATGTATATCTTTTGTTAGTTTTATATTAATCAGTTTATCTGTATATATAAAATATTACAGAGAGATAAGAATTATGGTGCACAACCCCTTTAGTCCCCCCCTGTATATTGATATAAAACTAAAATAAAAACAGAAATTCAAATTAAGTAATAATAATTTAAAATTTAAAGTTATGACATTAGAAGAATTAAAAGACCAGAATGTAAGTGTGGAAGACCGTGCGAAAGCAATAGTAACCTCATTGGGTTTGGAAGGTGACGAGCGTTCAGTAGTTGTTGGCTTATCAAAGGGGGACAAGTTTAAACTTGTTGCCATGAATAAGGTGGAACTACCAACGCTTAACAACCAAAACGGTACATTTACACCTATCACATTCACGACTGACAAAGGTGCTACTATCGGCGCAAAACACTTTGCGGGCGTAGAAATCGACGACGATGCTCCGGCAATCGGTTCAACTCCGTTGGAAAATGCCGCTTTCCTTGTTTATTGCATTGACCACAATGTAACATTTAAGGTAGACAAAAAGGTAACGGAAGACATCGAAGCTACCACCGACCGCCAAGCCTACAAGAAAAATACTTACAAGCTGGTAGTGGAAGACTATGATTAAAAGATTGGGGAGAAATCCCCTTTCTTTTACATACAAATAATCTTTGTAGAAATGGACATAAGAAAAAAGTTTAAGACTATAAAGTGTTTGTATAATTGGGGCATAATCTATGACCCAAAGACTAATGAAAAGTTAAATTTCAAATCCAAACGTGTTTATTGCGTAACTTCTTGGGCTTGGATTATGACCTATCAAAAGTCAGAAGAAGATATTCCTGAGATAATTAGGATAGTCTTTGTAGATTAACTCTAAGGTACTATGAGTTTTAAATAAAGTGCCCACATGAACCCCATCATCGGAACGTTGGTTAACGGGGAAAACAACATCACAACAAATCAAATCAAAGTTTTTGTTTAGTTTTAGGATTGTATCTGGCAGCTTGGAAAGACAAGCAAAATCTTTATACCTATCTGCTAATAGGTTTAGTGTTCAACGCGAAAATTCGGTAAAGGAAGGAGAGAAATTGTCCACTAAAAAGACCCTCAATTTCCGGACTTTTTCAAATTCTCAAAAAACCTGCCAGAGTAGGAGTTATATAGCTCATACTCTCTATGAAAATTATCTAGTGTTTAGTCTGTAAAAAGACACCAAAAAGAAGGGTTACGCAGAAAAGCCCAACACCAAAAATAACTGCTACAAATCTCATGTGCATATTCGCAAACTTAAGCACTATAGGATTTAGGTTGAGCTGTAAGGATTGGTCACTTATAGCAATATTATGAGTACTGCTGATATGTCAGTGACCGCACATATTACATATAAAATATGTTATACGATTATGTTAGAAGTTGCCAGGTCTAAGAAGCCTGATTAAAATCTCTAGATAGTAAGAGAGAACCTCATAAGGGTTCATTTTCCATCTCGAACCTATTCGCAAGTTTATAGACTAGCTATCTATAAATTTAGTGAACGTTGATAACGTCCTCAGCATGGAAAACTGAGAAATAATCTCCTATCTTATTCTAGATATAGATAGGATTTCCCTACTGGTATAATGGATTACATCTCCCTTTAAAGGAGAAGATTCTGGCTCAAGTCCAGAGTAGGGAACTATTTAGTTGGATGTAGTCATATTATTATAATTATTATTGGATCATAATGGGTATGCCCTGAGACTATGTAGTTGTTGTGAAACAACTCAAAGTATTGTGGCACAGGAAGGCCTAACTTCTTTTCACTATTTATAGACTAAAAGGCACAGCGGTGCCTTTACTCTCAAGATAAGAACAACCTTTACGTGGTTTGAGAGATAAGTAAGCTATTTTAGCTGAAACTAATAGTTCTAGTAACAATTAAAAATATTCATCATGGAAATTATCAAGATTAAAGAACAATCTATCAATGCAGAAGAATCTAAATTTTATAAGAAAATACTAGATTCTCTAGGAATAGTCTACGAAATAGAGGAAATCAAGAAGGAGCAAGTAGATGTTCCTATCTATGTCCTATTTGAAGAATTGGACGTTAGAGCAAATAATACCCTAAGGTCTGTTACTAATGATGTAACAATAACTTTAAGCACCTTCATCAAACAGTATTCAAAAAGAGATATACTAAGAGTTAGAAATGCAGGAAAGCATACATTAAGTTTAATAGAAGAAGCGTTCAAGAAGTTTGGGTACGAATTAAATTAAGATCCTCTGATGAGTCTTTGAAAATTAAGACGAAACTGCTCGAAATGAGCAGTCAGGATTAGAAAAAAGATTAGCACACCATGAGAAAAAGATTTAAAGAAGGGAGGATTGCATCCTCAGATAATTACGAATTATCAAGAAAAGTTTACATCTCTTATTTAAAAAGATGTCACATTAAGAATATGGAAATAATTACTAGAATTTCTTCCGAAGCTTCAATAAAGCAGGAGAAGTATGTGAAGGTTTTTGGAGAATTAATTCCAATTTCCGAGAGTGAGTTAAAAGTTCATAGTACATTAATAATTGTGGAAGAATGAACAAGGTATTAACTATTGTAAGATGGGGATTTACGATTCCCATCTTCATTCTAGAGTGCATATTTAAAGCTTTAGCAAGGTTGCTCGTAACTATCATGACAGTGTTGATGGCAATAGCCTACCCGCTTATCAGAAGAAGTTGGAATAGATTTAATCGTTCCACCATATACAAATACGCAAATGTTTGGAAAACGTTTCCCATTACCAGAGCAGTATATAAATCATGGAAGTGATATTGGTAGATAGCTATGGACATCTTGTTAGATCATTCCAAACATGGAGTGAAGCGAATAAATTTCGTATAACTAGAAATAGACCAGATTGGAGGATTATAGAATGACTTACATAATAGTATTTATAATGTTAATTTTCATATGGAAGGCAATAGAAGAAATGTGAGAACAATATTGACCCATACAGGGAAAATATATGTAGACATAGACAACCAGCTTGAGTTTTTAACTGTAGGAGACTACGGAAAGGAAAATAATATCAAAGCTGACTTTCTAGGTTTAACTAAGGAAATACATGGAGTAGAGAATACAGCAGTAGACTTAAGTAAGAAATGGGTAGCAACTATTTCAACTCAGAAAGGTTGTCCTATGCATTGTAAATTCTGTGATGTTCCTAAGTTTGGATTCTATGGAAATGCTTCTATAGAAGACATGGAAAGACAAATCCGAACTATTATAGAAGGAGAGAGTATTAAAGAAACAGATAGGTTCAATGTACACTTTGCCAGAATGGGGGAACCAACATGGAATGAGAATGTATTGGCATTCGGACTTGCTCTAAAGGGTATAGCCAAGTCTGCTGGATTAGTAGCTAAAACTATCCATCCGGTAGTCTCTACCATGCTTCCAAAAGCAAATAGCAAACTTGGAAACTTCCTACAGATTTGGTGTAGTATCAAGAACGAATTCTACAATGGAGAAGCGGGTTTACAGCTTTCAATTAATTCTACAGACGATGGACAGAGAAGTGAACTGTTTAGCTCTAGAAGTTTGTCACTAACAGAAATTTCCAGACTAGCTGATAAGTTACCAATGCCAGTAGGCAGAAAGTATACTTTGAACTTCCCAGTAACAGCACAAACTATTCTTGATGCAAGAAAGTTGTCAGAATTATTTGATAAGGACAAATTTATTGTCAAAATCACTCCTATACATGAAACAACTTCCGCTATAGAAAGCGGACTCCAAATAACTGGATATACTGACTATGATGTTTACCGACATTTTGAACAACCCTTGTTAGAAGAAGGTTGGGATGTTATAGTGTTTGTTCCATCTAAGGAGGAAGATTCTGATAGAATAACTTGTGGAAATGCACTTATCGCGTTTAACAATTATTAACTTCTGTAAGTATGGAATGTTGCTTAGTATAGCAACAGGTAACTTCTCTTAGTTCAATGGATAGAACAACAGCCTTCTAAGCTGTATATCTCAGTTCGATTCTGAGAGAGAAGACAATCAAATTAAAAAATCATGGAAAAAAGAAGATTATTAGCACAATTAAATTTCTGTCGTAGTTTGTTATACTATTTTGATATGATAACGGATAGTGAAAATGAAAAGATTCATAACCGAGTATCAAAATGGCAAGACAAAAATAAAATAGAAATTAGTCAAAAACAATTGGATTCAGTTGATATAACATATAAAGATTAAAATTATGAGATTAGATTTAACAGAATTGACAAGAGAGTTGAATCAGTTTAGGCTCTCAGAAGAGTGTTTACCTATTTCTGAATTTAGAGCTAAAATAAGAAAATATGTAAGTTATAGTACTTTCTCATCTCTTTTGCTAGAAGAAGGGTTTGGAGACCTCATTGGAAATCTGGTATATCTTTCCAGAAATCCTATTCATATAGTCAAAGTTGAGAAAATTCTCAAGACTGCTAGAAATAGACAATATCAATATAATAAGGAAACTCAGCGTAAGAAATATGAAGAAGAACTTAGAGTAGACGATGTTGTCCAGTATCTGAAAGAAAAAGGTTATATAATAATTAAACCTGTAGAGATGTTATAAATCAACAAATGATAAAGAACTATCTTAAATACTGCAGCAATCTAGATGATGAAGAGTATAACTCACTGTGGGAGTGTTGTCATGAATATTCAATATTGGATTGGTTCGCAGGAAAACTCAGCTATATAATATTTGTATTATATTTATGGAAGATAAATACGAAGAATTATCTGACGAAGAGCTTAAGGAAATATTCGAAGATATGGAAGCAGACTATTGGATAGATCAATCTGGTTCTTGGTAAAGAGAGCATTAATTAATAAAAGAAAAATAAAATGAATTATGAGTATGGAAATGGATACTTGCCGGAAATCTGGTATTGAGGAAATCTCTAATTATGCAGTGAGATTACAGGACAAAGGCGATAAAGAGGCTAGAGAGAATATTGATAAACTAATGATCTTTTATGTGTCATTGGGATGTAAATTCGCAACAACTGAAAAGGTAATAAGCAAGGCAAAATATTGTGTAACCTGTTATGGAAGACAGTGTATAAGAGTAGTCATAGAAAAAGATGAGTTTCATATAACAAAGGATGAATTTTATATAGCGAATGAGGAATATTTCTCCAAACAGGGAATAAAAGTACTCAATATAGATGAATACATGAAGCTTATTACCAAATTATCAAATAAACAAATAATGATGAAAAAGACTATCGAAATTGAATGTCCAGATGGCTACAAGCCTATCTACAATGCCGAAACAGGTAATGTTGAAATTGTTCCAGAGAATATTATGGGACTAATAAAGACCTATGAGGATGCTAGAGACTATCTTAGTATTAGAAATGAAGTTTCTTATAATAGATCTGTAGATTCTTTGGCTAAGCTGCAAATAATTCTAGATGCATTGAATGAAGGATATAAATTCGATCTGCTGACTGGAATTGTGTGGTATCCTTGGGTTCATTTCTTTAGAATGAACTCAGTGCCGAAAGATGCAGAAGTCATTGGACACTTCCGTTATCAGGGCGAGAAATTCGCACTGGTGGGCGGCCGCGCTTTTTATGGGTCCTCTTCCGGGCTTAGCTATTTCTATTCTAACAATGGGGTCGGCTATGTCCATTCCTTTGTCGGGATGCAAATCCAAGGAGATTGCCGAATATGTATCAACTCAGTTTGGAAAGCTAGTGTTTGATGCTTGTTTTGCAAGACACTTTAAAGGAGAAGAATTTGAATGGCTTGACTAATGAAAAAGTTCCTTGTATTTATGCTTGCTATGCTCATCCAGAGCATAGCAGCTTTTTCTCAGATAACCATATCTCAAGAAGATTATGATAGGTTGCCCAAAGAGGCAAGAACTCAAATTGAGAAAATAACTACTGAGAAAACTATAAAGGGGGAAATGTCTGAATATGCAAATCTTGGAAGAGAAATTGGAATTGCTGTCAATGAAACATTAAAAGCGGTTGAAGATTCAGCTGTAAGAATATCCAAATCTGATCTAGGACAGACAGCAATAGCTATTGTAGTATGGAAATTGTTGTATAAAGAAATAGCTGGAGTTGCAGTAGGTACTGTGCTATTAGGAATGTCCCTATATTTATTAATAGTTGGAAGAGGAAAATTATCCAAGAATAGTGAAGATGCTGGTGGTTGGATAAGCATAGTCAGCAGTGTGGTAACTTTCATATCTTCTATGTTCTGTATGTTCGGTTAAAGAATTGTAAGGAGGTGTAACCCTAATTGGTAAGGGAGTGGTCTTGAAAACCACCAGTAGTCGGTAACACGGCGTGCGGGTTCGAGTCCTGCCACCTCCGCATAGGAAGTACTGCTGGTGCACAAGTGAGTACAACGTAACACCAAGGTTTTGACGAGTTCATGTAAGTTTAGCCCTTGTATTAGGCGTATCCTAGTTGTCCTTACTACACAGGATGTGGGTTGGTGTAGAAACCTTCTTTTTCAGCTAAGGTTAGAAGTGAAACAAACCTCAGCTTTACGCGAGCTTAGTTCAGTTGGTTAGAACGTCGGTCTCCAAAACCGAATGTCGGGGGTTCAAGTCCTTCAGCTCGTGCAAATATTAATATCAAAATTTTATGAAAAGAATTGAACTATTTTGTATAGCAGTTGCTGTGGTGATAGCAGTCTGTTGTTCGTTTACTTCTAGGGGAAGCCAACATTATTCGGTTGAGAAGGTATATACCAACCCTAATAGTCACATGAATATCTATAGAGTCTCCATTCCTGGGGAATATATTACGTACTCCATAATACGACTCAGGGAGGGTTATGTACACTAAAATGAGCGAAGTTTATTATCTTTTAGCTGCCACTTCGTATGGTATTTTCATTGTTCAATTTGTATTATCTTGGTTTGGTGGGGATACTGATTTGGATGTAGACCTAGACGGAGAGATAGACATGAACGTAGGGGATATAGTGTCATTTAAAGGATTCATTCATTTCCTAATGGGAGGTTGTGGTTGGTTATCCATCAGATGTTTCAAGCATGGAAATGTAGAATGGTATGATTATCTAATAGCCTTGGCGCTTGGAGTAATATTTGTGGTTATACTTTACTATCTATATAAACTTTGTTTAAAACTCCAACATTCCTGTATACCTGAAAAGGGAGAAAGATTAGTAGGAAAGGCTGCTACTATTTATTTACCTGGAGATAGTTATTATTTACTAACTCTAGAAATCAATGGTATTTCAGAAGAAATTTCTGCCTATCCGGAATCTAGTAACATGGCATATAAACAGGGAACTGATGTCATTATTACACGGTATGAAGGAGGAAAATATTATTTCAACTAATAAAAAATCATTATGTTAGAAATGCTGATTATAGCAGGAGTTGTAATACTCTTAGCGGTATTGACCATCATTGGGTTGTTGTCTCGATATAGAAAATGTGCCAGTGATGAGATCTTGGTAGTGTTTGGTAAGGCAGGAAAGAAGAAGGTAGTTAACGAGAAAACCGGTAAAACAGAAGAAGTTATACTACCATCTAAAATCATTCACGGTGGAGGTACATTCGTAATGCCAGTTATTCAGGACTGGGCTAAAATGTCTTTGAAGCCTATTCAGATTCAGGTGATGGTAGAGGGAGTATCGAGCCAAATGATCAAGGTTAGGATTCCCGTAACATTAACTACTGGTATAGGAACCGATCAAGTACTAATGCAAAACGCTGCGAGTAGATTCTTAACAGCTAAAACTTCTGAAATCTCAGATCAAATCAAGGATATTCTCATTGGTGAGGTGAGAAGCTTGATGGCGACAATGACGATTGAGGAAATAAATGCTGATAGAATCAAATTTATCGGCAAGGCAAAAGAGAATATTGAAACTGAGCTGAACAAGGTAGGTTTCAGTATTATCAACATTAACAACGCTGACATCTCAGATGATGCAAACTATATCAAGAATCTTGGTCAGAAAGCTGCAACCAAAGCTCTTGCTCAGGCACAGGCTGACATTGCGGAAGAGAAGAAGAAAGGAGATATTCAGATTGCAGAAACTAACAAGCAGCGTGAGATTGCTGTAGCTGATGCTGAGAAGGAAAGAGAAACTACAGTTGCTCAGACTAAGCAGGAACAGGAAGTAAAGGTTGCTGAAATTAATCAGGAGAAAGCTATTCGCTTGGCAGAAGCAGAGAAGAACAAACAAGCTGGTATCGCTGAACAGAAGGCGGAACAAGAAGCTAGTATTGCTCGTGCAAACACTCAAGCAGAATCAGCTAAAGCTGAAGCTGAATCTCAGAGAATAGCTAATGTAGCGAAATCTGCTTCAGAGGCTGCTTCTAAGAAAGCCGCTGCTGACGCAGAAGCAGAAGCTAATGTAGCTAAAGCTAAGGCGGAAGCAGATTCTAAGAAGGCTGAAGCTGAGGCTTTGAAGCAAACTCGTATTGCTCAAGCTAAGCAAAAGCAAGAAGCAGACACTCAGAAAGCAATTAATGAGCAAGAAGCTGCTACTGCAGAATATGAGTCTCAGAAAAGAATTAAGGCTGCAGAAGCTGACAAGCAAGCTGGAGTAGCTGAGCAGAAAGCAACTATTGAAGTATCAAAGGCTAAAGGAGAGGCTGCACAGGCACAAGCCGAAGCAGAAAAGGTAGCTGGTACTTCCAAGGTAGAGGCTAAAATGGCTGTAGCTAAAACAGAACAAGAGCGTCAAATTGAAGTTAACGAAGCCGCTGCTAAGGCAGAGGAAGCAAAACTCCAAGCTGAAATGATTGTTCCTGCTCAGAAACAAAAAGAGAAGGTAACTATTGAAGCAGAAGCAATTAAAGCTAAGGCGGTATTAGAAGCAGAAGCAGAAGCTGCAAAGATTTTGAAAGAAGCAGAAGCAAAAGCTGACGCTACTAAACTGCAGTTGGAAGCAGAAGCAGAAGGTACTCGCAAGAAGTTGCTTGCTGAAGCTGAAGGTAAGAGAGCATCATTGATGGCAGAAGCTGACAAAGTTCAAGCTATCGAAATGGCTCCAGCCTTAGCAGTTGAGAAGATGATTGAATCTGGCTTAACTCCACAGATGGTGGTTCAGTACAAGACTGTCGATCAATTAGCTGGTATTGCTCAGGCATCTGCTCAGATGTTTGAACACATTCACCTTGGACAGGTTACTGTTTATGGTAATGAAAATACTGCAGGTAACTTCATGGCCAAAACCGCAGAGAATTTAAGTCCTGCTCTTGACTTGCTGCGTTCTATTCCTTTTGCCGATACAGTAAAGGATATGTTTGGCAAGAAACAAGTAGAAGCAACTGAATTTGAGGAAATGAAGTAATTGCAGCGAAAGGGCTTTACAAAAAAGATAGTAAAGTATAACAAAAGCCCTTTCGCAACTTGGAGGTATGGGTGAGTGGTCTAAACCAGAGTCCTGCTAAGACTCCGGGCCTCAAAAGGGTCCCGCTGGTTCGAATCCAGCTGCCTCCGCATTAACTTAAATAATTATTAGGTATGAGCGAATGGAAATACATAGATTCAATCGTAGAGCTATCCGATTTTGAATGTGCGCACTGTGATACAAGAGATTTTTGCATGGTCGTCTATGACACTATAGACGAACCCTGGGAAACATTAACTAATTTCCTGAAAAAGAATCAAACTGTAGTGGAACAATGTTCGTTTAATAAGGATGAAATTATTCCTCTATTAAAGAGTTTAGAGACTGCATCTGGTGGTGAGGGAGACTGGAGGCATTTGGTATTGGATTCTATTGACCATTGGTGGATAAAGTATATCCGTTTCCAGAGACTTAGTAATGGACAATACTTTTGTTTTACTGATTCTGCTGATACTATTATTCCACTTTATAAGGATAAACTTAAGGCAGAGTTTGTGAATCAGAATGAAAATCACAGAGTTCATAGAACATAAGGCTGAAAATCTGGGACGGCAGTTTGCCTTGTCCCACCCATTGTGTGTTTTTTCATGGTAGGCAAAACTTAACGGTTCGTGAGAATAGTTAAGTTGAACTGTCTGAATTTATTAGAAATAACCAATAATCCTATAAATTAAATTTTGATAATTATGATGACAAGAAATGTAACACTTACCCTTGAAAAGGCTAGGGAGTGGTTTAACAGCGGCAACGCAGAACTTAAGGAAATTGCGCTTCAAGCATTTACAGAAAAGGAATTAGCTACTCCTAATTTTAAAATCATTAAGACCTTTGAAGATGCTATGAATGCTCTTCAGTTTGAGAACACCTCGAAATCATTTGTATGGAATCATATTAAACAAGTCGCTAGAATTTCTATTGCATCTGCGGCTATTATAAAGTTAAATATCATTCGAAGAGCTCTTAACCTTGGAGAAAATATGGAATTTACAAAGGGAAATATCTATTATCCTTATAATCCATTTGTAACTAAGAGTTCTACTTACTATAAGAGTGATATTAACTTATGTAAAATGGAGATAATAGGTAAGTTTAAATGCGAAGGAGAAGAATATAATGTTCTTAGTGGACGTGCTTATGATAATGGTGGTCTTGCTGGCTTGGGCGACTTCTATTCTAACGATAATGTGGGTTATGTTTCTGCTAATATCGGATTCTTAGGTTGTGCAAATAAAGAGATTGCTAAGCATCTTGGAAAGTACTTTTGTATGCTTATCACTGAATCTAAATATGGTGATTTACCAGATTTTGAAATAGTTGAAGATAAATACGGCAATGCATAAAAAGATAAGAAAATTCATAAGTGAATTA
>OGOZ01001716.1_pt1 | contig 11727 bp, 7 predicted proteins | sample 1552801 | NCBI WGS metagenome assembly OGOZ01 (sample SAMEA2580196, study PRJEB22360) | human gut metagenome | biome: human gut; feature: human-associated habitat; material: faeces | place: Denmark | collected 2008/2010
TTCCGCTCGGTGAAGACGACCGGCCAGCTCGAGGCGCTGATAGAGCCGTCGCTCAAGATTCGGGGCATGAAGTACCTCTTCATCGACGAGGCCCAGAACGTCGAGGGCTTCGAGGAGGTCGTGAACGAGTTCCGCGCCGAAGGGGGTTTCTCCATCTTCATTACCGGCTCGAACTCCTACCTGCTCTCCGGGGAGCTCGCGACCAAGCTGACGGGGCGCTACGTGGAGCTCGAGGTCCAGACGCTCAGCTTCAAGGAGCACCGGGAGATGAAGCGCTTCCTCGGGCAGGCGGTCAATCCCAACCCCGTGGCGGAGCTCGACCGCTACATCCTCGAGGGTGGCTTCCCCAAGGCGCTCGACTACCCCAGGATGGCCGACAAGCGCACCTGCGTGAGCTCTGTCATCAGGGAGATCTTCGAGAAGGACATTCGTCGGCGGGTGAAGGTGAAGAACGTCTCGGTCTTCAACCGGGTGCGCGACTACGTGATCAACAACTATGGCGCGACCACGTCGCTTACGAACATCCTCTCCGACCTCGGACGGCGGAGCGTGCGCATCAAGCGTGAGACGCTTGGCCGCTATCTACAGATCCTTGAGGATGCCAAGATTATTAGCAAGTGCATGCGCTTCGACATGAAGTTGCGCAAGTCGCTCCAGGGCGAGCAGAAGTACTACCTCGCTGACCTGAGCTTCTACTTCGCCCTCAACACCGACAACCCCGTATCAACTACGGGCCGGTGCTCGAGAACATCGTCTACAGCTACGCGCGGAGACTGGGATACGAGGTGAGCGTGGGGGCGCATCGGGAAGCTCGAGTGCGACTTCGTCCTGCGGTCGCCCGAGGTGGAGTACGCCTACGTGCAGGTGGCGATGACCGTCATGAACGACCTCGCGACCAAGGACCGCGAGTACCGCCCGCTTGAACAGATACGGGACAACTGGCCCAAGTTCGTCATCACGCGCGGTGACCCCATCCAAAGTCGTGGCGGCATCGTGCACGAGAACGTGACGGAGCTGATCGGGGAGGGGCGGACGTTCGGGCCGGCACGGCCGAGCGCTTCGGCGGGGGCGGGTTACTAGGAAGTCGCTCTTACCTACTCGGAACTACTCTCACTCTCTCTAATCCCTTTGTGAGACAGCATGTTATGAGGCTGAGCTGCGGGTTTTTATTCTAATGATGGTCAGGTTGTTTGCTGGCCGCCCCTACCTACTCTTACCCACTTTGCCTTTCAGGCCGAGTAGGTAAGAGCTTCTGGATGCCGCAGGAAAAATGCGGCCGAAGGCGCAGGTGCCTGCGATCGCTAAATGCCCCCTAGCTTTTCATAAGGCTGTGCTTCTATCACGCCGATAGCTGCAGTACAGAAGCACGGCTTAATGGGTTTACAATGTCTGACAAATAAGAGATTGTGATGGGGAACTATCATGACAACGGCCGCTGCGTCTGAGTCTATCTCCGCTAAGCTGTGCAAGGACGAGAAGGACCGCTTCTCCGCCATCTGTGAAGAGATCGGCGCCTCGCCGAGCAACGCCATCCGCATGTTCGTCTCCGCGTTCAACCGCTGGGGCGGCTTCCCGTTCGACCCGTCGAACCCCTATGGGTTCAGCCAGGAGACGCTTGCCGCGATGGACGATGCGGCGACGGGCAGGAACCTCTCCGGCCCCTACCGCACCGTCAAGGAGGCCATGGCCGCGCTCGACGAGGAGTAGGCCATGTTGGGGCTGGGGTTCACGGCGAAGTTCAAGTGGGACTACAAGCGCGTCAAGAGGCAGGGCAAGGACATCACCAAGCTAGAATCGGTTCTCGAGGCGCTCGTGCGCGGGGAGAGCCTTCCCGAGGCGATGCGCGACCACTCGCTGGGCGGGACGTGCCGCGGGCACCGGGAGTGCCACATCGAGCCGGATTGGCTGCTCATCTACCGCACCGACGAGGAAGAACTCATTCTCGTCGGTGCGCGCACGAGGAACCAAAGCGAGTTGTTGGGGCTGTAAAGCATTCAAATTTGCACAGCGAAGAGGGGCGACAATGTCTCGATTGAATCTTGTTGAAAGAGAGCTAGGACAACTAGATGGAGGCTCTTTTCAAAAGCTTGCCGAGGCGTATGTGTATCGCAAGCTTCATCTCAAATCGATCGTGACGCTTGGATCGCAGCTTGGGACCAATAAGCCGACGAAGGGTATTCCAGATGCCCATAGCCTCGCGAATAATGAGGCTGTTCTCATTCCGTTTACTACTGCCCAGTGTGATTCGTTTAAAAAGCTTAAGCGCGATATCAAGGAATGCGTTTCTACTCAAATACCCGAAGGATATAGTAGAAGAATCATTTGCTGTCATCTTGTGTGGAGGCTGACTCCAGAGCAGGAAGGCAAGCTTTTGGAACTCGGTTCTCGAATCAAGCTTATTGGACCCAAGACCATTGCCATGGATTTGGCTAACGAGTATCACGATCTTGCGGCGGATTTTCTTAATATACGAATGGGGATAGGGGCGCTTGTCACTGTAAACGAATGGATTGAGAGTGAAGGGCGAAAGGGCTTCGCCACTCCGCAATCTAAGCCTTTGCGTCATAGGGATAGGGAGCTAAATGAGCTCGAAAAGAAGCTTGACCAAGTGCAGATTCTTGTTCTAAAAGGCTCATCGGGAAGCGGAAAGACGAGACTTGCGCTCGAAGCCGTAAAGCGCTACGCAGATGGCAAACAAATTGAGTCATACGTTTTGTCTCAGATGCGGATTCCCGGCGTTGCGGAGGATATCAATGCATTTCTGTCAGAGGGGGATGCTGCGCTTCTGATCGATGATGCCCAGCAGTCTGAGGGGCTTGATGCGGCTCTCGAGGCGGCCGTAAGAAACCCTGGTCTTCGAGTGATTCTCACGGTGAGGGACTACGCCTATGAGCAGCTAATGCACGGCGTTCGACGTTCGGTGAAGAGCGAGACTTACTCGCTTGAGCGACTAGAAGATACAGCTGTAAGGGCGTTGCTGCAGGAAGACTATGAAATTACCAGTTCTTTGTTTCTCGATAAGATCGAAAAGATTGCTCGAGGCAACTTAAGGATCGCGATAATGGCGGCGCTGTGCGCTAAACGTGAAGGCTATCCCGGCATTGAGAGCGCCCATGGAATTATGGATGTCTTCTACGACAAGCTCGTTAGCGGGCTTGAAGGGGATGATCTTATACTCCTGTCGTATCTGAGTGTGTATGCCCCGTGTGATTTCAAAGAGGGTGATCCAACTCACGATGGCTTGCTGTCGGAGGGTATATCGCGCTCTTCAATGGAGCGCAGGGCGAGAAAGCTTCACGATCGAAACATTCTCGATTTGCTTGAGGGTTCCAATGGAGCCGTCGCGGTCAAGTTCGAGCAGCTGAACCTACAGGATTACTGTGTCTATAAGGCTATTTTCGAAGAGCACATCATCGGCCTCCGCAACTTCATCGAGGAGTTCGTTACTCGGGGCAGGCGGAAGGTCGTCAGGGTTCTCAACATCCTCATTTCCGTGTTTGGTGACGATGCGACGCTTTCATGCATCAAATCTGAGTGCTCAAAGGTATGGAGGGACTCTAGATCGAAGCCAGATGATGAGCGTTATGAGATCATGGATGTGCTTCATCCGCTCATTCCGGACGAGGCTTATCGCTTCGCGCTCGATGAAGTCGATGGAGCGGCCGCTTCTCCAGTCCCCCTGTCCAAGCGAGGGGATTATGAGAGGCAAACGGTCGGTGCGGTTCCGGCAAGCTTGGCTATCTTGTGCGAACTGCGGGACCTTGAGCGTTATCCCGATGCGCTCCCCACTTTGCTCACCGCTGTTGAGAAAGGTTGCTTTGCGCTGGGGGACTATCGATCGACTATTGAGGGGCCGTTGGCAATATCGGCACGCTCCGTCGCGAGCGGATTCAAATACGAGCGTGCTCTCATCGATGAGCTTACTCGGATGATTGACCATGATTCCAATGCTCGTAATCTGCAATTCTTTGGAATGAAGCTGTGCGAGCAGTATCTTGCTTTCGCGCACATGTCTCATGAGGTTGAAGACGGTGGATCGATTCGCTTCACCACAACCAAAATGCCGGAATCGGAGGCTGCCCTCGAGCTTAGGGCCGACGCGATAACGTTCCTTTGCGGTCTGCTTTGCTCTCCGGTTTATCGAGCCGAAGCGGCTAGGGTCCTTACTCCCAATGTTGGCATATTTGGTGAATCGGCAGTCGAGGAGGGCGTTCGGTTCTTTTTGAAAGGTGCCATTCAAACGTTCGCCTTGGCGATTCCGGCGGGGTACGCGCCGACTGCGAAGGAAGAACGCGAGCTCCTCTATCATTGTGCCCTTGCTTGCAAGGCGCTTTCGTTGTCGGAGTATGAAAAGGTGTCCGTGCTTTTGCCCGAAGCGTACTTCGATCTCGAGAAGCTTATGGAGAGCTTTGGCCCCGACGAAAGGGAGATAGCTTCTGCTACTGCTGGTTGGGATATCCAGCGCTATGAGGGTGTTCTTCGCATCAATCGGAAAATGTGGGAGTGCGGCGATCATGATTCGTATGATGCGAGTTCCCTTATCGACAGGGTATTAATGTCTTCGTTGATAAGGGATGACCCATCCGTTGACGTAAAAAAGATATTCGCATCTATCTGCGTACTTTATGACGGTGATCAAGAAATATCTCTCGGTCCAATAATCGTCGAAAGGTCGGCACAGAGGATAGGTTGGCGTCTGCTGATTGACCAGGCGCAGGCTCATGGTCTTTCGGCTCTGGTCGGCCTTGCTATCATGAGTGCTCCGGCAGAGATTTTGACTGCCAGTGATTTGGATTCCTTAATTTGCCTGGCGGGTAACGGGCAGGCGCTGATGAACATCGACGGCATCATGGACATCGAGCTAAAATCTACCGGGTTTGCAAAACGCTATTGCGAGGCGGTAAAGAGCTGGCTGCTCGCAAAACCGGGATATGCGAGCCGGTTCTTTTTGCCTCTCTTTAAAATGAAAGATTCAACTGAAACACTGGATGCCTGTTTTGGAGATGATCGAAGTCTTCTGCTAGAAGTCTACAAGGCCAATATTCTTCTAAATGAGCGCTTCGATTATTATGGTGTGTTATTTAGATACCTTGATGAAAAAGATTCCAATCCTATTGACTGCTTGTTCAGATGTCTCGAATCGGCAGATGGCTATGATGACCGTCGCAAGATTATTCGCCGCATGGGACAGGTTTCCTGCTTGGATAATCCGGAAAAGAGGATGAACGAGGTAATTCACTGCCTTGTTTCTTGCAGCAAGCTGCCAGATTACGATGTCGCTAGCTTACTGACATACAACTGTTATCTTTCCAAGGACTTTGATGTTTTGGACTTTATTGTCGGAGAGCTGGAACACGGATTAGAGGAGGGGGCTATGCCGAAACATTACCACGTTGTCCTTGAAACAATTCCAATCAAGGATCGCATGGAAACCTACATTGATTTGCTAAGCAAAGATCCGGAGGGCAGGCTTTTCGAGGTTCTTCCATTTGACTCCTCTTCTTATGTTGGGTCGAGGGAAGAGGGTCTTGCTCCTGCATATCGCGAAGAAATAGAGATAATAAAGTCAATATCGAAATCTTTGCCAGAGGACAGCCTCTATAGCTATCACAGAAAGAGATTGGATGAAATTGTCCGTGCGAAGGAAATAGAGGTTGAGCGAGAAAGATGGCGAAGCTTTCATGAATCGGTTTAGTGGGTCTCAATGCCAAGCATGATGATGGGCACAAACTCACACGTTAACTAGGAGCTGCCTACATAATATCGCTTTTGGTAGTTCTCAGACGTTTCTGGACACTATTCTGGACATAATCTGGACAACAATGATAGCATGTCCAGAATAATGTCTAGAATAGAACGGAGCATCCTATGAGTGATGCACTTGACAGATACATCCAAGCGGGCGAGGGAATAAGCGTCGAGTTCAAGCGCTGCGGATCCCAGCCAGGCCAAGACACGTTCGAAACCGTCTGCTCGTTCGCCAACCGGCAGGGCGGCAGCATACTTCTCGGCGTTCGCGATGACGGCGCCGTAGAGGGCGTGCCTGAGGCTTCGGCGCTCAATATCGAGCGAAACATATCAAACGTCACGAGCAATCCAAACCTGTTCAATGTATCGCCTCTTGTTGAATTCGAGCGACTGCGCGACTCCGAGGGCAGGCTTGTCATCCGTGTCTGGGTGCCCATGGGGCCGTCCCTCTACACGTTCAAAGGGGTCGTGTACGATCGCGTGGCAGACGCCGACGTACGCGTGAAAAGCGATGCCCGGGTCACCTCAATGATGGCACGAAAGCGGAGCTACTACTCGGAGCGAACCGTGTACTCCTGGGTGACCGAGGACGATTTGGAGACGGATCTCCTCGACGCAGTGCGAGATGCGTTGCGTGCGAACGATGCCGATCACCCGTGGCTTTCCCTCTCTAACGGCGAGTTCCTGCGTGCTGCCCGTCTCTTCGGGCGCGACCAGCTGACAGGGGAGCGCGGCTTCAACCTCGCCGCCGTCGCGTTGCTGGGGAAGGAGGATACGATTCTCGATGTCATGCCGCTCTATCGGACCGACGCGGTTCTTCGACGCGTTGAGACCGACCGTTACGACGATCGGCTCATCTGCAGGAGTAATCTCGTCAGAGCATACGACGAGCTCGTCGGCTTCTGTGAGAAGTGGCTGCCGGATTCCTTCGTGCTTGACGGGGGACAGCGCAAGAGCGCTCGAGACGTCATCGTCCGCGAGCTCGTGTGTAACTGTCTCATCCACCGGGAATTCGTCAGCCCGCATATCGCTCGCATCACCATCGATAGAGAGGGTATCCGCACGAACAACGCGAGCCGCGCGCTCTTTGCCGGTCTTGTGACGCTCGAGAGCCTCGACCCCACTCCCAAGAACCCCATCATCGCAAACTTCTTCACCCAGATGGGACGGTCGGAGGAGCTGGGAAGCGGGACGAGGAACCTCTACAAGTTCTCGAGGCTCTATGCAGGGAAGGATCCCGTCTTGGAGGATGGAGATCAGTTCACCGCATTCGTGCCGGCACCTCCCGTCATGGCGAGCGTGGCAGAAAATGAGGTCGATCATGATGCTGCAACGGATGCGGAGAGAAGCGGAGCCGTCATCGGGTCCAGGAGGAATCGCACTCGCGCAGAGGTAGAACGTGCCGTCGACGACCTTATCGCTCGCTATGGCTCTTTTCCCGCATCGGCTATCAGCGAGCGGGTTGTAAGCGTTGGCGAGAGGACGGTGAGACGCTACCTCGCCGACATGGTGAAGGAGGGCAAGCTCGCTTCTATTCCGCGTGGCAGGTCGACGACTTACCATGCCGGCGCCTCGGCAGATGCGCCTATGAAATAAGCTTCGGGGCATCTGGCGAGAAACGCCTTAGTCTCCATGGTGTGTGTAGCTGTTGGAAACCACTGGCCAGTACAGTGTCGTCGAGTTCAATTTGAGTTCAGCTCGGACACTCGAAATGCGGTCGATTTCGGTTAATGAGAAGACGGCGATACGCCACGTAGACGAGCGCGCACGGGAGTCCAGCTTTCGCTTACTGAGTGGGAATAGAACAGATATTCGATTCTATGCTATATTGTTTGCCAATGGGCGCGGCGTCTTCCGAAGTCGCGCCCATTGCTATACGGGCCTTACGATGACGAGCCGGCGACCATAGATGCCATGCGCGCATTCATAGCTGAGCAGGGCTATGCACCCGACTTCGGCGGCGCTCGTCTCCACCATGAGATCTGTCTCTCTGACCAGCGTAAATGCACGCGGAGAAGCTCAAGATCGCGATTCGCCATCCCATCAATTCAATCCAGTGAAACGAAGCGCCGCAGTGCACCCGCGCCCCCGCTTTTGCGGTTTCGCAATCGCCGGTCGGCGAGGATTGTGCAGGCGTGATCTTACGCAAGGCTATTTGGTTTGAGCAAAGAAGTGATAAGCGGGCGATTGAATAGCTCCATCCGCTTTGGTAATAACAAAAAGCAGCGTGTCGCGCTCCTGTGACACCGGGAGAGGAGGGCCCTATGAACATCGTTGTATTGAGTGGTAGCCCGCGCAAGGGCGCCAACACTGACACCATGGTCGATACGTTTGCTGAGGCCGCGCGCGAGGGTGGCCACACGGTCGAAGTCGTGCGCGTTGCCGGCAAGAAGATCGCCGGTTGCCTGGGGTGCCAGTACTGCTTCGAGCATGAGGGCGCTTGCGTGCAGAAGGACGATATGGCCGGCGTGATTGAGTCGCTCAAGAACGCCGACATGGTCGTGTTCGCTTCGCCCATCTACTGGTTCGATATCACCGCGCAGGAGAAGGCCGTCATCGACCGTCTGTACGCCTTCGGCGCTACGGGTTTCCCGTTTACCAAGACTGCCCTTTTGCTCGACAGCCACAGCGGGGGCGTCTATGACGCGGCGATCGCTATGTACAATGCTACCTGCGCGTATTGCAAGTGGGATGATCAGGGCATCGTCACCATCAGCGGCATGACCGAGCGTGACAGTATGGCGTCGTCACCCAAGCTCGAAGAGGTACGTGAGCTCGCTCGCAAGCTCGCTTAAACGACTGAATTAATTGCTGCCAGTACCCCTTAATGCTCAATAATCAAATAAGCCATTAATCTGCGTTAAGAAATGCCCGAGAAGAAAATAAGACGAGGCCCGGAACTCAATGCTGTCGCATTCCGGGCCTCGTCGCATCGCTGTGCCGTCGAGGCCGCCCATAAAGCAGCCGACCTTTTCAGTGTCTCCCATACTACGTTCTGGGCCTATGCGTTACTGAATATCTGTCGAGTATAAAAGACGGATTATTATATAATTTGTCGAGTATAAAAGACGGATGGGGGAATGATGAATAGGGAGATTCTGAAAAGCGTCATCTTCGACCAGCATGAGATTATTCGCAACGCAGATATCGTCCATCGTCGATATTTCCTTGATTCCCAGGCCAACTACGTCGTAACCGGTTTGCGCCGCGCTGGAAAGTCGACGCTCCTCTATGGTCTTGTTCAAGACCTGGTCGCGCGGGGTGTTGATTGGCGCCGGATCATCTACATCAATTTCGAGGACGAGCGACTCGCCGAGTTCACTTTGTCGGACTTCAACGACATTCTCGTGGTCCAAAGTGAGCTGAGCGACGAGGAAGGCTTTTTCTTTCTTGACGAGGTCCAAAACATCGATGGTTGGGAAAAATTCGCACGTCGTTTGGCTGATTCTGGTCGTCGAGCATACATAACGGGAAGCAATGCAAAGATGCTGAGCACGCAAATCGAGACGACGCTTGGTGGCCGCTACCTGACGAGGTATGTGACACCTTATCGATTCGACGAATATCTCGATGCCACCGGAAAACAATACAACGAGGCAGCCGTGTACTCGACGTCTGGTAAGGGTGCGATTTCGGCGGCCTTTGAGTCGTTTTATGTTGACGGGGGCTTTCCCGAGTCGCTTCGCTATGGCATGCCGCGAGAGTATGTGGAGAGCGTTTATCAAAAGGTGCTTCTGGGTGACATCGTTGCTCGAAACAACGTGCGCAACCCGCAGGCGATGAGGGTGTTGATGAAGAAAGTCGCGGAGACGGTTCATAATGAGGCGTCGAGCACGATGTTCTACGGCATGTTGAAGGGCGTCGGATACAAGGTCAGCAAGGACTCGGTGATCAACTACCTTGCCATGGCCCAGGAAGCCTATCTCATCTTTCCCGTTCGCAATGCTGTTGCCAAGTTTATCGAGCGTGAGGGAAACCCAAAGTATTATTTCACAGACAACGGGCTGCTCAACCTGTTTCTCTCTAAAAAGGAACCGGCTCTTCTGGAAAATGAGGTCGCGGTCGCAATGCTCGATAGGTATGGTGACGAGCTCTGCTATCTCAAATCGCCAAAGAACGGCATCGACGTTGATTTCTATGTGCCCGATGAGGGACTTGCCGTTCAAGTTGCCTATTCGCTTTCGGAAAGCGCCAATCCACGCGAAGTGGGTAATTTGATAAAGCTTGCGCGGGTTGACCAAAATGTCCGTCGTTTGCTTATCGTCACAAAAGAAGAGGACGGATCCATCGAAAAGGATGGTCTGAAAATAGAAGTGATTCCGGCTTGGAGGTTTTTGCTTGAGCTTGCAAGCAGATAATTCGAACCGTATGCAAGGGCCCCGGAGTGCGGTTAATCGTGCTCCGGGGCCATCGTTTAAGGATTTGTGGCGGTTCGACTTCCGCGGTTTCAGCTGGTTGCGCTAGTCGAACAGGCTCGGCATGTCGCTTTCCTTCATGAGGGCGCCGGCGCAGGGCAGCGCCTGGGCGCAGAACTTCTCTGTCCAGACGTCGCTTCCCAGGAAGTCCTCGATCGCACCAACGGCAGTGACGATGCGGCCCTTCTTGGCCGTGAAGGCCTGGACGCCCTGGGTGTTGGTGGTCGTCTTGGTCTTGAGCAGTGACGTATTGAAGTTCATGAGGCGGCCGTCGTTCGAGACGAGCGCGAGGTCGCGGTCCTCCTTGAGCACCTGGGCGAACAGCAGCTTGGACCCACCATAGATGGCGTTCTTGAGGCGCTTGCGGTTGGTCTTGGTGACGTATCCAGAAAGCGCGACGCGCACTACGCGGCCGTTCTCAAAGACGAACAGCACGTCGGCTTTGTAGTCCTCGGGGTCGATGACCCAGATGACACTCTCGTCGGGTTCCATCTCGAGGTCGGTGGGCAGGTACGAGCCCAGCTGTGCCGACTTGGTATCCTCAAACGCCGCGACTTTGCACTTATAAACCTGGCTCTTGTTGGTAAACACGAGCAGCTCGTGCGTATTGGAGGACGGGAACTCGATAAAGGGTCTGTCGCCGTCCTTGTACTTGAGCGTGGTCGCCTTCTTGAGCACGCGGTCCGTCATCTTCTTAAGGTAGCCATCGCGCGAAAGCATGATGGTAACCGGATATTCCTCGACCTCGGGCTCCAGGCTTACCTCGATGACCTCATGGGGCTCCATCCTGCCCGTGCGGCGCGGCATCACGTACTTCTTGTTGACCGCGGCCAGCTCGTCGCTGATGACCTTCTTGATGTTGTCCTCGCTGGAGAGGATCTCCTCAAGCTCGGCAATCTCGCCCTCAAGCTTAGCAATGTCCTTGGTGCGGTTGAGGATGTACTCCTCGTTGATGTTGCGGAGCTTGAGCTCGGCAACAAACTCGGCCTGGGTCTCGTCGATGTCGAAACCCTTCATAAGGTTGGGCACGACCTCGGCTTCGAGCTTGGTGCCGCGGATGATGGCGATGGCCTTGTCGATGTCGAGCAAAATCGCCTCGAGGCCGTGCAGCAAGTGCAGACGCTCGGACTTTTTGCCCAGGTCAAAGTTAATGCGGCGACGCGTGGACTCAATACGCCACTTGACCCACTCGTGCAGGATCTGGCGCACGCCCATAACGCGGGGATAGCCGTCGACCAGCACGTTAAAGTTGCACGAGAACGAATCCTGCAGCGTGGTCGAGCGATAGAGCTTCGCCATGAGCTTGTCGGGGTCGACGCCGCGCTTAAGATCGATGGCGATACGCAGACCCGAAAGGTCGGTCTCGTCACGGATGTCGGCAATCTCTTTGACCTTGCCCTCCTTGGAGAGCTTGACGATGCGCTCGATGATGACATCGGTCTTGGTGGTGTAGGGGATCTCGTAGACCTCGATGATGCGCTCTTCGGGAATCCAGCGCCAGCGGGAGCGAATCTGGAAGCTGCCAAGGCCGGTCTCGATAATCTTTTCCATCTCCTCGCGGCGG
>OGOZ01001725.1_pt1 | contig 11684 bp, 9 predicted proteins | sample 1552801 | NCBI WGS metagenome assembly OGOZ01 (sample SAMEA2580196, study PRJEB22360) | human gut metagenome | biome: human gut; feature: human-associated habitat; material: faeces | place: Denmark | collected 2008/2010
AAGAACTACTTCATATTTTAATTTATATTTATTCATAAGATAATAGATTGTTTCTAAATCATAATCAAAATAGTATTTTTTTAAGAATTCACTTTCAGTCATTATTTTAATATTTTTTAATTCATCACAAAAACTTAAGAGGATTGTTTCTTTTAAATGATTAGGAATTATTAATAAAGTATTATCTTTTAAGTTTTTCATTTTATCACCACATCTATTATAACAAAAACATTTATAAGATGAAAGAATTGTGTTTACTAATCGAAATATTTAAGGTATATTATAATTAGGGGGAGTAAGTTATGAGTAGTATTGAAGAAAAAATAATAGCCTTAGTAAAAGAAAATCCTGAAGCTTTTTACAATGTAAAAGGAACTGCTAAAAAATTAGGATTAAATAAATATGAGGTAGATAAACACTTTAAGGAATTGGTAGCCAAAAATATAATGTTTGCAGTTGATGATACAAATTTTGGATATATGTCAGAAAATCATTTTGTCAGATCATTATTAACGACAAAAAGTGGCTTAAAATATATTGAATTAGATGGTAATGAAAGAATTTATATTGACAAAGAAGATTTAAATGGAGCTTTTAATTTTGATAAGGTTGTCGTTTTAAAGAATGGTGATAAAGGAAAAGTTATAAAAATAATTAAAAGAACAAATCCAAATATTGTGTGTGAAATTGAAAATGTTAATGGTATAAAAAAATTAAAAACTTTTAATATCCCAAATAACATAACATTTTCAATTTCACACGATAAAATAAAAGATTTTGTCGATGGAGACAGAATCGTAATTAAAGTAGATAATATTAATCAAGATGATTCTTTTGATGCTGAATTTGTTAAATATTTAGGTCACAAAGATGACCCTAATAGTGATATAAAAGTTATTGCTGCTAGTAGAGATTTTGAAATTGAATTTAACAACGAAGTTTTAGAAGAAATTAAAAATATTTCTACAGAAGTATCAGAAGATGAAATAAAAGATAGATTAGATTTAAGAGAAAAACGCATCTTTACAATTGATGGTAAAGATACTAAAGATATTGATGATGCGATATCTTTAGTACGACTTCCAAATGGAAATTTCGAATTAGGTGTCCATATAGCAAATGTATCTCACTACGTCAAAAAAGGATCAGCTATTTTCGAAGATGCTTATAATCGTGGGACTAGTGTTTATCTTTTAAATTATGTAATCCCAATGCTACACCATAAACTTTCCAATGGAATTTGTTCTTTAAATCCAAATGAAGATAGACTTGCTAGATCTTGTATTATGGAAATAGATCAAAATGGAGAAGTTATTAATTATAAGATATGTCCTACTGTAATTAACTCAAAGAAAAAAATGGACTATGATTCTGTTAATTTAATACTAGAAAATTGTACTATACCAGAAGGATATAATGAATTTGTAGACACATTAAAAGATATGCAAAAATTATCAAATATCTTAACAAGAAAAAGAAAGAAAAATGGAGCATTAGATTTTGCTTCTAATGAAATAAAAATAAACGTTGATGAAAACGGAAAAACTTTAGGGTTTAATTTATGTCATCAAAATTCTGCTGAACACCTAATCGAAAACTTTATGATTATTGCTAATGAAACTGTAGCTAATCACATAACATGGCTTAACCTACCATGTGTATATAGAGTACATGACTGTCCGCTTGATCAAGTATTAGATTCTACAGTAACTTTTATATCTGATTTAGGATATAGAATCAATAAAATTAAAGACGTTGAAAATCCAAAATTAATTCAACAATTATTAAAAAAACTATCAGAGTATGAAGAATATCCAATTTTATCTAATCTCGTATTAAGAAGTATGAGAAGAGCTTATTATACAACTGACAATATAGGACATTTTGGCCTTGCATCAAACAACTATACTCATTTTACATCGCCAATTAGAAGATTCCCTGACCTACTGATTCATACACTACTTGATAAATATGATAATATCTATAATGAAAGTTATAATGAAGAAAAATTAACTGAATATTTAAACAAATTAGAATCATATTTAAAAGAAAGTTGTCTACATTCTTCGTATAAAGAAAGACAAGCTGATTTAGCAGAAGATGACTCTAATAAGTATGCCATGTTAGAATATATGGAAGAATTTATTGGAAAACAATTTGAAGGAACAATTATAGAAATAACAGAAAAATGGATAAAAGTAAAAACAGATAATCAAATAACTGGAATGGTAAAATTATATGATATTGATGGTGACGATTTTATCTTTAAAAGAGAAAAATATAGATTATATGGAAAGAACACTGGACAGCAATATCGCATTGGAAATAAAGTTTTATTAACTACTAAAGAAGTTGATAAATGTGATAGAGAAATTTATTTCATTCTAAATGATAATTTAACTAAAGACTATGTTAAAGTAAAAAAGAAATAGCATCACTTATTGTGTTGTTATTTTTACATTAGTATAATAATGATTAATTATATTCTTATAATTATAACCTAACTTAGCCATCTCATTTGCTCCATATTGACTCATTCCTACGCCATGTCCATATCCCCTAGTAATAATCTCTACGCCATTATCTGTTACACTTATATCAAAATCAGCTGATCGTAAATTAAGTAAAGTTCTAAACTCTACGCCTGTATAAGTTTTATCTGCCACTTTAACTTCACTTACTCTACCACTTTCATCTCTAGATAGTATCTCTATATTAGTATTTTTATCAAAATTTATCCCTAATACTTTCATAAGGGTATTAAATTCTTTATTCTCTATTTTTAAATAAGATGTTGTTTTTTTATCCCAAGAACTATCAACCGATTTTAAATAAGGTATATCTTGTCCCCAAACTTCTTTAGCATTTTCCGTTTTACCATTGCTAGTAGAATGATACAAAGCTTCAATATAATTACCATTATATTTAACCACTTGTCCTTTAGTACTATTTACGGCAGAAACAATTTTATTATAATATTTACTATATTCATTTCCCCACTTATTTTGCATCTCATTTTTATCTATATATGCTTGCGTAGAAACTGTATCAGTTAATTTTTCACCTTTACTAATCTTCTTTAAAGCATATGTACGAGCAAGAACAGCCTGAGCTTTAAGGGCTTCACTATTAAAGGAAGCAGGCATTTCAGCAGCTACAACACCAACTAGATATTCTTCTAATTCAATTTGTTCAACTGTTCCCTTCTTTCTATAAATCGTAACATAAGTTTTATTTTCTTTAGATTCTTCTTGCTTTGTTTCGGTATTTTCTTTTTTTACAGTATTAGTCTCTTTTTTATTTGTTTCTGTTTTTGTACTTTCCACTTTTTTTGTAACAGTTTTATTTTGGTTAGTGGGTTCTTGTTCTTGCTCATTTTTAACAATATCAGTTGTTTCTTTTTCTGTTATTTCTATTTCTTCTTCATTTTTCTTTTTCATATTTTCTTTTATACTATTCATATCAAAAGCACTATTAATAGAAACAATATTTGGCGCTAAAGATTTATTTGTTTCTATTTTTTTAAAAGTACCATTTGCATAAATGAAAGTTGCAATCAATGTTGAACCTAAGACAAGCATAATTTTTTTACCATCGACATTTATTTTTTTATTTTTTAAATAGTCCACCATGTTCGATATTAAGCTTGTTGTTTTTTCTTTATTAAAACTCCCCAATTCATAATTAAAATCTAAATATAAAATTACCTCTTTTTCATTATCAATATGATTAGATATCATAATATCACCAGTATTATGATTGTCAATATTTTAATTTACATACAAAAATCGCAAAACTATATATATTTTGCGATTTTGTTACTTTTATTTCTTTTTACTAAACATATTAGCAAATTGTTCTGGATACTTTGTTTCTAAAATTATTAGCTTTTTAGTAACTGGATGTGTAAATTCTAAGTAATATGCATGAAGTCCTAAACGTTTTAATGGGTTAGTTTTTGCACCATATTTTTTATCACCAACAATAGGATGGTTTATATCATTCATATGAACTCTAATTTGATTTTTTCTTCCTGTAAAAATTTCTATATCCATCAAACTATAAGCTTTGCTAGTATTAAGAAGAACATATTTTGTTATGGCAAGTTTACCATTTTTATCATTTGTTGAATAGGTAATAAAGTTATTATTCTCTTTTAAATAACTTTTAATAGTACCTGACTTTTTCTCTGCTTTACCTTCTACAACAGCAATATATTTTCTTTTAACATTATCCCAGTTCTCTTGTAATTGCATTTTTGTATTTTCATCTTTAGCAAACATAACTAAACCACTTGTATCTTTATCTAAACGATGAACTATGAATATTTTGTTATTTTTATTTTTCTTTTTTTCATACTCAATCACTTTGTGATACAAAGTTCTTTCTTTTTCTTTAGCTGTTGCGATTGTTAATAAATGTGATGGTTTATTAACAACAATTATAAATTTGTCTTCATATATAATATCTAATTTATCTTTTTTCATTTTAACACCACTTACATTATAAATTATTTTAATTAAAAAAGAAACAATTATTTTCACAAAAAAATATTGGCATAAACCAATATTTTATTTTTTGCTAATAACAACTTTGCCATCTTTAACATCAACAATTAATTCTTGTCCATAAACTACTTCATTATTAATAATCATATGAGCAAGTAATGTTTCAAGTTCACGACTGACAAGACGTTTTAATGGACGAGCTCCATAATATTCATCAAAACCATTATCTATAAAATAAGCTTTAGCTTTTTCTGTTAAATGTATTTTAATATTAGAGTCTTTTAATCTAAATTCTATCTCACCAACTATTTTATCTAAAATATCATATAAAACAGATTTAGATAATTTTTTAAAGATAATTATTTCATCAATACGATTAATAAATTCTGGACGGAAATGATGTTGTAATTCTTCCATTACTTTTTCATCATGACCATCTAAGATATATTCACTACCTAAATTTGATGTCATAATAATTATAGTGTTTTTGAAGTCAACAGTACGACCGTTTGAATCAGTTACTCTTCCTTCATCTAGAATTTGTAATAATAAATTTAATACTTCTGGATGAGCTTTTTCTATTTCATCAAATAAAACAATACTATATGGATTTCTTCTAACGGCTTCAGTTAATTGTCCACCTTCTTCATATCCAACATATCCTGGAGGTGCTCCTATAAGTCTAGAAACTGAGAATTTTTCCATATACTCACTCATATCAATCCTTATCATATGTTTCTCATCATCAAAAAGTTCATACGCTAAAGAACGAGCTACTTCTGTTTTACCTACACCAGTTGGACCTAGAAACATAAATGAACCTATTGGTCTATTAGGATCTTTAATACCACTACGTGATTTTAAAATAGCATCACTAACAAGTTTTAAAGCTTCATCTTGACCTTTTACTCTTTTGGCTAAATTTTCTTCTAAGTGTAATAATTTTTCTTTTTCACTACTTACTAATTTAGCAATTGGAATATTAGTCCATTTTGATATTACTTTAGCTATATCTTCACTAGTTACTGTATCACTTAATAATTTGTTTTTTTCCACAGTATTAAATTCGGCAAGCTCTTTTTCTAATCTTGGAATAGTACCATGTCTTAATTTAGCAGCTGTTTCTAAATCATATCTATTTTCAGCTTGTTCTAATTCAAAACGTGCTTTTTCAATTTCGGCTTTTTTCTTTTTGATATCATCATTAATGTTCTTCTCTTTATTCCAAGCTGCTGTTAAATCACGCTCTTTAATTTTTAATTCACCTAAAGATTTGTCAATCATTTCGACTCTCTTTTTAGATAATTCATCTTTTTCTTTCTTGATTGCTTCTCTTTCAATTTCTAAACGCATAATTTCACGTGTTAAAACATCAAGTGAAGTTGGTACTGAATCCATCTGAACACGAATAGTAGCACATGCTTCATCAACTAAATCTATGGCTTTATCAGGTAAAAATCTATCAGTTATATATCTATTAGAAAGTGTTGCAGCTGAAATTAAAGCTTTATCTTGAATTGTAACACCATGATGAATTTCAAATCTCTCTTTTAATCCACGAAGTATAGTAATAGTGTCTTCAACAGTTGGCTCGCTAACTAAGATTCTTTGAAATCTACGTTCAAGAGCACCATCTTTTTCAATATATTTACGATATTCATTAAGAGTAGTTGCTCCTATAACATGAATTTCTCCACGAGCTAACATTGGTTTTAAAATGTTAGATGTATCCATAGCACCTTCCATTGCACCACTACCAACTATCGTGTGAATTTCATCAATAAACATTATTATTTTGCCTTCTGATTTTTTTACTTCATTTAAGACATTTTTTAATCTCTCTTCAAATTCACCACGGTATTTAGCACCGGCAATTAAAGAAGCCATATCTAATTCCCAAATAATTTTATCTTTTAAACTAGATGGAACATCACCTTTAACAATACGAAGGGCAAGTCCTTCAACAATTGCTGTTTTACCTACACCAGGTTCACCAATTAATACAGGATTATTCTTTGTTTTTCTTGATAAAATTCTTGTAATACTTCTGATTTCTTCATCACGTCCTATTACAGGATCTATTTTTCTATTTTTGACATCCTCTATGATATTTCGTCCATATTTTTCTAAAACATTTTCATTTTGTTCTTCATTATTATACATAAATATCACCTCTTCCATTATAATTATAATCAAAAAATTAGCACTTGTCAATAGAAAGTGCTAATTTCGACAAAATATGAAAAAAGCGATAAATATATCGCCTATTTCTCATCACTTTTATCTTCGTCTTTTAAGCCGTCTTTGATACCTTTTGCAATACTTCCAGCAGCATTTCCTATAGATGGACCAACTTTATCAATAACAGTTTTTCCTGCATCTCCAATGGTAGGTGCCATCTTTCCAATAACTTCTTGCGCTAAAGGCATTGATTGTTGAATTGCAAAAGCGCTAATATCTCTTTTTTTAGCTATTAAATAAATTGATAATGAAATCATACCACCAATAAATATTATTACTCCACCAAATACAGATAAAGGAATATAATTTTTAGCCTCTACTTTGTCATAATTATTATTTAGCTTAAATTCTTCAGATTCTAAATTAGTAATTTTAGAACTAATTGCACTAGCATCTCTACGACATTGATTAACTTTTGAATACCAATCTTTGGCACTCATATCTAGAGAATCACACTCTTGATTTTTAGCATCATATTGTAAATTTAATGATTCTTTTTCACTAGCTATTTCTTTTAATCTTTGTTCTGATGCATTATATCTTTCTTGATTTACCTTTTCAGCATCTTTCTTAGATGTGTTTGTTTTAATAACACCAAGTGCTATTAAGGTACTACCTATTAATAATGCAACAATAAGTATTATTAAAGATATCGTAGTAATTTTCTTTTTTGTTTTTTCATAATTCTCTTCGTTTAACAATTCTTTCTTTTCCATAATTTCAACACCTCTCAACACAATTATAACATTTAATCAAAATATTTAATAGCCTAACTTTGTTTTTTGGGTCCCACTATTTCTACTATTTTGCTATATTCACTATATACTTTTTTTCCATTTACATTTTTATACGCACGTACTTTATAATAATTATGTTCATTTGTATACGCTACTGTATTTATTTTATTTCCTATTTTTGATAATTCCGTTTTTGTTAGAGCTTTTTCTAGCACATAATTATTTCCTGTTGTTGATTTATACAATTCTATCCCATCAGCAAAATCGATATTTGAAATTTCATAATCTCTACTCATCCCTTCTGGATCTCCACCCATCGCAACTTCTGTTAATGTTGGAACATTTAATTTTAAACTATTAGAGTCGTTACTTGAATTGTTATTTGAATTACTGTTAGATGATGTTACTTTTTCCCATCTTGCTTTTAAATTTAAATTTTTTATAACTGGTGTATCAAAATTATACTCTTCATCATCAAAATACCAACCTTTAAATATATATCCTTCTCTTACAGGTTCTTCTGGCATTTTAACATTTTTATTTTTTTCTACAACTTGATCTAAAATAGCAGATCCTCCATCAGTATCGAACTTTATTATATAATTTTCTACATTTTCTTTTTTAATTTCATAACTTGCTACCAAAGTTATATTATTTGTAATCTTTGTGTTAAAATCATATACTTTACCATTTTCTGTCCATCCTAAAAATACGTATCCTTCTTTTTCTGGATCATTAGGTTTAGATACTTGTGATTTTTCTTTTACTTTTACTGATTCAATTGGTGTTCCTCCGTTAGAATCAAACGTAACTAAAAATTGCTTATTATTATTTTTTACATTATTGATAATAATAATAAATGATGCTGCCGATAATAATATAACCACCATTATAATTAAATATACTTTTTTCAAATTAATCTTCACTCCTTTCAGCATTATTATACTGGTTATATAGCCAATAGTCAAGTAGCCATTATAAATTTTAAAATAAAATTGGTGATGTAAATGGAAAATATAATAAAATTGAATATTGAAAATGGTTATTACATATTTAAATTAAAAGATATTCTATATAAAAAAAAGATCAGTATCAACAAACTTATGAGAGAAACTAATACTGATTTTAAAGTTATAAAAAGATTAATGACTGGAGAATTAGTTAAAATAGACATTTTTGTTTTAGCTCGTTTATGCGATTATTTAGATTGTTCAATAAATGATATAATAGAATACAAACATTAAAAAAACACCATATGGTGTTTTATTTTAATAAATTTGATATAGCCTTCATAACTCCTATTTTACCATATTCATAAGTAAGTCCACCTTGTTCATATGCAATATATGGTTCTCTAATAGGTCCATCACAAGAAAGTTCAATTGAAGAGCCTTGAGTAAATGTTCCTGCGGCCATAATTACCTTATCGGTATATCCTGGCATATCCCATGGTTCTGGAGTTACATGAGAATCAATTGGTGAAGCTTGTTGAATTCCTTGACAATATCTTACTAATTTTTCAGGATCTTTAAATATAATGTTTTGAACTATATCAGCTCTTTCTTCATTATATTTTGGTTCAACGTCATATCCTAATTTTTCTAACATCAAACTTGCAAACACTGCAGTCTTTAAACTACTAGCTACAACACTAGGCGCCATAAACAATCCTTGAATTAAAGATTTATTCATTCCTAATGATGGTCCAACTTCTTTACCTTCTCCAGGAGCAGTTAATCTTTCGGCAACTAATTCTACTAAATCTTTTCTTCCAACGACATAGGCACCATTTGGAGCTATTCCTCCACCTAGATTTTTAATAAGTGAACCTACAGCAATATCAGCCCCTACTTCAATTGGTTCTCTATCTGAAACAAACTCACAATAACAATTATCTATCATAATAATTGTCTTTGGAGATACTTTTTTTATTAATTTAATTACTTTTTCTACTTTACTTATAACAATACTTTTTCTAGTAGAATATCCTTTTGATCTTTGAATTTCTATTACTTTAATAAATTTTTCTTTTAATTTTTTTTCTATTTTTTCATAATCAAAATCATTATCAACAAGATCAATTTGTTCATAGTTAACATTAAATGATTTTAAAGAACTATTACTTGGAACTATGCCAATTACTTCATCTAATGTATCATAAGGTTTTCCAGTAATAGAAAGTAATGTATCATTTGGTCTTAAAAGTCCAAAAAGAGTTACTGTTAGAGCATGAGTGCCAGAAATAAATTGAGTTCTAACTAATGCATCCTCTGCTTTAAAAATAGTTGCATAAACTTGCTCTAAAGTATCTCTTCCTAAATCATCATAACCATAACCTGTTGTTTGATTAAAATGTGAATCAGAAAGTTGATGTTTACGAAAAGCAGAAAGTACCTTTAAACTATTAATTTCACATATCTCTTCAATTTTTTTAAATTCAACATTTAATTCCGGTTCTATTTCTTTAGATAAACTTAAAACTTTATTATTTATTTTGAATTCTTCTAACATTTAAATCCTCCATCTATTCTAATAACTTCTGAATTTATATAACTTGCATCTGGGGTTGCTAAAAAGTAAATAACTTTAGCGATTTCTTCAGGGTGTGCAAATCTATTTAATAATATTTTTTCATTTTCTTTGTCAATAAATGTTTCATCTAACTCTTTATTCATATCTGTATTAACCCAACCTGGTGCGACAGCATTAACTCTTATATAAGGAGCATATTGTAGTGCTAAATTCTTAGTTAAAGATATAACTCCTGCTTTTGATGCATCATAATCTAAGCTCTCAGGATATATTGTGTCTATTCCATTAGTCGATGCAACATTAATAATTGCACCACTTTTATTTTCTAGCATATATTTACCAACATATTTACTAACAATAAATGTACCTATTAGATTAGTATCTAAAATCCTTCTAAAATTTTCTACTGTTTTATCTTCAAAAGTTGTATCAATAGCAATGCCAGCATTATTAATTAATACATCTATATGACCAAATGTATCAATTGCTTTTTCTATCATATTTTTTACTTCCGATTCATTTGAAACATCACATTTAATACATATCGCTGTTACATGATATTTATTTTCTATTTCTTCTTTTAATTTAAGTGCTGCATCAGAACTATTATTATAATTTATTACTACATTATAATTGTTGCTAGCAAAAACTTTAGCTACTTCAGCTCCGATTCCTCTACTTGCACCTGTTATTAATACTACTTTATTAGACATACTACCCCTCCACTCACATTATTATAACACATCATCTATTTTTTAGTTATAATTTTTTATCTCTATATTCTTTTTGTGCTCTTTTTCTAATTCCTTAATAAAGATAGATTCTTTATTTTTTTGTGTTAACAAATAAACATTATTTTTAGTCCTTGTAAGAGCAACATAAAATAGTCTTCTTTCTTCTTCATATAAAAATTTTTCTTTGCTTTTATTTACTAATCTTAAAATTTTATCTTCTTCAATTTGACTAGGGAAACCAAGTTTATCATTATTCATATTAACAACAATAACATTATCTTCTTCTAATCCTTTTGATTTATGAACGGTTAGATATCTAAGATCTATATTTTTATTTTTTAAGCTTATTGCTCCATCTTTTTCTACTTTAAAATTTTCATCTATATAATTATTAATGTCATTATTGTTTCGACCTAAAACCATTATTGAACCATTATTCTTTGAAATTAAATTTATTGTTTTTAAAAGAATATTTTCCTTATTTTTATATTTGATTATTTTTACAGGTTTCACATTGCTTTTATGTGACACTAAATCTTTTTTAATTTGGTATTTATTATTCATAATGAACTTTCCGGCAACATCTACAAGTTCCTGACTATTGCGATAAGTTGTTTCTATTTTTAATACTTTTGCACTCTCAAACATATCTTTAAAATTTAAAAATAAAGATATATCACATCCATTAAATCGATAAATAGATTGGAAATCATCTCCTACTACCATTAACCTAGCTTGGCTTTTTTCTAAAATACTTTTAATTAAATTAAATCTAATCACTGATGTATCTTGATACTCGTCAATTATTACATATTCAAATTTATTTTTTAAACCATTATTTTCTACTTCTTTTGTCGCATTAATAATCATATCATCAAAATCTATTTCATTATTTTCTTTTAAATAGTTTTCATATTCAATATATATATTTA
>OGOZ01001737.1_pt1 | contig 11625 bp, 7 predicted proteins | sample 1552801 | NCBI WGS metagenome assembly OGOZ01 (sample SAMEA2580196, study PRJEB22360) | human gut metagenome | biome: human gut; feature: human-associated habitat; material: faeces | place: Denmark | collected 2008/2010
TGATTTTCCGTGACAAGACAAACAAATAATCGGACAAACGGTTCACATAAGCAAGCAATTCGGGAGCAACTTCGCATTGTTCAGCCAAGGCCAGAATACGACGTTCCGCCCTGCGGCAGACCGTGCGGCAAACATGACAAACAGATGCTCCACGACTACCGCCGGGCAATATAAACGCATGCAATGGAGGCAGCAGATTATCCAAACGATCTATCTCCCGTTCAATTCGTTCTATTTCTTCGGGGTGAATAACACTGGCACACTTCAATTCTGTCTTTTCAAGATCGGTAGCCAAATTGGAACCTACTGCGAAAAGACGGTCCTGAATATGACGGACAAGTACCTGATCCGCTTCATCCGGCAGGTAAGTGACAAGCACTCCCAAATTAGCATTCAACTCGTCCACTGTACCGTATGCTTCCAGACGGACATGGGTTTTCGGTACCCGTGTACCACCTACTAATGAGGTAGTACCTTTATCACCGGTTTTGGTATATATCTTCATAAGTGATTGGTGTTTAATAATTAGTGTTTAGCAGTTAGTAAGTGACGCTAATCACCAATCACTAACTGTTAATCACTATTGAAACGCCTAAAGATAATCAAAAGTTGACAATATAGTTCTGTTTTATCTTAGTTTTATCGAAGAAGAGAATTCCAAGGTCATAAAGGTCGAACGTAATGCCCACATGCTCATCTTGTTGCATACGTTTCCAAAGCGCTTTCATTTGCGAAGTATAGCGGATTCCTTCGATGACGAAAACCGACTTTCCACAGGTACGTGCTACACAGATACGGAATACTTCTTCCATAAATTCCGGGTGACGATAATCATGCAGATAAAGGAAACCTACGGGTACGCCGGCTTCCAGAAATAATTCGGAAAGTTCGGATGCCGCTGTATAGTCCGCTCCCTCCTTTCCTGCTTTCAGATAGAGAGACGAAGCGGCAAGCCTGCCGGCATCCACTATCGTGTCCGGCTGGATGTAATTTACCAACCGGAACAAGAGGCGTTTCACTTTCTTCGATTCATACTTCCAATAGTTGTCTTTCTGTGGGGCCAGTTTTTTCTGCTCTACTGCCAGATCTTTATATTTATAATAAGGAGTAGATTCGTAAATCACCTGCGTAATCAGATTGAAAGCAAAAGGCGAATGTACCCCATAGCCGCAACGATGGCGAAAACGGCTCAACCAGATAAAAGGGCGTTTCAGGGTCAGTGTGATACGGTTCATAACATATAAATTCTTTTATTGGGCACAAAGATAAGTAACACTCCGCTTAGTCGCATACCTTTCCTTTGATAACTTTCGGTTCCGACGAGTAGTTCTCCTTAACCGTCAATTGCACATTCTCCCCGTCAAAGCGGAAAGTAATATTGAGAGCTGTAATCCAGTTAACATAATGTGCTTTGAGTTCCAACATCGCAGCCGATGGCCAGGCATAACTGCCCGCTACATAAAACGGCCCCTCTATTCCATTAAAACGTCCTTTCGCTTCTATCGAATAGGGAGGATGGACATCGGTTGAAGTTTTTTTCCATTGCTTATAACCGAATGAGAGATTATATTTTGTACCGTCAGTCTCTGTTACGGTCATGATTACTTCCTTCTGCTTGAACTGGAGGTCCAGAGATTGCCAGTCGAACTTGTTCGGTTCGAGAACTATACTTTTTCCTGCATAATCACGGGCAAGAGATGAACTCGCTTTTCCCGGTACAAAAGGCAACTGATAAGAAGATTGTTTTTTCAACAAGCGTTTATAATCCTTTCCCGGTATCAAGGTATCATCGCCGACGGCAGGCAACAGGCGATTCCACACCAAACGGCGCTGTGTAGCTCCATCTATCAAAGTACATTCAGTGATGACCACTACCATATCTTTGTCCGGTATGAGAAGCGCATATTGTCCCAGGGCACCGTCTATGCGGACAGCACCCGGATATTCACAAAGCCACATCTGATATCCATAACCGTAGCCAAAACTACCGGTATCCGACTGTTTAGTCATCATCCTGTCCACCCACTCTGCCGGAAGCAACTGCTTGCCTTCCCATACTCCACGATTCAGTAACAGCTGTCCGAACTTAGCCAACGATTCACTTTGCAAATACACCCCCCAACCTCCGGTATTGATTCCTTCAGGGCTTACTTCCCAGGATATATCGGTGATATGCATCGGTTTGAACAGTTTCAGCCGCAGGTAATCCAATACTTTCATTCCCGTCACTTTCTGCACAATAGCGGAAAGAATATACGAGCTCATGGAGTCATAATCGAAATGTTTGCCGGGAACTTTTATCGTTTTTCCCAGATACCCTCTGATCCAGTCTGTACGACCATTACGCATATTCCAGTCAGGAGTGACGCCGGAAGTCATATTCAGCAGGTTGCGGACGGTCATATCGGCAAGATTTGCAGAAATAGTATCCGGAAGTTGGTCGGGGAAAAAAGAAGCCACCCGATCTGTCAGCCGCAAACGATTTTCAGAAATAGCGAGGCCTACAGCGGCACCAACGAAGGTCTTGGAGCAAGAATATACGGTATGCCGATATTCCGGAGCGAAAGGTTCAGGATAAATCTCCGCGATTACCTTTCCATGACGTAGTACCATCACACTATGTATGTCCGTTTTAGGCAAGCCCGTCAGAGAGTCCATCAAAGCAATAAGTGCTCCGGAAGGAACCCCTTCCACTTCGGGTATCGAACGTTCCAGTTCGCGAATCTGTGCACTGGTCGTTACAGGTATCAACAGGCAGAGCACAAGGAGAAATAAAGTAATTCTGTTCTTCATATTCATGTTGCAGCAAGCAATTAGGTTTAACTGCGTGCAAAAGTAAGGTATTCACATAGGGCAGGCAAATCTTTAAGAGATAATTTACTCAAACGATAACACACATTCCCCCTTTTCAGGCAATGACAAAGAAATCGTTTTACCTGTGTAGTTATTACTTTGCCCGTCTATAATCGCCTTTGCCCGAATGACACCTTCCGGCATTTTCACATGAAATGTTCCCGGTATAGTTGCCGTAAGTATAGCCTTCACAGCCTTTCCATCTTTCCACTCCAAATCAACGGAGATCCCGCCACGGGCCTTCATTCCATGAAAGCTACCAGTATGCCAGCTTTTCGGCAAAGCAGGAAGCAGATGAATAAAACCCTCATGACTTTGCAACAACATCTCGCCAATTCCTGCGGTTCCCCCATAATTCCCATCAATCTGGAAAGGGGGATGCGAACAGAACAAATTAGGAAACGTTCCGCTGCCATAACGCTTTGTCTGAGGATCAACAGCCGGATAAAGAAGGCTCTTGAACAGTGTCCAGGCACGATCCCCATCACCGAGGCGAGCCCAGAAATTTACCTTCCAGGCACGACTCCAACCGGTTCCTCCATCACCCCGACGGTTTAGCGTCTCACGACAGGCATTGGCAAGTTCAGGAGTAGCATCAGGAGAAATCAGATTACCCGGATGCAAACCATACAGATGGGAGACATGGCGGTGGTGTACATCTTGCTCTTTATAATCTTCCAACCATTCTTGCAGATATCCTCCTTTACTGATCTGCATAGGTGGGAACTTATCTAATGCCTCCCTCAACTTCGCGGCATAGTCAGCATCACATTCCAGTATGGAAGTTGCTTCAATTACATTGGTATATAGCTCAGTCAGTAATTGAACATCCATCGTAGGCCCCATGCATACACTGACGGGAGTCGGATCATTGCCGACAAAAAAAGCATTTTCAGGAGAAGAGGTAGGGGCTGTTACAAGCCAACCATGTTTAGGTTCCCGCACCATTGTAGAGTAAAAGAACTCAGAAGCACCTTTCAGCACAGGATAAATTCGTTTCAGAAACTCAATATCCTGAGTATATTGATAATGCTCCCAAAGATGAGCACAAAGCCAGGCACCACCGGTATTGGTAGCCCCCCAGGAGGGATGTTCACCGGGAGCAGTATAGTTCCAGATATTCGTCATCATGTGAAGCACCCAACCTTGAGCATGAGTACCGTAAAAAGTACGAGCAGTCTCTTCTCCCGAGGGGATAAGACGTTCTATAAGCGCAGTCAAAGGCTGGTAAAGTTCCGAAAGGCCGGCTTGTTCAAGTGGCCAGTGATTCATCTGGATATTAATATTGGTATGATAATCGCCATTCCAAGGCGTTTCTACTCCATTTGCCCACAATCCTTGCAGATTAGGAGGCAAGCTACCCGGACGGGTGCTGCTGATAAATAGATAACGACCATAATTGTAATAGAGAGCAGCCAAAGCTGGAGACTCACGCTCCGTGAAACGAGTAATGCGCTCGTTAGTGGGTAATACATCATCTTCCGTAAACGGAAGAGTTAGAGATACACGATCATAAAAGGTACGATGGGAGGCTATGTGGGACTCTTTAATTTGCACATGTTGAGTAGCGGCATTCAGCAAACTATCACAAACTTCTTTATAACGGTTTCCTGAAAAATCAGTACCGGAAGCAGCATAAGAAGTAGTGGCAGAAAGCACCAGCCATGCTTCCCTCCCCTGAGTCAGGGTGATACCACGCTCGGCAGAAATATTCTGTTTACCACCTTTAGATATTAATCGCATGGCAACACGATACTTCATACCTTCCCGTCCGGGCTTTCCACTGTCTAAAGTACCTTCCAACAACAAAGTTCCTTCTTCCTTCCCAATGCCCGGAAGCACAGAGACCACACCTTGTTTGGGACGGGAAAGTTGAGCGGAGAAGGACAGGGCACGGCGACGACTGGCAGTCAGGTGTATGATCATAACGTCCTTATCGCGTGAAGTGAAATATTCACGTTGATAGTCAATACCTTCTTTCGTGAATGAGGTATAAGCAACTGCATCACGCAGATCGAGCCAACGGCGGTAATCAGTAACCGGAGCTGCATCATTTTCTGAAGTAGTTTTTCTTCTATGCGGAAAACTGAAGTCGATATTGAGGTCGGCCAGCATCTGATAGTTACCATAAGTTCCACCGGATTCAGGCTTCTTAGGCACAAAACTGCCATACATCAGTTCTTGAGCTTCTTTATTCTTTCCTTCAAATAAAAGTTGCTGAATAGCCGGGAGACTTCGGGAAGCGTCCGGATTACCATAATCAGCTTCCATACCACTCCACAGGGAGATTTCATTCAGTACAATATGCTCACGATCAACGCCACCGTCAGGCATCATACCGAGACGACCGTTACCCAAAGGAAGTGTTTCTTCCCAAATGGTAGCAGGGGCGGTATAGTAAAGTTGGTGATTATGAACATCCGCTGGTATTGCCGGAATAGGTCCCATAACAGAATTACAGGTGACAAGTAGTAGAAAAAAAGCAAAAAGAGTTTTCATAATAGTATTAGCAATGATTTTGTACATCGATACAAAAATAATACAAAAATTAAATAAAGCTACTCCATTTAGAAGTGTTTTCCCTATCCCCTCTATTAAAAATATTTTTCAGGAGATATACATAAATGAAAACCTGAAATATATTATAGAAATGAAATCACATACTGTTGAGTTTATATCAATATCTCCTACATCCTACACCCGCCATTATTTTCATTTGATTATCAAATAGATAAATGGTGTAGAAAGTGGTGTAGGAAGATATATGAAAGCTTCATCCTACACCAGTTGTTTCATCCTTTCAAACTCATATTTCCCTAATTAACAGACTCTTAAGATGCATTACACAAACTTTGTTTGAATTCATGCAGATATCTCTTTTTAGCCTGAACTATTCATTACTGGAGTTAAAAACGTATAATTGTGTTAGGAGCTAAACCCTATACTCTCATTATATAGGAAGCTGAACTGTAGATGTAAAACTTGATATGCTCCTTCCTTTTTCCCCTAAAGCTTTAATACTAATGTCATTATGCCTGTAGCAAAACCTCGTTTTCCAGTTGTGGACTGTATATCCCACAATTGCGGGCTACACAGCCTCCAATTGGAAACCATAGAGCCCGCAACCGTGGGACGAAGTTTCACTACAGGCAAAAGAAGAAAAACAATAAAGCAAAGCGGGGTTTTCATACGACCTTCTTCCCATCTTTCTTATTATTCCACAATAAAATGCTCAGCTGCCACTTTTATCTTTTTGCCTTATAACTGATAAGAATAAAATGCAAAATTTATTCCCGGGGAGTTTTAGAAAAGATACGGGAAATAAGTTTCAAATCAAACTTGGACCTGCGATCATAAAAGAAAATGCCGTTCTGCTCCTGCTCTACATCGGTCAATTGTGTATAACAATATCCCCAAACATATTCCTTTAAACTTAGTATAGCATCTATCTGCGATTCAAGACGTTGCAGGAATTCTTCTTGAGTTGCAGGAGGTGTACTGTAGCCCCAGGAACTATCTGTATTACTTTTATCTTTCGTCTCTACCCATTTTATACCACCTACTTCATCTATCAAATAGGGCATATCGCCCTCATATTTCGGAAAAGGATAGGGACTATCTACACCAAGCCCATTAAATCCCACATTGGCGGATGGCACTCCTTGCGGATTATTAGGTGTCTGAAAGAAAACTCCATCTTTATATAAGGCATCCTTCAAAGTAGCCGGATCTTGTTCATAGCTATGTACCGTCCATATATCTGTTTTTATATGACATCCTCCGCTGGCATCATTCACCGGCCGAGTGGGATCCAATGACTTAGTCAAATCATACAAATCTGCTGTGAAACGTGGATATTGTATGTGATCGGGCCACCACTCTTCATTCATCGGCGTCCAAATCAATAAAGACGGGTGGTTCCGGTCGCGCAAAACAAGCTCCGACCATTCTTGCAGAAAGTTACGTGCAACCTCAATGCTGTTTGCATCCATTCCCCAGCTTGGTGCTTCCCCCCAAGTGATATATCCCAGTTTGTCGGCCCAATAATAGAAACGTTCTTCAAAAGCCTTCTGATGTAGACGGGCACCGTTAAAACCGGCAGCCATCGAGATTTCTATATCTCTTTTCAGGGCCTCATCCGAAGGCGCTGTCCAGATACCGTCCGGATAAAATCCCTGATCAAGTACCAAACGCTGATAATAAGGCTTATTATTAAGATAAATCTTATTTCCCTCAATATGGACCTTCCGCATTCCCACATAAGAAGTCACCTCATCTATCACCTTTCCATTCTCATCCAACACTTGATACAGGACATCATACAGAAAAGGCGATTCCGGTGACCATAACCTGACATTCTTCAATGAAAATACAGCCACAGAACTATTTGCAGCTTTGACACATACTGTTCCGATTTTCTTGTTATTCTCTTGCAAAACAATCCGCAATGTATTCTTATAACTGTCACGATAAAAACGGGGGTGAATAACCAACTGTTTTTGGTCAATATCCGTTAGCGCATGAACAGACTGTAACCCTGCCGATGCCACAGCCTCCAGCCATACAGTTTGCCAAATACCGGTAGTACGCGTATATTGGCATCCATGAGAGTTCAGCAAAAGACTCTGCTTACCGGCACTTTGCATCATAGATCTTAGATCACTGCTTGCACGCACCACCAGATGGTGTTCTAACCCATCCTCTACATATCCGGTAATATCGAAACCAAAAGAAGAGCTACCTCCGAAATGTCTTCCAACCAATTTTCCATCAATATAGATTTCCGAATTAAAATAGACAGCCCCAAAGTTCAGTATTACATTCTTGCCTGCCCATTCTTCCGGTCTCCGTATGATACGATGATACCAAATATGATTGATAAAATCTTTATGTTCTACCCCGGACAACTTACTTTCCGGCGGAAAAGGAACTGTTATTTTACCGCTGAAAGTTGTAGCTTTATGGAATTCCTTTTCCATCCCAATATTTGTAAAATCAAAGGCATAGTCCCATTCTCCATTTAAGTTTAGCCATGTCTTACGCTCAAACTGGGGACGTGGATATTCCTTTCGTGGTATTTCACCAGCATTTGTTTGAATCCCCACGCAACAAATGCAAGGAAAGTTACGAATAAATTTCTCAAAATCATGTGGTTGTTTTTTTAATCAATATCCAGTACAAAGCCTCCATGAGGCAACACATCTATTTCCAACACCTCTTTCTCACTTATCTCCGAGAAAGTTTCAATGCGTACATCATGCAATTCATTCCCTTCCTTGTCAGCATATAAGGTTATGGTATGTTGACCTTTATCCAGAAAAGACAAGGGAACCTTAATTCTACGTTTTTGTCCGCCGTTAATTCCCGCAACAAACCATTTCCCCGCTTTGCATCGAGCCACACAGAAATATTCGCCCGGAAAACCGTCTATGAAATGAATCTGGTCCCAAGCTGCCTCAATCTTTTCAAGCAAAGGACGAGCTGGAGAATTCAAATAGGCGGCCGGCCTGTCTGCCATACAAATCCATCCGGATTCAAAGGCAAATGCCAAAGCCAACTCATGAGCATACGTTGTTGTACGCGGATTCTCATCACGGATAGTAAAGGTCACGGGAGTGTAGTCCATAGATCCAACCACATTACGTGTAAAAGGTAAAGTACAATTATGGCGGCTATCAGGTGATTGGGCCCCCTTGAAGGTATAATATTCAGCTCCTCGCACTCCTTCATTAGTCATGATATTAGGGTAACGTCTGCGATGTCCCCGCGGCAAAGTCTCTCCATGAAAGCTCACCATCATTTTACGTTTGGCAGCTTCAGCACAAGCTGTATCGCGGAACATCATTGCATATTTTGAATCAGAATCGATATAATCAATCTTTATTCCATCCAAGCCCATTTCTTTATATCGGTCGAAAACAAAATCACGTCCCGCCTTATTGTCCAACACCTTTATCTCATCCCACCCATATACAAGAATGTTTTTCTCCCTTGCATAAGCAGTCAATTCCGGTATCCAGGTCACATCCTCCCATTCCTTTGAAGAATGGAACGGAGTATTGATTAGTGAAACATCAAATTCCAACCACTCCCACTTCATCTCGGCTGCCAGGTCAACATACATTTTTAGAGTATCGATATAACTGTTTGCCAAATAATTCCCCCACCAAGGGAAAGCCGCAACTCCCGGCTTTATCCAATCCATATCAGAGAAATCTGTAGAAGGATTCAGATTCTCAACCAATGAGGATTCTACAATATCACCTATATTTTGGCCCATAATAAAAGTCTTCCATGAAGTCTTAAAAGAAGGTTCAGCCACAAATGCCGAATCTTCAGGTGCATACACATAATGAAATGTAGCAGATTTTGGCTCCTTTGACAAGTGCATGGCTGGCATGGAATACACTTCAGCTTCCGTCATCAACATCCACTGCTTATCCTGTAATGTAAGGACGGGAAACAGAAACTCTGTAGGTCTCGTAATAGTATCAAGTACACGTTCCGGGTAGAAATTCTCATAATCCTTAATCCAGTCCATCATCCAAGTATGGGTTTCATCCGACAAAGTACACTCTGTCAGTTCATGCCGAATGGTTACCGGCTCCTGATTGCCCAGTTCGTAACGGAATGCAACCCCGTCATCATAAGCACGGCAAACGACCTTCAATAACTGCCCGGCGGCGTTTTTATAGACGAACGTTCTTTCATTTGACTTATTCACATATTCAGAGCGTTTCCCCGTGGGCAAAGTATATGTTTCATTAATAGTCCGTCCCGTTTGATCCACATACACCAATCCACTGTCAAAACAATATTTACCATTCTCCGCAACCACCCCCATCAGCGAGCTGCGAACAATTTCATTCCCACCAGAAAAAATCTGATAATATAATGAACCGGATTCATCCAACATCAACATCAGTTTGTTCCTGCCATCGGGCGAAGTTACTTCTGTTTTCTGTCCACAAGCAGAACATAGGAACAACAATACTCCCCATATAATTGCAGTATATTTCATTTTTTCGTATTTTTAATTTATCAGATACTTTATAAATTCTACAAACTATTTCTTAAAAGAGAATTTCCAAGATACTTTTCCTCCATGCGTACTCTTCAAAACAAGTTTTACAAAATTCTCAGAATTGTTTTCCAAAGAACATGCCACTTCATTATCAGCCACAGTGCAATGCTGGGGTTGCCAACCGTTCGTTGCTATGGTAATATGCATCGATTCACCCTCCACCAGCTCAGCATAGCCGGTCAATTCCTTCGTTTCTTCATTCCAAAAAACTTCGGACAATTCCAGGAGTCCTTGCAGTAAATGTCTGTCTGTAGACAAAACTTGCGGATTACTTTCCACTTCACGAACAGCCATTTGTCTTGCCTCCCCTTTGCGCAACTCTTGTTCCAGGGTTTCATTACCACCGAAAGTTCCAATCAGTTTATCATTCCAGAAATCATAAATATAATATTGCTTGTCGGGATGTAAACCGGCTCCTCCACGTCCTTCTATCCCCGAAAGCTTAATGCTGATCTTTTGAGGATGTTCTTCATCTTCATTGAAGAATGTCAACGAACTCCATTTATCTGTAAGCTTCATGCCATAAACTCTTGGATAGTCAGTAGTGAAAGCATCCAAAGGGCGGGCACTCCTTGCAAACTGATGGAAAGGATAAATACGCGACAGCTTATATACGTGCTCAGCATCCAATGTACCGAAACTATTGGCCAAGAGCAAACGAGAAGCCGTCACATAAGACATAGTCAACAATTTATTTATTCCATCTTCCGAATCTGCCGGTTGTGCCTTCAACAGGTTCTTTGCATCCATATCATAATTTACCACAACACGGTTTTTATACCATCGTAATCCACTTCGAGCTACCATCTCCGGAGTAATGACATCTGTATCTCCCCAGGTACGCTGGGAAGCCACATACCCCAATGCAATATCAGAGCCATACTTCAAATTACGTTCGTGGATATATGCTTTGTTGCCCAACCCTTCTGAAGCCAATTTAAAAATCGTACGATAAGCACCGGCTGCTGTACTATATTTGTCATCCATCCCGCCATACACTGGCCACCCCGTATATGGATAATCAAACATCATACCGACGATACCTGCGTCGTTCAAATTGTGATATACATCACGCATGTGTGCCAAGAAACCGATGTCAGTAAAATCATAAGTCGTATAATTTTTATTCAGCCAGTCGAATGCATCAATCTCATGAAAAGATTCATTAAAAAGCATATGTTCCGGATAAGCTTCCGCATAATCTTTCGAGCGAACCGCCGTTTGAAAGTAGGTAAATGGCAAGCCGCCCAAATCCAAAATAGCTTGTGCCCATTTCCTGGAAGTATCATAAGGGGCACGGTAATGACCTGATTTCAACTTCATACTTTCTCCCTGCGGTCCGCTCCCACGTAAACGCCAGTGCTCATCATCCCACCAACCATTCTCATTGTTTTCATCATAACAATCGGGTACAAGACGAATACCCATGGTAGTATATTTTAAGAATCCACTCAGTTTTACACGTTTCATTTCTTCTACGGCTCCAACAGTATCATTTGTCCCCATGACAATATTTCCACCATAAATAGGCATCATGGCATACCACATACAAATTGTCGGAAAATAGTAGTAATTCAAATTTATTTGCTGTAAGATCCGTAAAGTCTGCGCATACTTTTCAGCAGAATAAATTGGATTGGCAGTTACAAAATCCAAGTAGAACCGGTCCTTCTCCGTCATATATCCTG
>OGOZ01001738.1_pt1 | contig 11620 bp, 8 predicted proteins | sample 1552801 | NCBI WGS metagenome assembly OGOZ01 (sample SAMEA2580196, study PRJEB22360) | human gut metagenome | biome: human gut; feature: human-associated habitat; material: faeces | place: Denmark | collected 2008/2010
GCGGCTTCGGGCGCAAAGGTGGCCTTGGCGCCATAGAAACCGTTGTGTCTCTTTTCCCTGGCAGCATCATATTTGCTGTTCATAAAATCATAACCGTAAACTTGGGCGGTCAAGGTATCGGTCAGGTTCAATTTCAAGTCCAAGCCATAAACGGTCCAATTCTCATCTACGGTCGCAGGGGTTACACTCGTATTGTAGGTAACCAATTTACCGGCGAGCATCGTGAAGGTTTTAAAATCGTCGCTATAAACCAGTTTAGCGCCGTCCAAAGACGGGGCTTTGTTCATACCGAACACATAGTGGTTGGGGCCGAAATACATAACGGCGCTGTCTTCATCGCCATAGAATTGGCGGCCGACCGTGGCTTCCAAACAGCAGAACAGGTTGGAAAGCACCACATTGGCTTCGGCCAAGCGGACTTCGTCCCAATAGTTCTGTACGGTGTTGCCTTCGGTACCGCTCAACCAAGCGTCGTTATATTGAAACAGCACATTGGCTCTTACGTCTTCCACTAAATCAGCGGACAAACCAGCCAACACGCGGAAATTCGTGCCGGATTTAAACACAGCGTTTTTATCGTGGCGGGCATCAGAGGCAATCGTCTGGATTTCACCTTTGAGGTCCACGTTTTTGAGCACTTCTGCACTTGCCGTAACAGGCCACGCCATAGTCATAGCCAAGAGCAAGCCTAGTAGTTTCTTCATTAGATACTCCTCCTGTATAATTTTTACTACCCTACCTTTTTATTAAACTCTTTTCTTTACGCTTTGGCAACTCCTTTTTTATTTTCCGCTTGACTTATAGAATAAATACTTTGTATTATGTTACCCCTTTTGGCAAGGGTAGAGGAAATGAGGGTCTATTCTGCTTTGCTTGGCGGCCCGCAGGATTTGGGGAGCCGTCGTCTCCGTTCTTGGATTCGTAGTCATTCCCGAAAGTTGTAGTCGGGAATCTGTCGTTTTCCTTTTTTAATAAAAACAGTTCCCCGACAGAACCCTTCGGGGATGACAAAATAGGTTTTACCGTGCGGCCACCCCAAACAAACGTCATTCCGTAAGGTTTCTGTACGGAATCTCGCCGTTTCGCAACAACAGATTCTGGACTACAACTTTCCAGAATGACGACACTAGCACAAGTAGCCGCACGGCTAACATCAATAAACCCTTTCATTTTTTCTCCTTTTTAAGGTCTTTATATTTGGGCAAAAAGGCCTTTTATACGCGTTTTTATATACCGGATACATCCGGGTATATCCGGCCTTAATTTTCAAAATTTTAACAAAAAAAAAAAATAAAACAACCCTTTAAACATAAACAACTAAAAAGCCGCAAGGGAAATACACCCTTGCGGCTTTTTCCTATTAAAACTACGCTTTTACAATAATTCAAGCGGGGCGAATTTCAGCATAAAGGTACGCCGTACCCCATTGCCGAAAAGGACAGTAATTTTGGCACTCTCGCCGGAGCCTGCCACTTGGACAATTTTTCCTTGCCCGAATACCCCGTGTTTGACAAGTCCGCCCACAGCCACACCGTCCGCATTTTTAGGAGCCGGTTCTGCCGGTTTAGAAACCGCCTGTTGGCTGGCCGTCGGGAACGGATACGCACGCCCCTTGGGGAACTGCCGCGGCTCCGCCGCCGGAGCAGGCATCGGGCGGGAATAGAGAGAACCCAAACCGGGCGTAGAATTATAAGAAGATGACTCGTAATCCAAATCGTTATCTTCTATTTCGTAGCCGTCCTCGTCATAGCGTTTTTGGAAACGGCTTTTGCTGGCATAGCCTTCAAAATTTTGGTAACGGTTATTGCCGCCAAAATTATTGCGCCCGCGGGAATATCCTCCGCCATAATTGCCGCCGGAATAGGAACCGCCCGCACCCGCGCCGTACAAACCGTATTTAGAGTGATAATCCGTATAGCGGGGTTGCGTGCTTTCGCGCACTTCACTCTCATCTAAAAGTCCGCTTTCAAACAAAAAGCGGGAAGGCAAATTATCCTGCCGTTGTCCAAATTTGCGGCGAGATTGGGCATACGTTAAAAAGAGTTTTTCGCGCGCACGCGTCATTGCCACATAACACAAGCGGCGTTCTTCTTCCAATTCGTCCTCATTATCCTTGCAAATGGGAAACAGGTTTTCTTCCAAGCCGGTTACAAACACATTGTTAAATTCCAGCCCCTTTGCCAGGTGAACGGTCATCAGGGTTACGGCGCCGCCTTCACCCGCGTTGGAATCATCTTCGCCGGATAAGAGGGAAATTTCCTGCAAAAAGTCCGATACAGACGGCTCTTTTTCGCCCTTGTGGCAGCGCTCCTCGTATTCTTTTACGGCGTTGATAAGCGCGTCTAAGTTCTGCAAGCGGGATTCGGCTTCGGGGTCCTTTTCCATTTCGGCTTTTACGGCATCCATATAGCCGGATTCCACTAAAATTTTGTGAAAGATATCCGCCGGGTCCGTCAAAAGCATATCCCCGCGCCAATTTTCAAACAGTTGGACCAGACGCAACGCGGCTTTTAAAGCCATCGCACTAACGCCCGGCACATAGGCCGCGTTTTTTAAGGCATCATACAACGAAAGGTGATTTTCTTCCGCGTACGCCATAAAACGGTCCTGCGCCACCTTGCCTAACCCGCGGGCAGGCGTATTGATAATGCGCAAAAGACTTACGTTATCGGCGGGATTAATCAAAATGCGCGCATAGCACATAATGTCTTTAATTTCCTTACGGTCGTAGAAGCGGACCGTACCCACCAAGCGGTACGGAATTTGATAACGGCGGAAGGAGTCTTCAAAACTGCGGCTCTGTGCATTGGTGCGGTAAAAAACAGCCACCTCCTTCAAACTGGCGCCTTCGTCCACCAAGGCTTTAATATTTTGGCTGACCCACCGGGCTTCATCACCCTCTGTTAAAAGTTCGCGCACCTCAATTGGGTCGCCTTGTGATTTATCGGTAAAAAGATTTTTTTCCTTGCGTTTTTTATTTTTGGTAATCAAACGGTTGGAGGCTTCCAAAATAACTTTGGTAGAGCGATAGTTTTGCTCCAAGGTAATAGTTTTTACATCTTGGAAATCTTTTTCAAATTCCAAGATGTTGCGGATATTGGCTCCGCGCCAAGAATAAATGCTTTGGTCGGGGTCCCCCACCACGCACAATTTACGGCGTTTGGCAGCCAGCATTTTGGTAATTAGGTACTGGGTATGGTTTGTATCCTGATACTCGTCCACTAAAATATATTCAAAAAATTCTTGGTAATAGGAGCGGATATCCTCGTGGTCGCGCAATAGCACAACTGTCTTTACAAGCAAATCGCCAAAATCTAACGCGCCCGCTTCTTTAAGTTTCTGTTCATAGCGGCGATAGACTTCGGCGGCGCGGATTTTAAAATCCAGCCCGCTGGCTGTTGCGCTTTGCATCATTGTTTCAGGCGAAACCATATCGTCTTTGGCGCGGGAAATCAAACCGACAATTTGGCTGATTTCCTTTTTAGGGTCTTTGATACCCATTTGCTCCAAAATCAGGCTGACTACTTTCTTTTGGTCGGAATCGTCGTAAATGGCAAAATCGCGCGACAGGCCGAGAGTTTGCGCGTTCTGACGCAAAATACGCACGCCAAACGAGTGGAAGGTGTGAATCCAAACCTTTTTTCCCGCCCCAGGCACCAACGAATCCACACGCTCGCGCATTTCCTGCGCGGCCTTATTGGTAAATGTTACCGCCAAAATGCGTGCCGGATGATAGCCGTCCGCAATTAATTTCGCAATTTTGGTGGTTAGGGTTTTGGTCTTACCCGTCCCGGCACCGGCCACAATCAGGCAAGGTCCGGCATCATAATTGACGGCCTCCAACTGTTGTGGGTTTAAAGATTTCAACGATTCTTCCAAAGTCATACAGGTCCTTCTAAATTATTTCAATTTCATTTGCACGAAGGTTTCAATATGCTCGCTGTGCGGGAAAAAGTCAAAGGCTTCCACGTGCAAAATTTCGTAGTGCTGGGTAAGAATTTTCAAATCGCTTGCCAGCGTAACCGGATTACAGGAAATGTAGAGTACATTTTCCACGCCCGATTCTGCCACCGCCTTGGCTGCCTTGGGATGCATCCCGCCCCGGGGCGGGTCCAAAATAATAAGGGCCTCTTTGCGTTCAAGCGGCTGTTCCTTTACAAAATCTTCCACCTTGGAGCAGAAGAATTGCACATTGGAAACCCCGTTAATTTTGGCATTTTCAATCCCGTTATATACGGCAGGGGCTACGCTTTCCACGCAAATACTTTTTTCGCACAAATCAGCGCACGACAGCGAAAAACTGCCCGCCCCGCCGTACAAATCGTAAATGCGTTTCGGCGCGAGTTTTTTAACCACCCCACGCACGTGGGAATACATCTTTTGTGCGGTTTTGGTATTGGTTTGAAAGAACGATTGGGGCGAAAGTTTAAACACTATTTCGCGCTCTTTTTGCCCTTTTTCGTTGGTTAAAAAAATGCGCTCTAAAATAAAATCTTTTCCTTTTAATACGCGCAAGGATTCTGGCGCGGCGGTATCGGCCAGCCCGTTATTGACGGCGGCCATAATATTGGCATTGGGCAAAACGGACTCCACCGTTTGCACAAAAGTTTTTTCGTTAAAATCGTCCGTTACAAACAACACCACTATTTCTTCCCCGGTGTTTTTCCCCTCGCGAACCATTAAGTGGCGCAAAATTCCCGTATGTTTGCGTTGGTCGTAATATTCCAACTTTTCGGCTTTTGCCCACGCGCGGATAGCGTTCAAAAGAGGAATTAGTTTGTCGTTAAACAAATAACACTCCTCTATATCCACCGCCCTGTCCCAACGGCCCTTTAATTTAAAACCGAGCGCGCTTTCAAATTCCAGCGGGCGGGTTTTATTGGCGGGGTCCTTTTTATCGTAATCGTCGCGCCATTTAACCTGGTGGCAGAAACCGAGTTCCACCTTGTTGCGGAAATTGACCGGTTCATCCGTTACGGTTACCGGGATTTCCCCTTGCCAAAATTCTTTTAAGGTTTCTTGCAGTTTGGCCTGTTTTTTGGCTACTTGCTCCCCGTAGGACAAGTTCAAAAGGGCGCATCCGCCACATTGACCGAAATGTTTGCACGAAATATTAGGCATTGATTTTAAACAGGCAGACATCGCCGTCCTTTACAATATAGTCTTTCCCTTCGGAGCGGATTAAACCGTGTTCGCGCAGGGCTTTTTCACTGCCAAACTTGGCTAAATCGTCAAAGGTGTAAACATCGGCGCGGATAAAGCCTTTTTCAAAATCGCTGTGGATTTTGCCCGCCGCTTGCGGAGCCGTACACCCTACGGGAATTAGCCAACTGCGCACTTCCACTTCGCTCCCGGCAGTAAAATAGGTGCAAAGGTTCAAGAGTTTCATCCCCTCGCGCACCACTTTTTCCAAGCCTGTATAATCGTTGCCCGTTTCGGGCAAAAAGGCGTGTTTTTCCTCTTCGCTAAATTCAGCGATATCCGCCTCAAATTTAACAGACAACTCCAAAAAGCCCGCCCCGTTTTCTTTGGCGTATTTGGCTACCTTTTCGGCATTTTCCACATTGCGCTTTTCCGAATTGTTGCCCACATACAATACAGGTTTGGCGGTTAAAAATTGATAATCTTTCAGTTCTTCCGGCTCTAATTGCAGGGAACTGACCGGTTTGCCGTTTTCCAGAGCGGCTTTAATCTCCTTCATCCGTTCCCAAGCGGCTACGGCATCTTTTTTTCCGCTTTTGGCATTGGACCCCAGACGGTCGCATACCTTGGTGGCCGTTTCCAAATCGGCAAGCATTAATTCCGTATTAATTACCTCAATGTCGCGCAAGGGGTCCACGGAATTCATCACGTGGGTTACGTTTTCATCTTCAAACAAACGCACCACGTGTATAATGGCGTCCACTTCGCGGATGTTGGCTAAAAATTTATTGCCTAGCCCTTCGCCTTGGCTCGCGCCCTTTACGATACCGGCAATATCCACAAATTTAATAAAAGCGGCGGTTTTTTTAGGCGGATTAAACATTTCAAACAATTTATCTAACCGTTTATCCGGTATAGGCACAATGCCCACGTTTGGCTCAATGGTGCAGAACGGATAGTTGCTCGCTTCCGCTCCGGCGCAGGTCAGCGCATTAAAAAGGGTAGATTTGCCTACGTTAGGCAGACCGACGATACCGATTTCCATAGTAAAAGACTCCTTGAATATAATAAAACGGACGATTAGTTATATTTTAGCATTTTAGGCTAGGCCTAGGGACGGCATAAAAAACCCCGCCGGCTGCGGGGTTTAAAAGGAGAAAACGTCCCGTACGAGATTCGAACTCGTGATCTCCGCCTTGAGAGGGCGGCGTCCTGGACCGCTAGACGAACGGGACCTTTAAATTAATTTTATCATATTTTTTCCCGGTGCGTAAGCACTCCCCGAATATTCCGCTTTTTTTATATAATAATTTTATCTTACCTTTACAGGGGGCTGTTATGGAATTAGCCGTATGGCAGACGACGTTACTGTCGCTATTAATCGCAATCGTTCTCTTTTTGCCGCTTACCGTACACAAAGTGGAAGAAAACTTGGAAGCATTTTTGTTCCTGTGCGGAATTATTGCGGTTTCCGTTTCCAAAATGTGGAGCGGACATCTGGTTTTGACTGCGCTGGAAGACCCAATCAAAATCACATTAGCCGTTTTAATTGCGGGTTTACTTTTCCGCAAATTCAACGTGCATTTGCAAAAACTGACACACAAGGCTGTTAAAACCATCGGTCTGCGCTGGACGTTGTTTTTAATCGTCTTTTTACTCGGTCTTACGTCCAGCATTATTACCGCTATTATCGCGGCACTTATCTTGGCGGAAGTTACCGTAATGCTCCCCTTGGAACGCAAGGGCCGCACGCGCCTGGTGGTATTTTCGTGCTTTGCTATCGGTATGGGGGCGGTGCTTACCTCTATCGGGGAACCATTGGGAACGGTGGTGCTTTCCAAATTAAAAGGCGCGCCGCATTTTGCCGATTTTTGGTTCCTGCTGGAACACTTGGGCTGGTATGTTTTTGGCGGGGTGGTATTAATGGCCGGTATGGCCAGTTCTATCCGCGCTGACGTCATCCAAAAGGCTCCCGGCCCCAAAGCCGCCGAAAACAATGAGGGCGACGGCCACACCATTAAAAGCATTGTGGTCCGCGCGGCCAAAGTATATTTGTTCGTAATGGCGTTAGTGTTTTTGGGCGACGGGTTAAAACCGCTTGCAATGCAGACCATTTCGCACTTATCAGCCAGTTGGCTTTATTGGATTAACTCCCTTTCCGCCGTGTTGGACAACGCCACCTTGGCCGCTATTGAGGTAACACCGGAAATCAGCACTCGCACGCTTACGTTTTTGCTGATGAGTTTGATTATCTCGGGCGGGATGCTCATCCCGGGCAATATTCCCAACATTATCTGCGCTTCCAAGTTGGGCATTAAGAGCAAAGAGTGGGCCAAACACGCCGTAGGTTTGGGCGCAGCCTTGATGATTGCCTGCTTTATCATCTTAAATGTAGTGCTGTAAACATCACTTGTTTTAACAGGGCCGCCAATCCGTTTGGAAAGGCGGCCTTTTTGTACCTTAATTTTATATAATTTCTGTATATTGAAATAACAAGGGGAGAACGTAATGAAAATCCATTCTTTTAACGTACAGCCCAACTTGCCCGAAAACATCAAGTTTTTGGAAGAGTTGGCCAATGATATGTGGTTTACCTGGAATTGGCGCGCCATCTTACTTTTTGTACAAGTAGATGCAAAACTGTGGATTACCGCCAAACGCAACCCGAAATGGTTTTTGGGCTGCGTACCGCAGAAACGCTTTGAAGAATTAAGCAAAGACCAGGCGTTTTTAGATAATTTAAATGCCGTCAAAACTTCTTACTACAACTATAAAAATAATCCAAACACCTGGTATCAGCAACACCGCCACGAAAACGGCAACCTTTTAACAGCCTATTTTTCTATGGAATACGGTATCGGCGAAGGTTTACCGATTTACTCCGGCGGGCTCGGTATGCTTGCGGGCGACCATATGAAATCCGCCAGCGACCTGGGTATGCCAATTATCGGCGTAGGTTTGTTCTACAAACAAGGCTATGTACAGCAGGTACTAAACCGTGAAGGGTGGCAGAACGAAGAATATCCGGATAACGACTGGGCTCATATGCCGGTAGAACGCGTAACCAAAGACGGCAAAGACATTACCGTAGATATCCAATTGGGAAGCGAAAACATTAAAGCCTGCATCTGGCGCGTACCTGTGGGGCGCACCTCTCTTTATTTGTTAGATACCAACTTGCAGGAAAATACCCCCGCCCAGCGCGCCATTACCGAAAAACTCTACGGCGGCGACCGCGAAAACCGTATCCGCCAAGAAGTGGTCCTTGGTATCGGCGGTGTGAAAGCATTAGATGCTATGGGCATTAAACCGACCGTTTATCACATTAACGAGGGGCACAGCGCGTTCCTGCTTTTCCAACGCATTATTGACATTATGCGCGAAAAGAACCTGACGTTTGCCCAAGCGCGCGAAATTGTATGGGCTTCCTCCGTATTTACCACCCACACACCGGTTATTGCGGGGAACGAACACTTTGACCCCGCCCTCGTGCGCAAATATATGGACTTCTATGCCAAAGAAATGGGTATTTCTTGGGAAGAATTTTTAGCCTTAGGTAAAGAAAAGGCCAACTCTGCTACTTATTGTATGACGGTAGTTGCCCTGCGCTTGGCCGCCTTCTGCAACGGTGTAGCCAAACTGCACGGTAAAGTAAGCCGCGAAATGTGGCACAATCTCTGGCCCGAACTACCTATCAGCGAAGTACCGATAACCAGCATTACCAACGGTATTCACAGTTCTTCTTGGATTTCGCACGAACTCAACGAACTGTACCGCAAATATTTATTCGGCAACAACCAAACCGGCGAAGTAGATCCTTCCGACACGCAAGCCTGGGAAAATATAACCAATATCCCCGACGGCGAGTTGTGGGACGTGCATACCGCACGCAAAAACAAACTGATTGATATGGTGCGCGGCCGTTTAAAACGCCAACTTACCCGCCAAGGCTTTGACGTGATGGCCGTTAAAAAGGCTTCCAGCGTTTTGCGCCCCGACGTGCTGACCATTGGTTTCGCCCGCCGCTTTGCCACCTACAAACGCGCGACCTTGCTGTTTAAAGATTTGAACCGCTTGGATAAAATCATCAACAATCCGCAGCGTCCCGTCCAATTCGTTTTTGCGGGGAAAGCGCACCCGGCGGATACGGCTGGTAAAGAATTTATCAAACTGATTGTCGGCCTGACACAAAACGACCCGCGCTTTAAAGGCAAAATCGTTTTTGTGGAGGACTACAATATGAACGTCGCCCGCTATATGGTACAGGGCGTGGACGTCTGGCTCAACAACCCGATTCGCCCAATGGAAGCCAGCGGCACGAGCGGTATGAAAGCCGCCTTAAACGGCGCACTTGCGCTGTCTATTTTAGACGGCTGGTGGGACGAAGTGGGACCGTGCGATTTCGGCTGGTCTATCGGCGGACCGGAAACGTACAAATCCGACGAAGAACGCGACACGGTGGAATCTGAATCGCTCTATAATTTAATTGAGCAGGATATTGCCCCCGCTTACTATGCCAAAGAAGTCGGCTCCGCTTATTCCTTGCCGTGGGTTTCGCTGATGAAGGAATCAGTCAAGCACATTGCTCCCTTCTTCAACACAAACCGTATGGTAAAGGAATATTACGAACGCTTCTATGTGCCCGCCAACAATTACAGCCTTATTTTAAATGAGCCCGGCAAAGCCGAAGCCGTAGCCGCCTGGCGCAGTAAAATTGCGGACAACTGGTATCGCGTGGGCGTAACCGATATCACTCCGCAACCCGAAAGTGCTATTTTAATGGGTGATAAGGTCAACTTTAAAGCCCGCGTGGTCTTGGGCGGACTGGCTCCGGAAGACATACAAGTAGAACTTTACTTGGGCCAACGCGGAACCCTGGGCGACATTGTCAAGGAAGATGCTATTGATATGACCTGCACCGGCAAAGACGGAGATGCTTACACGTATGAAGTATCTATGTCCCCGCTTAACAGCGGCCGCCAGGACTATGCCTTGCGTGTATTACCTTATAACACGAATATCCCCAGCGTTCTGACTCCGCTCTTTATTCGTTGGGAAGAATAAGGTTATTCTTATAAAAACGGCCGGAAAAATCCGGCCGTTTTTTGCTTTTGTTAGGTGCTTTACCGCTTTACGCGGGTAATGACAAATTAATATGCTAAATATCGTGCTTGTAAACCCCGAAATTCCCTTTAACACGGGCAACATCGGCCGTTCGTGCGTAGCCACCAATACTCGGCTGCATTTAGTGGGCAAACTCGGCTTTAAAATTGCCTCTAAGGAAATCCGCCGCTCGGGCCTGGACTATTGGCCCAATTTGGATTACCGCCGTTACGAAACGTGGGATGCTTTTTTAGCAGCCGAAAAACCCGCAGAGGAAAAAATGTTTTTTCTTTCCACTAAGGGTCAAAAATCTTACTGGGATGCCATTTTCCCGCCCGATGCGTTCCTTATTTTTGGCGCAGAATCGTGCGGACTGCCCAAGGAATTTTACGAACGCTACCGAACCCGTCTGTTTACAATACCTATGACAGGCCCCGTCCGTTCGCTCAATCTTTCCTCGTCGGCGGCGATTGTGCTTTTTGAAGCCTTGCGCCAAAACCGCTTGAATTAGACAAAAAAACCCGCCGGCTGGCGGGTTTTTTACAAGTTTTTTTACAAAAGGGCCGCTTACAAAGGCAATACATATTTGCCGGAGGAATTTTTCTCCATACCTATATTCTGGCAGGTTTCCGCATCCCCCGTGCACTCAATGCTTATAAGTTCACCGTTTTGGTTAGTCGCCGTAAGCGTATAACTGCCCGTACGCGTGGTGGTAACAGTTACCGTGCCGGAGGAGAGGGTCATCTTAGGTGTTGAAAAATTAACGCTCTTAGTCATATCCACCCCGGTTACATTTCCGTTGGAATCCGTCAAACCCGCAAGGGAATACGAATTTTCGTTCATTACATATTTGGCATTTACCGCGTCGCTAATTGCACGGACATTGTTAATCCCTTCCGTTGCGCGGCCGCGCTCCATAGATGCGCGGTATTTGGGCAGACTGACCGTTACCAACACGCCTACAATTACCATTACAATCAACAATTCAATTAACGTAAAACCTTTCTTCATACAATTCCCCTTTCTTTAAAGATAGTTTATTATATAAATTTGCTCCGGCTTTTAATAGTATATATTTTATAAAATACTTAAAGCACTATGAACGCGAAAAAACTGTTTTGGATTCTTTTTTTACTCAACCTGTTTAATTATATAGACAGGCAAGTGCTTTATTCGGTGTTCCCCCTCCTGCAAGCCGAACTTCGTTTAAATGATATGCACTTGGGGGCATTGGCCTCCGCGTTTATGCTTGTGTATATGTTCTATGCCCCATTTGTGGGGTACTTTGCCGACAGAACCCCGCGCCAAAAATGGATTGGCGCAAGCGCGCTTATTTGGAGCGCGGCTACCTTGGCCTGTTCCGCCGCAAAAGGCT
>OGOZ01001741.1_pt1 | contig 11602 bp, 10 predicted proteins | sample 1552801 | NCBI WGS metagenome assembly OGOZ01 (sample SAMEA2580196, study PRJEB22360) | human gut metagenome | biome: human gut; feature: human-associated habitat; material: faeces | place: Denmark | collected 2008/2010
GTTGAAGCAGGTATTGTTCTTGAAGTGATGCAAAAAGGTTATATGTTAAAAGATCGAATCTTACGACCAGCATTGGTCAAAGTAAGCGAATAAGGAGGATAAGATTATGGGAAAAATTATTGGTATTGACTTAGGTACAACAAATAGCTGTGTAGCAGTCATGGAAGGTAAGGAAGCAAAAGTAATTCCGAACCCAGAAGGAAATCGTACAACACCAAGTGTTGTTGCATTTAAAGATGGAGAACGTATTATTGGTGATGCTGCAAAACGTCAAGCTGTTACAAACAAAAATACGATTAGCTCTATCAAACGTTTGATGGGTACAAACCAAAAAGTAGAAGCAGAAGGAAAGCAATATACACCACAAGAAATTTCTGCTATGATTCTTCAATATTTGAAAGCATATGCAGAAGATTATTTAGGTAAAAAAGTAACAAAAGCCGTTATTACTGTTCCTGCATACTTCAACGATGCACAACGTCAAGCAACAAAAGATGCTGGTAAAATTGCTGGTTTGGATGTAGAACGTATTATTAACGAACCTACAGCTGCAGCCTTAGCTTATGGTATTGATAAAACAGATAAAGAACAAAAAGTATTGATTTATGACTTAGGTGGAGGTACTTTCGATGTTAGTATCCTTGATTTAGCTGATGGAACATTTGAAGTATTGTCTACAAATGGAGATACACACTTAGGTGGAGATGACTTTGATAACGTCTTAGTTGATTGGATGGCAGATTCTTTCAAGAAAGAAAATGCGATTGATTTAAGACAAGATCCAATGGCTATGCAACGTTTAAAAGAAGCTGCAGAAAAAGCTAAGAAAGACTTAAGTGGTGTTATGCAAACACAAATTAGCTTGCCATTTATTTCAGCTGGTCCTGCTGGTCCATTACACTTGGATATGAACTTAACACGTGCTAAATTTGATGAAATGACAAAATCATTAGTTGATCGTACATTGGAACCAATTCGCAACGCGTTAAGAGATGCAAATATGACAGCTAGAGACATTGACCAAGTATTGTTAGTTGGTGGATCTACACGTATCCCAGCTGTTCAAGATGCTGTTCAACGTGAATTGGGTAAACAACCTAACCACAGCGTTAACCCAGATGAAGCTGTTGCCATGGGTGCTTCTATCCAAGGTGGTGTATTATCTGGTGATGTAAAAGATGTCTTATTGTTGGATGTTACACCATTGTCATTAGGTATCGAAACAATGGGTGGTGTTATGACTGTCTTAATTCCACGTAACACAACAATTCCTACAAGTAAATCACAGATCTTCTCAACGGCTGCCGATAACCAACCAGCTGTAGATATCCGTGTATTACAAGGTGAACGTCCTATGGCTAACGACAACAAAGAGTTAGGAAACTTCCAATTGAATGGTATTGCTCCAGCTCGTCGTGGTGTGCCTCAAATCGAAGTTACATTCGATATTGACTCAAACGGTATCGTAAATGTTAGTGCAAAAGATAAAGGTACAGGAAAAGAACAAAACATCACAATTCAAAACTCTAACGGTTTAAGTGATGAAGAAATCGACCGTATGGTTCGTGAAGCCGAAGATCACAAAGCAGAAGATGAAAAACGTAAAGATGAAATCGATGTTCGTAACCGTGCAGAAGGCTTGATTGCTCAAATTGATGCAACTTTGGAAGACAACAAAGACAAGATGGATGCAAAACAAGTTGAAGAAACACAAAAACTTCGTGATGATTTACAAAAATCATTGGATGAAAACAACATGGATGATGTTCGTACAAAATTAGATGCGCTTGAAAAAGCTATGCAACAAGCAAGTGCTTCTATGTATCAAAATGCCCAACAAGCAGGTGGAGCAGATACAAGCAGTAACACAACTTCATCAAACGATGATGTAGTGGATGGAGAATTCACAGAAAAGAACTAATTGATCTAAGTTCCACTTTTTGTGGAACTTAAATCGCGTATAGGAGGGTGATAAGTCATGGCAGAAAAAAGAGATTATTACGAGGTGCTTGGCGTATCGAAGAGTGCAACTCCGGATGAAATCAAAAAAGCTTATCGAAAACTAGCTATGAAATATCATCCGGATGTAAATAAAGATCCCGGAGCCGAAGATAAATTTAAAGAGATCAATGAAGCCTATGAAGTATTAAGTGATGAAAAGAAACGAGCTTCTTATGATCAATTTGGACATGCCGGTGTGGATGGACAATTTGGTCAAGGCGGATTCTCTGGTGGATTTACCGACTTTGGTGATTTAAATGATATATTTGGTTCCTTCTTTGGCGGAGGATTTGGTGGCGGACAGAGTCGTCGTCAAGCCAATAGTCCACGTCAAGGAAATGACCGTGTTATGCAGATGCGCATTGATTTTATGGATGCGATTTTCGGAAAGACGGAAACAGTTTCACTTGAAGTAGATGAACCTTGTAAACATTGTCATGGAACCGGGGCAGAAAGCCCAAGTGATGTCCAAACCTGTCCTCATTGTCATGGAACAGGTTATGTAATGACCCAACAAAGAAGTATGTTTGGGGTTATCCAGCAACAAACCGTTTGTCCGGAATGTCACGGAACGGGTAAGAAAGTAACCCGTGCATGTCATGAATGTCATGGTAAAGGATATGAACACAAACGGGTAAAACTAGATATTAAGATTCCTCAAGGTATTCAATCTGGTCAACAGATTCGTATTCCTGGCAAAGGAGAACGAGGTCAAAATGGTGGTCCAAATGGAGACTTATACATTGAGATCCACGTAAAACCACATAGTACATTCCAACGTCAAGGTGACGATATTTACATTAAAGTTCCGGTAAGTGCAATCGATGTAACGATTGGAACCAAGATTCAAGTACCAACCGTATATGGGGATGTTGAATTAAAGATTCCTGAAGGAACGCAACCAAATACCAAATTCCGTTTAAAAGGAAAAGGTGTGAAGAATCGCCGTGGTACGCAAGGTGATCAATACGTTGAAGTGGAAGTTGAAATTCCTAAGCGCGTATCGAAAAAAGAACGTGAATTGTACGAAAAGATTCGTAGTGGACAAACAGAATCTCCATTCGAACGATTCAAAAAAGCTTTTAAATAGAACAGTGAAAAGCCACTGTTCTTTTTCCATATATTAGAAAAGGGGATGCTTTATGCCAATTAATATTCCAAATGGATTACCCGCAAAACAAATTTTGGAAAGTGAAAAGATCTTTGCGATTGAAGATACCAGTGCAAGACGGCAACGCATTCGTCCATTGCACGTTGTCATCTTAAATTTGATGCCCAAAAAGATTGAAACAGAAACCCAGATTTTACGTCTGTTATCAAAATCACCATTGCAGCTGGATATTGATTTAATGAAAATTGAACATCATAAATCGAAGAATACAAGCCGTGATCACTTGGTGAAATTTTATTCCAATTTTTCTGATTTGAAGCAGAATTATTATGACTGCATGATTATTACGGGAGCTCCATTAGAAGAGATGGAATTTGAAGAAGTAGATTATTGGGGTGAATTATGTCAAATTTTTGACTGGTCGAAAACCCATGTTTTATCTACGATGCATATTTGTTGGGGCGCACAAGCTGGTTTATATTATCATTATGGAATTCGTAAATACCAGTTAAAAGAGAAGTTGTTTGGGATTTTCCCACATGAACTTTGTGATGAATACGATTTCTTGACAAATGGATTTGATGAAATTCATAATACGCCACATTCGCGTCACACTAAAATTGATGAAGAGGCATTAAAAAAGGAAAAGCGACTGGTCGTCTTATCAAAATCCAAGAAAACCGGTTCGAACATTATTGTCACAAAGGGATATCGACAAATATTTGTGATGGGGCATTTTGAGTATGGGGTAGAAACGCTTGCCCAAGAATATTTCCGTGATATCAATGCCAATAAACCAATTCATGTTCCAGAAAATTATTTTCCGGATGATAATCCAAGTCGCAGACCTGTATTAACTTGGCGAAGTCATGCCAACTTGTTGTATCGGAACTGGTTAAACTATGTTTATCAAATGACACCATATCAAATTGAAAAAATTGCGGATATGGATATGTACCGTGGCTATAAAGAAGATCATGGTTATTCTCAAGCTTTCTTAAAAGGAGACGAAGAATGAAATCAGCATTAGTTTTAGAAGGCGGAGCAATGCGGGGCTTATTTACCGCTGGTGTAATAGATGTATTAATGGAAAATGGCATTGATTTTGATGGTGCTATTGGTGTAAGCGCAGGAGCTTGTTTTGGATGTAATATTAAATCAAAACAACGTGGACGAGTCCTTCGTTACAGTTTACGTTTCTGTAAAGATGAGAAGTATTGTAGTTTTCGGTCCTTGATTAAAACTGGAAATCTATATAATGCAGAATACAGCTATCATACCGTTCCCAATGAATTAGATATCTTTGATACCGAAACATTCCAAAAGAATCCTATGGAATTTTATGTGGTTGCGACGGATGCAAATACAGGGCAACCTTTATATCATCGTTGTGTAGATGGAAAAGAAAATGACTTAGGATGGATTCAGGCTTCTTCGGCCATACCGGTATTTGCGAAAGCTGTTTTAATAGATGGTTATACGATGTATGATGGCGGTATCGCAGATCCTATTCCTTACGCAAAAATGCGGGAGTTAGGTTATAAAAAAGAAGTGTTGGTTTTAACACAACCCAAAGAGTATCGCAAGAAACCACAAAAATATATGAATGTTTTAAAAAGACTCTTATATAAATATCCAGCTTTACTACAGCGGATGGAAAATCGTTATCAGGCTTATAATCAAACGTTGGATGCAATTCAAAAAGAAGAACAAGCAGGAAACATCTTTGTGATCCGACCTCCAAAGCCTTTGAATATTGGCTCTGTTTGTCATGATCCAGAAGAGTTAAAACGAGTTTATTATATGGGGCGTTTTGAAGCAGTAAAACAATTAAAAGCCTTAAAAGAATTTATGCAAAAAGAACTGTAACAGATGTGTACAGTTCTTTTTTTGTTAAAAACATATCTACATATGAGAAAAACTCTCAAATATATGTGTATTCTTCACAAATTTTTCGTATAATTAAAGTAGAAAGGATGGTAAAGGGGAATGTTGATCCAATTTAATTTTAAAAACTATAAGTCATTTCGAGATGAAGCTATACTAGATCTATCGGCTACAAAAATCACAGAATTTTCGGAACGAGTCGTGCCAGTTGGAGGAGAAAAGATATTACCTGTTGCCGCAATATATGGTGCGAATGCTAGTGGAAAATCCAATGTTTATGATGCGTTTGCCTACATGAGCAAGTATGTTATAAATTCTTTTAAATATGGAGATGAAGAAAAAAATTTTGAAGATATTCGACCATGTCCATTTCTGTTTGATACTTCCTCTGAACATGCCGATTCAAGTTTTGAGGTGTATTTTACTGTACCGGGTGATAAAACCGAAAAATGTTATAATTATGGCTTTTGTGTTGGAAAAACTGGAGTTACTGAGGAATGGTTAAACTACAAAGCTAAGTCATCGCGTAAATATAAATTGGTTTTTTATCGGGATAAAGAAACGTTGGATTTAACGGGAATTCCAAAAACATGTAGAGAAAACATCGAAATCGCCTTAGAAAAAGAAGTGCTAATTGTTTCTTTAGGTGCAAAATTGAAAGTGGCGAAATGTAAACTTATACGAGATTGGTTTTTAAATAATGAATTCGCGGATTTTGGTAACGCAGTTACAAATTTCTTCATGTCACAAGTTTTACCTTCGGGATTCATAGAAGATGAGAAGGTTCGTGCAGATGTAGTCAAATACTTTTCATCTTTTGATGAAACCATTAAAGGTTTTGAAGTATCAAAGTTGCCGTCTCAAGAAGATTCTCAGGAAGAGAAGTATATGATTGATGCACTTCATAAAAAAATTGGATCTGAGGAAATGGCAAAGATTCCTCTGTCGCATGAATCGGCAGGTACATTAAAAATGTTTTCCCTTTATCCAGAACTACAAGAGGTCTTGCAAAATGGCGGCGTGTTTTTTGTGGATGAATTAAATGCTCGTTTACATCCTTTGCTTGTACGTAATTTTATTGTTACATTTTTAAATCCGCAAATAAATAAAAATCATTCGCAACTTATATTTACTACGCATGATACTTGGCAGTTATCAAATCAATTATTACGGCGTGATGAAATATGGTTTACTGAAAAAGATGATTTAGGATTATCTACTTTGTATTCCCTTGCTGATTTTGTTGATGAAGATGGAATTCGAATTCGAAAAGATGAAAGCTATGAAAAAAATTATTTATTAGGAAAGTATGGGGCGATTCCTTCTTTAAAGACAATTGATTTTTTGAAGGAGAAATAATTCATGGCACGTAAAGATAGAACGGGAAATCGAAAAACAAGAGACCAACGTCTAATGCGTAGAATCCCAGAAATGGGATATTATTTGGTCGTGACGGATACGGAAGCAACCGAACGTTGTTTTTTTACCGGATTACATGATAGTCTTCCAAAAGATATGCGAAAGAAATTGACAATAAAAGTTGTTGAGACTAAGACAAAGAATCTGATTCAAAAATGTATGGAAATGACCGCATATGAAGCACAGTACCGAATTCCCTGGATTGTTTTTGATCGAGACCAAGTACCGAATTTTGATCAGATAATTCGCGATGCAAAAAAATCTGGCATCCATGTCGGATGGTCAAATCCTTGCTTTGAAATTTGGATGTTCACCTATTTTGGAAACATGCCAGCTATTCAAGAGTCGTGGACATGTTGTTCTAAATTTGGAGAATTATATAAATCTAAAACGGGGCAAGAGTATTCGAAAGCTGATTCTGATATGTATAAAAGACTATGCGAATTTGGCAATGAAGAAAGAGCACTTCAGATAGCTTCTCAAAAATATATGCAACGCCTTAGAGAGGGAAAGTCGATTCCATCACAAATGTGTCCTGCCACAACGGTACACGAGTTGGTGGGAGAGATTCGAAGAAAAGTAAATAGAAGTGAATAATCGTATGAAAAAGCGATAGAAGTTGATTCTATCGCTCGTTGTTTTCTTGCATGCTTGATAAAGCTAGTAGGATGGATAATTTTCCATATTCGAAAGTTAATCCACCTTGCATGTATAAAGTATAAGGTTCAATAACTGGAGCATCTGCACTTAACTCAATTGTGGAACCTTGTGTAAAGCTTCCGGCTGCCATGACTTCATCGTATGGATAACCAGGCATTGGAGCTGGTAAGACACGTACAAAAGAGTCGATTGGCGAACAATCTTGAATTCCCTGTGTAAAACGAACTAAGTTATCTACTGTCTTTAATTCAAGGGTTTGGATAATATCCGTTCTTGGTTCGTTATATCTTGGTGAGATATTCGCATAACCGAGTTTTTCTAACATATAAGCAGAGAAGATTGCGGTTTTTAAAGCACCTTTTACAGCATTTGGCGCCATGAAGATTCCTTTGAAGAATGAATTGTTCAAGTTGAAGTTTGCACCTAAATCTTTTCCGATGCCAGGAGCGGTTAAGCGTTCGGCTACATCTTGAATCAAATCTTTTCTTCCGGCTACATATCCACCAGTAGGTGCAATGCCACCGCCAAGGTTTTTCATTAGAGAACCTACGACAACATCCGCTCCGATGTGTCCGGGTTCTTTTTTCTCAACTAATTCACCATAACAGTTATCAACCATAATGATGACATCTTGGTTGACTTTACGAATTTCCTTGATGATTCTTTCAATCTTTTTAATAGATAAAGAAAGACGATGAGAATAGCCTCGAGATCGTTGGATTTCAACGAGTTTTACGTCGTTTCGTTTTAAACGTTCGATGATGGTTTGATCATCAAAGTCATCGTTTATTAATTCGATTTGTTCGTATTTTACGCCATGTGCTTTTAGAGACTGGGAAGAGTTACCACTGATTCCAATCATTTCCTGCAAAGAATCATAAGGGGCACCAGATAGAGAAATCATGGTATCGCCATGTTTTAAAAGGGCGGAAAGCGTTAAGTATAAGGCGTTGGTTCCACTCATGATCTGGGGACGAACCAAGGCATCTTCACAACCTAATACATCCGCAAAGATCTTTTCTAATTTATCTCTTCCGGCATCGTAGTTTCCGTATCCATTAATATCACTAAAATCAGAATAAGAAACTTGGTTTTCAATAAATGCGGATAAAATCCGATTGGAGTTATACAAACAGATTTCATCGATTTCGTTATACAAGGCTTGACAATCGATATCGGATTGTTTTGCCAATTCAATAAGCTTTGAATCAATTTTTTCTAATATCATATTATTCCTCCGTGACTGCATGTCCTATTATACAATGTACTGTCAAATGTTTGGGAAGGAATTTATATTTGAGAAATCTATGGAAGTTTGCGCGAAAGAAGTATTTTTTCTGAAGGGAAGTTGCTATAATGGTCGTGAAGTTTGTTTAGGAGGTACACATGAACGTACGTGAATGTTATTCGGAAATGGGAGCCGATTTTGATGACGTGCTCACTCGTTTAAATAATGAAAGATTAGTAGGAAGAATCGCAAAAAAATTTGTAAAAGATTCCAGCTTTGCTGATCTGAAAGAGGGCTTAGAGAAGAAAGATGTGGATAAAGCTTTTCGCGCTGCCCACACTTTAAAGGGAATTTGTTTGAATTTAGGTTTTTCGCAAATGACTCAAGATGTGGTAGATATTACCGAAATATTACGGGGAAAATCTTTTGATGGAACCCAAGAATTATTTGATAAGATTGCGATAGCTTATCAAAAAACAATTGAAACATTAGACCAGTTAGACTAGAGATTTAGAAGGAATTTATTATGCGATCAAAGAAATACAAGTACACAAAACAAGAAGCAGATGCATTGATTCAAGCCTTAGAGGGTGTTAGCGTTCTTGCTCGTTTTGTGGATGCAGAACAAGTGAATGAATTTAAGGGACACTGTTTTGCTGTGCTTGGAAAGAAAGAGGCTTGTGAACACTGTCTTGCAGAAATGGTTCTTTGTTCGAAACAGGATATGTCCAAGCTGGAAGAAATCGATGATAAAACATATCAGATATTTGTGGATTATGTAGAAATCGATGACCGACCTTATGCCTTGGAAATTGTTAGAGAATTAAATGAAAAGTCTTTTATGAGTTCACAAGAGCATCAGTCTTTGACAGGTAAATATACGCAATCCTTAAGCAATTACTATTTGGATTCGGCAACGAAGGTATATAATCGCTATTTCTATGAAGATATGGAAAAGGATAATACCAAACCAGCTGGGGTCGCATTAATTGATGTAGATGATTTTAAATCTATCAATGAGACATATGGTCACCAAGTAGGCCAACTAGCCTTAGGCCTCATTGTCGATATTATCAAGAAGTATTGCCGCAATGAGGATAAAATTATTCGCTATGATGGAGATATCTTCTTATTGATTCTAGAAGGAATCAATGAGGTGAGCTTCGGACGCAAACTGGAATACATTCGTGAAGCGGTACATAGAACGATGGTGCCAGGCTATGGAAAGATTCAATTATCCATTAGTATTGGAGCTTTGGTTTCAGAGGGAGAAACCCGGGAAGAATCTTTTGCGAAAGCAGATCGTTTCTTACACTTAGCAAAGAATCACAAAAACCAGGTGATTACTGAGTGGAATTTAGATAACGAAGTAGAAGCAATGGAACAGGAAGACCTGGAAGATAAGCCGACTATTTTGATTGTCGATGATTCTGAAATGAACCGCCTTGTCCTAGGTGAAATCTTAAAAGATAAATACAACATCTTGGAAGCAGAAGATGGTTTAGAAGCTATAAAAATCGTTGAAGAGAATATAAAAACGATTAATCTCGTGCTTTTGGATATTGTGATGCCTAGACAAGATGGTCTAGATACTTTGAATTACATGTATCAAAACAATTGGGTGGAAGAGATCCCCGTCATGATGATTAGTGGAGAATCCGATGAACATGTCATTAGTCGTTGTTATGAACTAGGAGCTTCGGATTATATCCGCAAACCATTCTCCTTTGATATTGTTCAAAAACGTGTGGATAACTTGATTCGTTTGTATCAACGTCAAAGAAAACTACAACGAGCTATTCGTAAACAAATGGAAGTTCGCGAAAAAGACTCTCGTATGATGACGATGATTCTTTCGCAGATTGTCGAGATTCGAAACGGTGAAAGTGGTCCCCATGTTGTGCATGTAGAACAGATTACGGAAATCTTGTTACAACGTTTATCGGCAATTACAGATGAATATCCATTAACGCGAGAAGCCCGTAAGCAGATTTCGATTGCTTCGGCGCTACATGATATTGGCAAGATTGGAATTCCTGAAGAAATCCTGAATAAGCCAGGTCGTCTAACGGATGAAGAGTTTGAAATTATTAAAACGCATACGACTCTTGGCGCAAATATGATTGATCAATTGACGGATTACCAAAAAGAACCATTGGTTCGTTATACGCATGATATTTGTCGTTGGCACCATGAAAAGTGGGATGGCAAAGGCTACCCAGATGGATTAAAAGGGGATGAAATTCCCATTGCGGCACAAGTGGTATCGGTTGCCGATTGTTATGATGCCTTAGTTAGTAAACGTGTATACAAAGATGCGTATAGCCATCAAGAAGCTTTACAGATGCTTCTCAATGGACGTTGTGGTCAGTTTAACCCGAAATTAATGCAGTGCTTAAGTGGCTGCCACGAATTGATTGTTCGTAAATATACTTCGGGGGGGGGCAAACCCATCGATAATTGGAAAGGATAAACATACCGGGTAGAAATACCCGGTATTATTACGTTGAATTTTTTGAGCTTGTATCATAGAATGAGCGTTAGTAGATTAAAAGGAGTACAAATTATGAAGAATACCTGGTTGATTGTCGTTATTGTGATCTTTTCTATAGTCATGGTCTTTGGCCCTACAATCTTAAGAAAAGTAACTTGGAAAAAGATTGTCGATGCCTTAGGACATAAAGATTTTGATAGTCTTTATAAGATTATCGATTCAAAAGCCTGTAAACTGGCTTATCCACCATTTAATCGTGAGTATTTGCGATTGAATGGGTATCTAGCTCAAGAAAATGATGCCAAAGTAGAAAAACAATTGAAGGCTTTACTCGATATGAATGCTTCCTCCAAACAAAAAGGTAGCGTATATGCGCGTGCATTTTATTACTATCTGGAAAAAGGCAAATCGAAAGATGCGGAAAAGATGTTGTCGAAAGGTAAGGGAGTTGTGGATGAAGCTACTTATCAAAATATGCAAATGCAGTTTAGTATTCTTGTGAAAGAAGAAGCAAAATACATCAAAGAGTGTCAGAAAATGTTGGATAGTATGTGGGATGGAAAATCTGCATTAAGTGAAAAAGATAAAGTTCCTGTAGGTATTATTCAGTACATGATTGGACTTCAATATTCGTATTTAAAGGATAAAGAAAACCAAGAAAAATATTTTTCTCAAGCTTTAGAAAACTTAAAGAGTACCGATTACGAACAAGAGATTAATAAAATACTGAAGAAAGAAGGCTAAAATTTATCGGAAGGATTGACGTTTTCTCACTTTAAAAATATTTTATATATAGAACAAA
>OGOZ01001745.1_pt1 | contig 11579 bp, 10 predicted proteins | sample 1552801 | NCBI WGS metagenome assembly OGOZ01 (sample SAMEA2580196, study PRJEB22360) | human gut metagenome | biome: human gut; feature: human-associated habitat; material: faeces | place: Denmark | collected 2008/2010
GTAGCAGTGTATGATACCCTGACAGGTGAATTTATCAAGGGAGTGACCCATCAAGGTTATTCGGATGACAGTATGTGGGCTCGTGGTCAGGCATGGGCTATCTATGGTTATACGGTAGTTTATCGGGAAACGTTAGATCCCCGCTATCTGGATTTCGTACAGAAAGTAGCCGATGTATATCTGGAAAGACTGCCGGAAGACTATATACCTTACTGGGACTTTGATGACCCCAGTATTCCGAATGCGCCACGTGACGCCTCTGCTGCAAGTGTAACCGCATCCGCTTTACTGGAACTATCTACATACCTACCGGATAAGAAAGGAGATGAATATAAGAATGCCGCCATAAGAATGTTAACAAGTTTGAGTTCAGACAAATATCAATGCGGCAAAAGCAAACCGGCATTCCTCCTCCACTCCACCGGACACTTACCGAACAATTCAGAAATAGATGCTGCCATCATTTATGCAGACTATTATTATATCGAAGCCCTGATTCGATTGAAGAACTTGATTGAAGATAAAGCTGTCATATAGGAACAACGCTTTCCCCGCTTACTGCTTCGGTTTGAGGGGAAGCGTAAACCAAAATGTAGAACCTTCTCCCAATTTAGAATTCACTCCGATTTCGCCTCCCATATTCTGAATAATGAGCTGGCAAATAGGCAAACCTAAACCGGTGCCCTGTTTAAAGCTATCCAACTTGATGAAACGTTCGAATATAAGATGGAGCTTATCTTCCGGAATACCTGTCCCTGTATCGGTCACATAATAATAAATCTCTTTCTCACGAACTTCATATCCATAACGAATACTCCCGGTTGAAGTGAATTTACAGGCATTGGTCAGGAAATTCAAAACCAGTTGCTGAAGTCTGTTTTTCTCTGAACAAACAACATAATAATCTGGCATTCCAGGCTCAAAAATCAGCTCAACACTACTCTGTAAACGTGACTCAACAACTCCTTTCAAAGTCATTAGTACTCCATTTAGTGCAAATTCCGAGTAATACAAATCAAAAACTCCGGCTTCTATCTTAGACAAATCAAGAACATCATTGATAAGCTGCAACAAAATTCCGTTATTTTTCTCTATGATGCTGACATACTCTTTCTTTTCTTCTTCATCTTCAGTCATGGTCAATATGCTGGAAAAGCCAATAATAGCATTCAACGGAGTACGGATTTCATGGCTGATATTAGCAAGGAAGGCAGATTTCAAACGGTTGGACTCTTCCGCACGTTCTTTGGCGGCAATGAGTTCACGTTCCGCCACTTTACGTTCTGTAATAAACAGCGATGAGCCCACCACGATTAAAGGATTTCCTTTTTCATCATATTGTTCCACGAAAGCACGAGCCTCCATCCAGTCTTCCGAATCGTCTGGTTTACCCGGACGATGAACCCGATATTCTTCTTTAATTTTATCGACTTTATTGGCACGCACATCCTTAAAGACTTGCCGGATACGCTCCCTATCCTCCTCACTGACAAAGGTGAGGTAGTTGTTTACATGGGTAGCATAAGTCATTTCTGAGACTTCCTTTTTGCCTTGTTCTATTGGCTTGTAAGAACTATACGTGATTTCATCCGTACGTATATCCCATTGCCAGGGAAGCAAATCAACGACTTCCAATGCCATTGCCATTTTAGAATGGGTGAAGCGCTGATTCTGTTCCACCAACTGAAGACGTTCCAGTATCTTATTCCTGCGAAGCTGAAAAAAGAGGATTACCAACAGTAAGACAATGCTGCCTACTACCAAGGCAGACTGATATTTTTCAAGGAAAGTAGGAGGAGCATTTAAATAAACTGTTCCCGGAGGACAATTTTTAGGAGATAAACCAAAATCCACCATATAAGGATAGTTAAAAAGAACAATGGGGTCCGGATTATAAGGTAGGATACTCCGTGCCTGTTTACCATCAGCTATTGCATTAATAGTTTTCACGATTTCCTCACAATACAGATTCATGTCATATACGCACCCACCAATAATAGTCCCATCTTCTTCAATACTTGAAATGGAAGAAGATAACGCAAAGAACGGGCAAGGCAATGTGGAGTTAGCAATCACTTTATAAGAATTGGCCATCATAAGCATATTACCGGCAAACATTCGTTTATGAAACCATGAAGCAAACAAAATACCGGTTTCCTCCGGAACTACCTGCCGCAATGTATCTAACAACTGGTCCGGACTCCAAGTACTAGCTGACAGGTATTTATAAGTAAGATCTGAATGCTCCGTCTTGATCAATTCAGAAAATTGCTGATCATAATCGATATCGCGGTCAGTCTGGTCACCAATCAACAACAGACTTTTCATCTTCGGAATCATACGGTGCATCAGTTGAACACTCTCGGGGATAAAAGCACGTGCATTCAGAAAAGTCATATTGTACTCGTCACGCAGATCATTCAGATAGATACGATCCTTTTGTGGAACAACCTGATTGTACATATAGGTGGAATCAGGTCCTATATAGCTACTCTCAGCACATACTATCAAAGGTATATCCCCCCAATGTTCACGCATTTCATCCCGTAATATCAGAGGAGCATTACCCAGCATCAACACAGCTTTAGGAGGATTGTTTCCATAAGTTGAAAAAAGATTATTTTTATATTGATTCAGTATTTCAGGAGTCTCTATCGTCAGAATATTCATATACTCTACATTCATGCTCACATCTTTCCGGTCATATTCCTTTTGCATGATATGCGAAATGATAGTCTGACTCCACGGAGCACCTGATACATAACTGCTGATAATCAGCAAATCCGTACCGGAACTTACCTTCTTGGCTTCAGCCGATACCGAAGAAGAGAAATATAATAAGAAAATACACAAAAGACACTTTATATGCAGAAGTATTCTCATGATTTCGCAATTAGTCTTTTAGACTAACAAGTCAAGAATCGCTTTTGTTCAAAAATGGCAATTTTTTCCTTAGGAAATCAAATTCATGTAAGAAAAACATTTATATTTGTATTCAATAATAATCACAAAATTATATATTATGAAAAGGTTAACCTATTTATTTGTTTGCTCACTTGCAATAGGAAGCATTGTCGCCTGTAAACAAGAATCTAAATTCCAAATTATCAATGGAATAGTATACGATGCTACTATGAATAATATTACTCTGATAACCGGCAAAGGAGACACTGTCAATATCAGTACAATGGATGCCAATAGAGATAAAGTATGCGGGGTACTATTGGAAGACAGTGTAGAAGTGGTTTGTATCAAAGAAAAGATGGAAGGAAAAGAAATCTTAAAAGCTGCTGAACTGACAATCATTAAAAAATAATTCAATAAACAGCAATGGGAGTGTTTCTTATCACCCCCATTGCTGTTTTATTCTCTATTCATCAACCGATGTTCCGCCATGTGTTCATACTTCGTATCCGGACGCCCATAATTAGCATAAGGATAAATAGAAATACCACCGCGTGGGGTAAAAACACCTGTAACCTCAATATATTTAGGATCCATTAGTCGAATCAAGTCTTTCATTATAATATTCACACAATCTTCGTGGAAAGCACCATGATTGCGAAAACTGAAAAGGTAAAGCTTCAGACTCTTGCTTTCCACCATCTTAATATCAGGAATATAGCTAATACGGATCTCCGCAAAATCCGGCTGCCCTGTTATGGGACACAAGCTGGTAAACTCCGGGCAATTGAAACGTACCCAGTAATCATTGCCAGGATGCTTGTTCACGAATGTTTCGAGCACCTCTGGCGCATAATCCATTCTATATGTAGTCTTGGCACCTAATGCCTGAAGACCGTCTTCTTTTCTATCCACGCTTGGTAATGTTTTAATGTTTGATATTTACTGATGTCTTTTAGCCGAGGCTGAAGATCTTGAATACATTGTAGGAGATGTTATTGTCGTATGTATCTTCACCTTCATGCTTCTTCACGTATTTTACTACACGGATGGTCAGAGGCAGTACCACAATCTCGTAGGCAGTCTTCAGTATCACCTGCCAGAGCATGAGCCAAGGCAATTCTGATGCAGGCACCACACCGCCCAAGGCAAGTGGGAAGAAGATAAGACTGTCGCAACTCTCACCTGCAATGGTACTGAGGATGGCACGGGCAGAGAAATGCCGTCCACCACTTGCCACTTTCATGCGGCTCATGACATAAGCGTTGAGAAACGAACCAACCAGAAAAGCTGTCAGACTCGCCGCCACAATACGCGGTGCCATCCCAAAAACAAAATTGAAATGGGCTTCTCCTTCCCAAAACGGTGCAGCCGGTAGTGCAACGGCTATCAAGCCAAGCATTACCACAAAGAAGTTCATGGCAAAACCACTCCAGATAATAAGACGTGCTTTACGGAAGCCCCACACCTCAGCAATGCAATCATTGATAATATAAGAAATAGGGAAAACCAGCAACCCTGCGGTAACGGTAATACCGAAAACCTGGATAACTTTAGTTTCAAGAAGATTAGCTGCAATCAGACAAACATTAAATAGAATACCCAGCAGCATAAAGGGTACAGATACTTTTTGCTTCATAAATCCTGTTTTTTACGTGGTGTTCTAGAATACACGACCGCTATTCACGGCATCATAAGATCGTTAAATCGGCTGCAAAGATACATTTTCTTCCATTGACCGCAAAACCATTTCTAATTTAAGTTGTTCAAAGGGCATTCACCAAAACCTAACTTAATAATGAAGACAATCTTAAAAGTAATGTTTCTATTGTGCGGCATCGGTTTCATTCCGTCCATAGCCAAAGCACAAGAAAAAGTGATTATTGATGACGAAGCACCTAACGGCATCGTCATGGTTACCATCGACAAGGCAGGCGACGAGATCGTCCGTATCATGAACGAATCGCAATTCAGGTACATCCACGATCCTAAAGCTCCCCGCTTCCTGTTGATGGATAAAAAAGGGAAATTCGCCCTTGGTATCGGCGGATATGTGCGTGCTACTGCCGAATATGACTTTGGCGGCATCGTGGACAACATGGACTTCATCCCTGCCTACATTCCGAATGCCAGCAAAGTAAAGAACCAGTTCCAAATGGATGCAAGTACTTCCACCATCTTCCTGAAACTGGTAGGGCATACTAAATTGCTGGGCGATTTCGTTGTATATACTGCCGGTAACTTCCGTGGCGGAGATAAGGTATTCCAGTTGCGAAATGCTTATATGTCGTTCCGTAATGTAACGGTGGGTTATACTTATGGTGGGTTCATGGATTTGGCTGCATTGCCTTCCACTATCGACTTCCAAGGCCCCAATGGTGCAACTTTCTACCGTGCCACTCAACTTGCCTACACTTACAAAGGTCTGAAAAACTGGCGTTTCCATGCATCTATCGAAGTGCCAAGCGTAGATGGCGCCACGAATGACGAACTCAGCGTAGCCCAACAACGTATGCCGGACTTCACCGCTTACGCCCAATATGGATGGGGGGCTAACAGCCATCTTCGTGTGGGTGGTATCGTGCGCAGCATGACGTATACCAGCACGCTCAGCAATCATGCGTCCGATGTTACCGGATGGGGTGTACAGGCATCTACTTCGTTCAATCTCAGTAAGAAATGGGAAATCTTCGGGCAAGCTACTTACGGAAAAGGTATCGGACAATATTTGAATGATATAAGCAATCTGAATGTAGACATCGTTCCCAATCCTGAAAAAGAAGGCAAGATGCAGGCATTGCCTATGCTGGGCTGGTTTGCCGGGGCACAGTATAACATCTGCCCGAAAGTGTTTGTGTCCACTACTTACAGTATGTCCAGATTGTATTCGGAGAACGGTTATCCCAACGATCAACCCAGTAGTTACCGTTACGGACAATATCTCGTAACCAATGTATTCTGGAATGTTACTCCGAATATGCAAGTAGGTGCTGAATACCTTCGCGGCTGGCGTACAGATTTCAATAATTCAACGCACCATGCCAACCGGATGAATTTGTTGGTACAATATTCTTTCTAAATCAGATACATAAATCAAGGAAGCCGCCTCAAAACAATGTTCGAGACGGCTTCTTCTATCATATTAGAAGTAATTATGAAATCAGAACCTGTAATCAATACTAAGACCGAACACCTTATTAGTACGACTATAAACATTTGTACCACTCAATCCGGTATTATTATAGTTCTGAGATTTTTTAGTATAATCATCATAAGTAGTCCACATGTACCCAACGTTCAGGGCAGCTCTTTCAGTTAAATTCAACTTGGCACCAAAACCCAGAGTATAAGAATCACAAGAGAAACTGGTATCACTCTGATAATCGTTAGACAATCCGTAATCTGTAATCTGACCACCACAGCTCACTGTCAGCTGTTTGGTTACATCCCACTCAATACCTGCCAGATACTCGTTTGTTCCCTTTGTCAGAAACTTCTGCTTGCCATTGGCCATTCCTGCATTCTTGTCATCAAAGAAGTGATATTCCACAGATGCGCGCAATACCGGTATGAACTCATAGGCAACAGCCACGGATAGCATGGAAGGGATATCATTCGGAGTATTCACACCATGCTTGTAATCCGCCAATTCACTTTCAGCGGCACCAATCATACGAAGCGAGTTTTCTTTAGTGGAATTCTCAATATTCAAATTAGTCATGAACTCATACTTTGCGCCAATGTTCAGCTTGCCCAACTTGGCATCCAAACCGATAACCGGAGTAAATCCCCATCCGGTCTGGTCACAATCCAAGTCTATGCCGATAAGCTCCGTACCAACAGGTATCGTTCCTCCGGCAGGAGAAGGCAAATCTACGGCAGCACTGGCTTTCAATGCACCTTGGTAACCACCCGTAAAGTAGTTCATCCGACCACCCGCAAAAGCAGAAAGCCATTCCGTTATCTTATAAGTCAAACCCAACTGTACAGAATAGATGTACTGCTTGCCATCCATGTAGCTTTTCAGCGAATAGGCATTGCTCGGAATCTTTTGGGCTCCCAATCCGCCTATCACCATAGCATCGAACATAGGAAGACCGTCGTCAAACGAAGCCTTTCCTCCGCCACCGGTAATACCGAAAAAGCCGGAGATCGTCCAGTCACCCATCTTATAAGCAGCAAACAAACTGGGGATGACAGGCGCAGATGCCTTACCCTCATAATACTTATTCAGCCCCAGACCTTCGCACGAAGCATCGATATTCCTTGTTTGGAAAGCACTCTGAATACTCAAAGACATATGAAAACCGTCATTCGGCAAAAAGGCTAAACCTGCGGGGTTGGACAACGCACCGTCTATTTCAGTGGTAGCACCGCGAGATAGCATACGAAGAAAAGCTGCATGCTGATTTGTATTCGTAAGAAGACCTCCTGCAAAAGTTGAAGTTGAAACGATTAGCATCATAAAGCTAATCAACGAAAATTTTCTCATCTAAATCTTTTTTAATTGTTATCGGGCGCAAAGTTACAACAATATTGCACATCAGAAAGTATTTTGTGCAAAAATATCAGATTGCTTCTACAATTAATTGAAAACAAAAACTGTTTCTAATGAAACGAACCTAAAAAAAAATAATAATCATTCTGCCGTTTCATCTGTATTCACCCATTGACAAATCGGATGGACTGAGCGTACGCTTAACCACTTGTCTGCTCTACTCACGGGTATATTCAGGGATAATTCTCCTTTCTTTAGGATGCATCTACCTTCAGTCCGGAAGATAATAGAGATGAGTCAGTAACCGGGTATATCATCAATGCCAATGATTCCTATCATCAATGCCATTGATTCCTATCATCATTGGCATTGATGATATACTGTCTCCCAAAGACACTATAGATGAGTTATACTCAAAGGGAATATAAGTTACCCGTTAGCGGAATGAATTAATTCCGCCAACAGGTATAAGTCATATTCCGACGTTAGAAAAGGCTATTCAACGGATAAGATCCGTAAAGCATCTTTCTTTTTGAACTTTATCAGCCGTACACATGTTATTTTTAAGTAATCAAGAACATTCTAAAAACTCCATAAACTATGGCATATACAATTGCTTTTTTCGGCAGTAAGCCCTATGACGAAGCTTCATTCAATGACAAGAACAAAGAGTATGGTTTTGAACTTCGTTATTATAAAGGTCATCTGAACAAACACAACGTGATACTGACACAAGGTGTAGACGCTGTCTGCATATTTGTAAACGACACCGCAGACGCGGAAGTGCTCCGCATGATGGCTGATAATGGTGTTAAACTACTGGCACTGCGTTGTGCCGGATATAATAATGTAGACCTGAAAGCTGCCGCAGAATGTGGCATAACAGTAGTACGCGTACCTGCCTACTCTCCGTATGCCGTAGCAGAATACACCGTTGCCCTTATGCTATCGCTGAACCGGAAAATACCCCGTGCTACCTGGCGTACCCGTGACGGTAATTTCTCTCTCCACGGATTGCTCGGCTTTGACATGTATGGAAAGACAGCCGGCATTATCGGTACCGGAAAGATTGCCAAGAAACTGATTATGATTTTGCGAGGTTTCGGTATGAACATACTGGCATATGACCTATATCCTGACTATAACTTTGCCCGCGAACACCAGGTGGTATATACCACACTCGATGAGCTCTACCATAGTTCAGATATCATTTCGCTGCACTGTCCGCTTACGGAACAAACTAAATACCTCATTAACGACTACTCCATCAGTAAGATGAAAGACGGTGTAATGATTATCAATACCGGACGCGGCCAACTGATACATACCAATGCATTGATAGAAGGACTGAAGAACAAGAAAATCGGTTCCGCCGGACTGGATGTATACGAAGAAGAAAGCGAATATTTCTATGAAGATCAATCCGACCGCATCATTGATGATGATGTACTGGCACGCCTGCTCTCTTTCAACAACGTGATTGTAACTTCGCACCAAGCCTTCTTCACCCGCGAAGCACTGGAGAACATTGCCACCACCACCCTGCAGAACATCAAAGACTTCAAAAGTGGAAAGGTATCGGAGAATGAAGTAAAAATTCAGAATTAGCAATAAAGATATTCAATAAATAAATGCTAACATTCGACTATAAACATTTTCATAGTCAGTTTGTTATTTATGTATATCAAACATTTAAAGAAAGGAATAAATTATGAAAAAAGTAATAGACAAAGCGGAAAGCCGTGGACGTGCTCTATATGATTGGCTCGACAGCCACCATACATTCAGTTTCGATACATATTACAATCCCCGCCGCATGAATTTCGGTGCATTGCGCGTATTGAACGACGACCGTGTAGAAGCAGGTAAAGGCTTCGGTATCCACCCACATAAAAACATGGAAATTATCTCCATCCCCCTGAAAGGAAAGCTGAAACATGGTGACAGTAATAAAAACAGTCGCACCATCACCATAGGAGACATACAAACCATGAGTGCCGGTACCGGTATTTATCACAGTGAAATGAACGGCAGCGATACCGAACCGGTAGAATTCCTGCAAATCTGGGTAATGCCGGAGAAGCTGAATACACCACCCGCCTATCAGGATTACGACATCCGTCCGTTCTTGCGGAAGAATGAACTGGCACTGATCGTTTCGCCGGATGGCGATGCCCCTGCCAAGATGTTGCAACAGACATGGTTCTCCATCGGAGAAATAGAGGCGGGAAAGAAGATCGGCTATCACATGCACCAATCCCACGCAGGTGTGTATATCTTCGTGATTGAAGGTGAGGTAAAGGTGGATGATACCGTACTTTCACGCCGTGACGGCATGGGCGTATACGATACCCACAGCTTTGAGCTGGAAACCCTGAAAGACTCGCACATTCTGCTGATGGAAGTGCCGATGTAAGTCTTTTTCCTAAAAATCTATCCCAAAGGTCCAGAAAATGGCAGAACAGTGCAAATGAATTGTGAGTCAGTCGGTTCTGATTTTCAAGCTATTTGGCAGAAAATCTTGAAAAGACAGGTTTATGCCAACTTCGGACAGAGCAGCGTTACCAAAACATTACCTTCTCCTTTGAAAGCGAGAATTGGGAAAAGTGGCAACGAATAGAGCAAAATCCGATCTGACCCTATAGGATTATCTTCGACAAAGATACTTTGATGGCAGGAAAGAAGCAAATAAATTGCACACGGTTTCTTTACCATTGAACGACAATGTTTTGCGTAACAACAAATAACCTGACAATAAATAGTTTTGTAACCCATATGGAAAATCCAGTGTAAGCTGCCCCCTAAAACCAAGCGATTCTGCCCCCTTAAAACATTCAACAATGCCCCCTTAAAAAGTCTTGACCGATGGGGTTATTATTATTTTAGTTTATTTCCCTCTGTATGCAGCCATTTTACGGACACTTTCTCCTGTCAGCTCAATCCGGTGCGCCGTATGTATAATACGATCCATAATGGCATCTGCTACTGTAGGGTCTCCGATTGCATCATACCAATTGTCCGTTGGCAGTTGCGAGGTGATGATGATGGACTTGCGCCCATGTCGGTCCTCTATTATATCGAGCAGGATGGGTCGTTCCTTGGCATCAAGGTTCACAAGGAAGAGGTCATCCAATATGAGCAGCGTGCTCCGTTCGATTCTCTTGAGTTCCGATTCCAGTGTGCCTTTTACTTTTGCCACCTTAAGCGTACCCATAAGTTTCGGAGCATTCGCATAATATGTCCGTATGCCCTTCTTGCAGGCTTCATACCCCATTGCTGTGGCAAGGAAGCTCTTCCCGGTACCGGATGACCCTGTGATGAAGAGGTTCTGTCCCTTGCGGATGAACTCCAGCGATGCAAGCCGCTCCATCTGATTGCGGTCAAGGCCACGCGGGATTGCATAGTCTATCTGCTCGAGGCAGGCCTTGTAGCGGAACGCCGCCCCGCGTATAAGGCGTTGGATGGCTGCATTGGCACGGTAGTCCCATTCCCTGGCAAGTAACATGTGCAGGAAAGAGTCGATTGTCATTGTTTCTGCCATAGTGGAGGTCAGGCTTTCAGTGAAGGCGGCGGCCATGCCGTGCAGCTTCATACGGTTCATCAGTTCGATTGTCAACGTGTTGCGGTCTTTTTCGACAGCTATCGGTGCGGTAAGATTATTTGTTTCCATTGTTGTCTCTATTTAAATGTTTTAATTGTGCGAAGTAGGCTGCTCCGCGGATGTTTTTGTGGATAGATGTTACGGGGACCTCATCGTCGATGTCGTCTTTTGACAGGAAGTCTGCATCATCCCCGCGTTCAAGGATCCGCCTTATCTCCTGATATCCGTATAGGCGCAGTTGCGTGGCGCATGCGCTTGCCGCCACCAACCGTTCCAGCCCGAAGGTCTTCTCCAACGCCATGATGCCTCTGCATGAACGGAACGCCGCGGGAGGATACTTCTTGAGTTCCGCCACCTTGCGCAGATACAGCCGCAGGACGTTATCTGTCTGGCCGGCCCGTTCGTAAATCTGTTCCAGATCCTTTTCATAACTTCCATGACGTCCGGGCAGTCCGTGGGCATCCTTGGTCGTATAGGAGTATGGCGTGTCATCGCGCTGGTGTGTGGTCACCAGACGCAGGCCATGATATATTTCCAGCGTGTCCGCATCATAGACAATCTCGACACGTTTGCCTA
>OGOZ01001753.1_pt1 | contig 11560 bp, 8 predicted proteins | sample 1552801 | NCBI WGS metagenome assembly OGOZ01 (sample SAMEA2580196, study PRJEB22360) | human gut metagenome | biome: human gut; feature: human-associated habitat; material: faeces | place: Denmark | collected 2008/2010
CGATAATGGCATCATTGAATAGCTTAATTGAAATGATGGGGAGGTGAGATGGATGAGTAAACCAAAGATTCGATTTAAGGGGTATGAAGAAGATTGGGAACAGCGTAAGTTGGGAGATGTTACAGAACTAAAATCAGCATCACGTGTTCATAAAGGCGAATGGACTGATTCAGGTGTTCCATTTTTTAGATCAAGTGACGTTATGGCAGCGATTAATGGAACAACTAATGAAAAGGCATATATCTCCGAAGAATTGTATGAAAAACTTTCAAATGCATCGGGAAAATTGGAAGAAGGAGACGTACTTGTAACAGGTGGTGGTTCTGTCGGAAACCCTTATATCGTGCCGAATAACGAACCACTTTATACAAAAGATGCAGATTTGCTTTGGATAAAAAATCAGGGTAGGTTCTATCCATATTTTCTGTATGAGTATTTCTTTTCACCAACTTTTAGAATTTACTTGAGTAGTATTTCGCATGTCGGAACAATTGCTCACTATACAATTACGCAATTGTCAGAAACACCAATTTCTTTGCCAGATATTGAAGAACAGATAAAGGTGGGTGAATATTTTGAGTCTCTCGACCGCCTCATCACTCTTCACCAGCGACAATATCAAAAATTATTTCAGTAATGGCTGTTGCCAAATTACAACAGCCATTCGCATAACTCTCTTTACACTTTCAACATCTTACAAATTTCTTTTTTATCTGCCTTCGCATGTTCCTTGATTTCCTTATAAATTGGTTGAATTTTAATCACATCTTCTTCAACCTCGTCTGCAATCTGATATAATTCCTTATTCTTTTTTATCTTCTTTTGAATCTGAATTAATCAGATTTCTCATATTCTTTCTGGCTGTTACATCTTGATCATTGTATCGTTCATTAAAGAATCCCAAATTTCTTCTCTGGATTTTTCTTTACAATATCATAGATTTTTTCAATCACATCTATATCTTCTAACAAATCATCTGCTATCTTCGCTACAGAATCACCATTTTCAATCTTTTTCTTTACCATCATTATTAATTTTAAAACTTCTCCCTGTTGTCTTCCTTCCTCTCTTCCCTCTCGTCTCCCACGATTCTCCGCGCTTTGCAACTGGCTTTCCTTATCCCTGATTGCCATTTGTTCTCTCAGATATAAATATCTTTCACTCTCATCTCGACTCATCTTAATCATTTCATCCCTCACCTTTTCCATGTAATGATTTCCTTCAGATTCTTCTCTGACTTCTTCCCAAGTACTGGCTGAAATTAATTTTGCCCATCGATATAATTCTTGCTTCCTTGCCTTTCCTTTTGTACTTTTTAATTTACTTAATTCTATCACATGGAATTGAAATTTACTACTGTACAATTTATAATTACTTTTTTGTAGAAAATTGTAATATCAAACTAAAAAAGACAGGAGCCTAAACTCCTGTCCTAAACCACATATCATTATAACAAATAATCTTTATTTCTCAAGTTCTTCCGTCTCAATAATAAACTTCACACTACCCTTCGTTCCACTAGCCTTCTTCGTAAATGTCTGATAGTTTTCTCCTTCATCCATCACTGCATCAGCTCTATCTAAGATCTCTTTTGCATCATCATTGATCGTATTGACAAGTTTCTCAATACCGTCTTTTCTGAAAGTTAACATCCCTTTGTTCAAGGTAACAGCTCCATTTTTCAGAGTTGCAATTCCTGTTGTCATCTGTCCCATTCCATTATCCAGTGTTTTGGCACCTTTGCTTAACTTCTTCGCTCCATTTGCTGCTGTTTTTGTTCCACTGTTTAACGTCTTGGCTCCTTCATCTAATTTCTTGATGGAAGATGCCAGTGTCTTAGATGATGTCTTTAACTGTCCGGTTCCTGCCGCGATCTGTTTTAATGCAGATTCTAACTGTGCTGTGGATGTCTTTGTCTTTGTTAGCAGATTTTGAATCTGGGTTAAGCATCCTGATACGATCTGAAGGTCTGTCTGTGTTTCTTGCAAGCTTGTTCCGATAGATCCTGCGTAGGTTCCTAAATTCTTTGCCTGACCTCCTACAGATTGTGCATAACCGCCTAAGTTTTCTGCATCTGTCTTTAAAGAACCTGCAATCGTTGTAAGCTGTGCTTTCTGCTCATCTGTAAGAGAACTATAATTATTCTTGATAAATTCTCCAATTGCTCCTGCCTGATCTCCAACATCTGTTGCTGATGCTCCAATAGACTCTGCTAATGCACCTAATGTCTTCGCTGACACACCAACACTTTCTGTCTGTGTCTTAATATTCATTAATTCTTTTGTGATTCCTGTCTGTGCACTCTGTAAGTTAGACTGTAATTTTGCCTGATCACTTTCGCTTGGTGTACTATTCTGCAGTTCTTTGAGAATCTGTCTCACTCCATTATCTAACTTCTCTGTAGATGATGGTAAAGCACTGGTTCCTTTCGCTAACTGACTGGTTCCATTCTTTAATGTTGTAGATCCATTGACCAGTTTGTCAAGTCCTGTTGCTAACTGTTTGGAACTGACTGCAATCTGTTTTGTTCCTGATTTTAATTTTCCAGAGGCTGTGACTAATTTTTCAATTCCCTTTACTAAATCTCCAGAACCATCACATAACTTATCTGTCGCATTTTCAAGGTCCTTTAGGGAATCTGTTAATTCACTTAAATCTCCTGCATCATCTAAACCGAACTCTGATAACGTATCGGAATTCGCAACTGTCGCTGTGACTGTCATCTGGAAGTCTTCTACATCAGCTGTGATCTCAAAGTCTTCTGGAACATCGAAATTTGATCCAATACTTGTATTCTTAAGGTTTAAGCTGTCTGCTAATCCTGGCATTGCAACTCCAATAACGATATGTTTGTTACCATCGGAGATAACTTTTCCGTTTGTTGCTTTGACATTAGAGAAGTTATCTGTATTTAAGATCGCTGCTGTGATCATTGTAAATGGTGTATAGACTGTTGTCTGTTTTCCATTGATCGTTTTGGTTACTGCGGAATGATTTTCATATTCATAACGAATCTTTACTTTTCCTGATTTACCAACCAGTTTCTTTGGTGAAATTTCTTTTCCATCCAGATAGTATGTGACTTTCATAGATACTGGCAGATTTTTGTCACTTGTTCCCTGATAGTAAATATCTTTTCCATTGGCATTCCATGTAATACTGTCCTTTTTTCCTCGTTTATATGTCTCATTCCCTTTAACATTCTCAACGTCTGTCAGGTCTGTAGCATCTTTGATCTTTGCTTCACCTGAGAAATTCTTTAACCAGTCACTGACAATAACTGTTTTCTCTTCTCCATTCGCATCCGTTTTTACGTATACGGTTTCTTCTTTATCTGCAGTGGACTCGCTGGCTGCTACCGGTACTGCTGCCGGAATCGTAAGAGCTGCAGCGAGAAACATTGCTAATGCTTTCGATAATCTTCTTTTTCTCATAACAATCGCTCTCCTATTCTAAATGACCCATCTTGAGGGTTGTTTTACAGATCAATTTATCAAATATCATAAACATTGCCGGCAGAATAAAGATTACGGCAACGGTACTGATCACAGCTCCTCGTGCAAGTAAGGTACAGATTGCACTGATCATATCGATATTTGAGTAAATCGCAATACCGATCGTTGCTGCGAAGAAACTTAATCCACTTGTAATGATAGACTGCATGGATGTTTCATGTGCAATACGGATCGCTTCCATTTTCTTCTTGCCATTTATACGTTCCTTCTGATAACGGCTTGTCATCAGGATCGCATAGTCAACGGTTGCACCTAACTGAATCGTTCCGATAACGATACTTGCGACAAACGGCAGTGATAATCCCGTGTAATATGGAACTGCCATATTGACACAGATCGCAAATTCGATCACGGCTACCAGGATCACCGGTAAGGAAATAGATTTAAATACAATTAAAATGATCACAAAGATTGCCGCGATCGACGCGATATTTACATTTCTAAGGTCAACATTGGTTACTGTCTCCAAGTCATTCATCAATGGTGCTTCTCCAATGACCATAGAACCTGGACTGTATTTCTTCACAATGTTGTTGATCTCGTTAATCTGTTTATTTACTTTCTCGGTTGCTGATTTGTAATTTGAACAGATAAACTGCATCTCATACTCATCACTTTGCAACATTTCTTTCATGGAAGAAGGAATCATATCGGATGGAATACTAGAACCGATCACGGAGTTCATTCCGAGACACCATTCAACTCCGTCGACTTTATCGATCTCTTTCTGCATGTTGCTTAATTCCTTCTGACTCATGCCGTTCTTGATCATGACCATATGGATGTTACTCATTCCAAATTCGTCACTTAATTTCTTATTCGCCACATTACTCGGTAAGCTTTGTGGAAGTGATTTGTCAATATTATAGTAAATCTCTGTATGATTATTTCCATAAATTGCTGGGAACAGCAAAATTAAAAATACTACAATCGTTGTTTTATAATGTTTTGTGATAAAGTGTGATGCATTCGTAAGATCTGGCATCAGTGAACGATGATGTGTCTTCTCAATTAATTTATCACAGATCAGGATCAATGATGGCAAAACTGTTACACAACAGATAACCCCGATAATAACACCTTTCGCCATAACGATACCTAAGTTAGCTCCTAATGCAAATGTCATAAAGCACAGTGCTGCGAATCCAGCGACCGTTGTAACGGAACTTCCTGTAATGGACTTAAATGTATTCGAAATCGCATGTGCCATCGCACGTTCTTTGTCACCTTCAAATCTGATCTTATTACTCTCATAACTGTGCAGAAGGAAGATCGAATAATCCATCGTAACTCCTAACTGCAAGATCGCAGTCAATGCCATTGTAAGATAGGACACATCGCTTAGGAAAATATTCGTTCCCAGGTTATAAAGAATTGCCATTCCGATACTTAACAGGAATAAAAAAGCAACTGCAAAGGATTCCATTGTGACAAATAATACGATCAGAGAAAGTACTGCTGCGATCGTTACGTAGATTGGAATCTCCTGCATAACCAGGTTCTTAATATCGGTAACTACCCCTGACATGCCACTGATAAAGCACTGTTTTCCAACAATCTTACGCATCTGTGTGACTGCTTCCATCGTGTTATCAGATGATGTTGTTTCTTTAAACATTGCGATCATCATTGTTGCGTTCTTATTAAAGAAAACTTTCCTTACTTTCTCAGGAAGCATCTCTTTGGGAACGCTTAGATCAGCGATGTCATCATACCAGATGATCTTATCAACGTGATTGACTTTCTCTAGTTTCTGTTTTAATTTCTGTACGTCATGAAGATTCATATCTTCGACAATGATCATCGAATAGGCTCCGGCTCCAAACTGATCTACCATGATATCCTGCCCCTTCACCGTCTCCAAAGAGTCTGGAAGGTAACTTAAGATGTCATAATTGATCCTTGTCTTCACGATTCCAATGGTTGATGGAATCAATAAAATGAAAGCCAGGAAGACGATGAATTTTCGATGATGTACTAATTTCTTTGCAAATTGTATCATAGCATCCTCCCATTTACATTTATGACGAATAGTCATTTTTTAATCTATATAATGGTATACACCAAAAATGACCAAAAGTCAATAAACTTCTTGAAAGTTTTTGACTTTTGGTCATTTTTTCGTTATACTAAAAAAGATGAAAGGAGAAATTACTATGAAAAAGGTCGAATTAAATAAGAAAAAGAAACAAGATGCCCTTTTGAATACGGCATACCAACTGTTTACAGAAAAGGGATTCCAGAAGACCTCCATCTCCGATATCGTAAATGAAGCTGGCGTTGCTAAGGGTACTTTTTATTTGTATTTTAAAGATAAATTAGACATTCGATATAAATTGATCGCCAAGAAATCTGCGGAAGTATTTAAACACGCCTATCAGGAACTTCAAAAACAATCCATTGATCATTTTGAAGACCAACTGATCTTTATCGTTGACCAGGTCATCGGAGCATTAAATGCTAATCCGACTCTGTTAAAACTGATCTCAAAGCATCTAAGCTGGGGAATGTTTAAGAATTCCTTGGTAGAACCGATCGATGATGCCCAGAGAAATATTTATGATATCTATATGGATCTCTTGAAGAATTCTGGTCATGAATTTGATCATCCGGAAGTTATGATCTATATGATCATCGAGATGGTCGCAGGGTCTTGCTATAATGTTATTTTGACTGGGGAGCCTGTTTCAGTTGATGAATTGAAGCCTTATTTGTATCAGTCAATTCGGTTGATCATACAGAATCATATATTGTGATTTGTAGTTTGATGACGGAAATTATTGGTGGAATATTATAAAAAGAAATCATGTGTCAGCAACCCACTCGCTAAGTGCAGACGTGTCCGTACGGTTGCCAACACATGATTTCTTTTTATAATATTCAAATAATTTACGTTATTCAAACCACTACACTGTGTGTATATTTAACGGTATTGGCTAATCATTTTTGTATTCGCTAACAGAAGATTATCTTTCACTTTCATCCCTGCTCATCTTAATCATCTCATCCCTCGCCTTTTCCATGTAATGATTTCCTTTTGTTGTTTCTATTTTACTTAATTCTATCACATGGAATTGAAATTTACTACTATAGTAGTCCTCCATATACACCCTCTTGAATTTTTCAATCTTAAATTGTCCACACTCTAGACTTCTGGTATATGATAAAAAATAAATAAACGATCGGAAGAACAGCATTAGAATTTTGCCACGTTTTTTACAGATTCGCAGCCGGCTTGGTGCGTTGTTTGAGCCCCAAAGAGTCCTGTTTTCAATACCCTTGAAGGCGAGTTACGCAAGGAAAGCCGGCGAATCAGCGATTTGTAAAAAACGTGAGGAAAATTCTCTAGCTGCTCTTCCGATCGTTTATTTATTTTTTATCATATACTCAAAATCTACAGTTGGCCAACTACAATTAAAATTTAATACACTCTGATTACTGTAGAAATCTCACGAGTATGTTCCATTCCCTTAATCTCAACCAAAGCATCTGCAAAGTTCTGCTCCAGTACAAGATCCGTGATAACAACTAATTCTGCCATATCATTAACCTTGTTCTTCTGAATCACCTGTGCGATACTTACTTGATTCTTTCCTAATGTATCTGCGATTCGAGCAAGAACTCCTGGTTTGTCATCAACTAACAATCTCATGAAATATTTGCTTTCAATCTCTGTGATCTTCTTGATTGGAAGGTCTTTGTAGCATGTACAATGGATTCTTCCTGTGCAATAGAACTGAATATTACGTGCGACATCAATGATATCTCCCATAACTGCACTTGCTGTTGGGAATTCTCCTGCTCCTCTTCCATAGAACATTGCATCGTCAACTGCATCTCCATGTACAAAAACTGCGTTAAATGAATCATTGACAGTTGCCAATGGATGATCACTTGGAATCAGCATTGGATGAACACGTACTTCAATTCCAGATTCTGTGTTCTTTGCTACCCCTAACAATTTGATCGTACATCCCATTGCTTCTGCATATTTGATATCTTTTGCTGTGATATTTGTGATTCCTTCTGTGTATACATCATCAAATGTGACTCTAGAGTTAAACGCAATGGATGCCATGATCGCCATCTTACGTCCTGCATCATATCCTTCGATATCAGCTGTTGGATCTGCTTCTGCATATCCTAATTCTGTTGCGAGTGCCAAAGCTTCATCAAATTCCATTCCTTCGTGTGTCATCTTTGTCAGAATGAAGTTTGTTGTTCCATTGACAATACCCATTGCTTCTGAAATATAGTTTCCTGCCAGACACTGTTTTAATGGACGGATAATTGGAATTCCACCTGCAACAGATGCTTCAAATAATAAGTCACATCCATTATGGGAAGCGATATCTAATAATTCACCACCATGCACTGCCATTAAGTCTTTGTTCGCTGTGACAACATTCTTACCTGCCTGAAGAGCTTCTGTAATATAAGTACGGGCGGGTTCGATTCCCCCCATAACTTCCACTACGATCTGAATCTCATCATCTGTGATAATATCTTCCCACTGGTCAGTTAATACAGAAGGGTCAATTCCTTCTCTCTTCTTGTTCTTGTCTCTAACTAGAACTTTGCTGACAGTCAGACCTGCACCAACTTTGTGAGGTAATTCTTCTCTCTGGCGTTCGATCAGTTTGTATACTCCTGTTCCGACAGTTCCAGAACCAAGGAGGGCTACTTTGATGTTCTTTAACTCTTCCATGATACACTTCCTTTTCTGTTTTTGTTTATCTTTGCTTTTATCGAAATGTGATTTTTTGATCTAATAAATTCGTATAAGTAGTTTTTAGTATATCATATTTTTTTTGAATATCCTATATTTTTTTAATTTCTAGTTAGGAAAAACTATTATGTATAGTTCCAAGATTACACCAAACAATACTTCTATTAACTATTTTTCTCATTTCTGTTGACATCAATATTTCAAAGTATTATATTTAAAACATAAACAATTAAGCAATCATTTAATCTTATAAAAAGGAGATTTCTATGGATAAAACGGAGAAATATAACATTGCTTCCATGGATATTCATGGTCATGGATGTGATGTTACAGAATTAAAACATGTTCTTCCACCAGAAGAATTTGCCATTGAAACTGCCAGTTTATTTGGTCTGTTAAGTGACAGTACCAGACTTCGTATTTTGTATCTTTTATACCACCGTGAAGTCTGTGTTAGAAATATCGCAGAAGCGATTGAGATGAGCCCACCAGCAGTGTCTCATCATCTTCGCTCTTTGAAGCAATTAGGTGTGATCACAAGCAGACGAATTGGGAAAGAAGTTCATTATACGATCGCAGACACTGCTGACGGAGAGCTTGTATCTGATCTGTTAAAGACTGTATTTGAAAGGAGGGGTATTTATGAAGAAGACTTATGAGTTTGAGAATCTTGGCTGTGCTCATTGTGCAGGTAAAATGGAAGAAAAAATCGGGAAACTTCCTGATGTTGAAAGTGTAAATCTTTCATTTCCTATGAAAAAAATGTATGTTGAAACTTCTCGTGAAGATCTGCTTCCTGAGATTCAAAAGATTTGTACGGATATTGAACCGGATGTTATTGTGACGGAAGTTACGAAAAAATCATCTAAACGGAGAAAACATGTGGAAGAAGTTTCTCATAAAAGTCATGAACATCATCACCATCACGATGAACACTGTGACTGTGGATGTGATCACAACCATAATGAACATGAGCACCTCGAACATCATCACCATCATGATGACCACTGCGACTGCGGGTGTGAACACGATCACGAAGAACATGAACACCACAAACATCATCACCATCATGATGACCACTGCGATTGTGGCTGCTGTGATGATGACGATGACGATGATGAATCAATTGCAGCTGCTGCAAATCGTGAAGGAAATGGTCAGGCAACCGTATTTATTGTCGAGAAATTAGGCTGTGCTCATTGTGCAGGTAAAATGGAAGAACAGATTTCTCATCTTCCCGGTGTTGAAGCCGTCAATCTGACATTTGCAACAAAGCAGTTACGTGTATGGTCTGATGATGCCAAAACATTATTGCCTCAGATTCAAGATATTTGTACTTCCATCGAACCAGATGTCAAAGTCGTTGTCCGTGAAAATACTGTCCGTGCACAAAAAGAAGCGAAAAAAGCCAAAGAGAATTCTGAAGATAACAGAGAATTCTGGGAACTTGGTGCTGGTATCGTTTTATTTATTGCCGGAAAAGCATTGGAATCTTCCAAGCCTGTATACAGTATGGTATGTTTTATCCTTGCATATTTAATCTTAGGAATTAAGATCGTATGGACCGCTCTTAAAAACATCTCTAAAGGTCAGGTTTTTGATGAAAACTTCTTAATGAGTATCGCAACGATCGGTGCTTTCGGCGTCGGAGAATTTGCGGAAGCGGTCGGTGTTATGATGTTTTATCGTATTGGTGAATTATTTGAAGAAAAAGCTGTGGAACGAAGCCGTTCCCAGATCATGGATGTCATTGATATGCGACCTGAAGTTGTCAACCTTGTTGATGATCATGGAGATGTCACTGTAATTGATGCCGAAGAAGCTGAAATCGGAGATATCTTATTAGTACGTCCTGGTGACCGTATTCCATTAGATGGTATCATCACAGATGGGGAAACGATGATCGATACTTCTCCTGTTACCGGAGAACCCATTCCTGTTTCTACCTCTGTCGGAACAGATGTAACTTCTGGATGTTTAAATACTTCTGGTGTTATTAAGATCAAGGTAGAAAAAGTACTGGAAGAATCTATGGTCACAAGAATCATGGATTCCGTAGAAAATGCAGCCGCAAGCAAACCAAAGATGGATCGTTTTATCACACGTTTTTCTCGTGTATATACTCCATTTGTCGTACTTCTTGCCCTTGCAACTGCGATCATTCCTTCTTTAGTGACAGGAAACTGGACACACTGGATATACACAGCTTTAACTTTCCTTGTAATCAGCTGTCCTTGTGCCCTTGTATTAAGTGTACCTCTTGCATTCTTCTCTGGAATCGGAGCTGGATCTAAGATCGGTATCTTATTTAAAGGCGGAGCTGCACTTGAAACATTAAAAGATATTACTTCTGTTGTCATGGATAAGACTGGAACGATCACAAAAGGAAACTTCAAAGTTCAGGATGTGATCCCTCTCGGAAATGCAACCAGACATGAAATATTATCACTTGCTGCTTCCTGCGAAGAATCTTCTACTCATCCAATCGGAAAGAGTATCATGGAAGCTGCCAAAGATGAAAATGTAACTTATAAAACACCTGAAAACGCAAAAGAAATCGCTGGACATGGTTCTGTTATCACAATTGATAACTCAGAAATCTTAGCTGGCAATAAAAAATTGATGGCGCAGTATCATGTAACTGGAGACTATCCAGAAACAACTTCTTATGGAACTGAAGTTTTTCTTGCAAAAGATGGTGTGTTAATTGGTGCAATCGTTATTGCAGATACATTAAAAGACGATGCGAAATCCGCCATTGCTTCCTTAAAAGCACAGAATCTTCACACGGTTATGTTAACTGGAGATTCCGAAACAACTGCAAATGCGATTGCAAAAGAAACTGGAATTGACGAAGTTTACTCAAGACTTCTTCCTGATGAAAAACTTGCCAAACTTCAGGAACAGAGAAGCAAACATGGAGCTGTTATGTTTGTTGGTGACGGTATCAACGATGCCCCTGTATTAGCTGGTGCTGATTGCGGTGCTGCCATGGGAAGCGGTGCTGATGCTGCAATCGAAGCAGCAGATGTTGTATTCATGACCTCAAACGTTGAAGCAATTCCACAGGCAATCTCTATCGGCAAAAAAGCTTGCAAGATCGCTTGGCAGAATGTTGTATTTGCATTGGCGATCAAGGCATTAGTAATGATCCTTGGACTGCTTGGATTCGCAAATATGTGGATGGCTGTGTTCGCAGATAGCGGAGTTGCAATGCTATGCGTAATAAACTCTATACGTGCAATGAAATTGTGATTTGTCGTTTGAAGACGGAAATTATTGGTGGAATATTATAAAAAGAGATCATGTGCCTGCA
>OGOZ01001758.1_pt1 | contig 11552 bp, 14 predicted proteins | sample 1552801 | NCBI WGS metagenome assembly OGOZ01 (sample SAMEA2580196, study PRJEB22360) | human gut metagenome | biome: human gut; feature: human-associated habitat; material: faeces | place: Denmark | collected 2008/2010
TTGTCTTTTGTTCTGAAATAGTAATGAACCAGTGCCTGGTTACAACCGGCACGCTTGGCGATCTGCATCGTGGTCGTCTGTGCGAAACCTTGTTCCAAGAACAACTTTTCCGCAGCTTCGAGAATCGCCGCTTCTGTATTTTCTCCTCGCTTCTGTATTTTCTCCTCGCTTCTCATCATCAGATGTGTTAGTCATACGATTTAATTGCAAAGTTAAATTAATCGATTAATACTTCCAAATATTTCGGAGATTATTTTTCAAGAAATTTTATTCCCGACAAAGCGACGGATAAATAACAACCTATATATCAATAAAAAAGCGAACAGTAACCTTGTGGAATTACTGTTCGTTAAAAAAATGTCGACACGAAAACTACAACTTTATCAACATCTCTATAAAAATCTAAACCCAAATCTTTATATAATCTAATATTACAAGCATCATGAAATCGTTGATATACATTAGATATATCTAAATTTTTAAAATCACCAGCAATATCCATCATAGTTGTATATACTGCTCGTTCTCCTAAAAATCTTTCAGTATTTATTATAATTTCATCATATGAAATATTTTTATCTAATGTTTTGCTAGTTTGAATAACTTTCTTAAATGCTTCTTTTTGTTCATCAGACACAAGATATTGAACAAGTTCACTAGCATTAGGTGCTTTGTGATATTGTTTATAATATTCTTTAATTACTTTAAAAACTACTCGTATATCACTATTATTAAAATAATCAAGTTTAATATACTCAATAATATCAGCCAAATAACTTGTATTGGTTAATGACTGATACACCAAAATATTTTCAAAATAATTTAAATCTAATTTTAAATCAGATGACATTATGATGAGTATATATTTTTAACTTTGCCATTTTTTAAGAAATCTATCATTTGATTCTTTCCATAATTTATCATTTAATGATTTCAATCCATGTGATTTATGTGCAATATTAAAATTACCAACACCTATTTTCAAACCAGCTTTTACAGCTTGCAAACTAATGTCTAAATCATAATGATGAAAAGTGAACTGTTCATCAAATTTAATATGATATTTGCTATATAATTCAGTATTAATACAAAGATAAACACCATCTAATAATGCTGTTCGAGCTGGTCTTAAACCACAAGGTGTTAAAAAATACTGTTTACCATCTTCTGTTAAATGATGTAATGAACCTTTAAAACTTTTTGGATCACCCATACAATTCCACAAACTTGGATATTTTATTTCAATTTTCGATGCACCAGCTACACCAGTTATCATCCAATCAGGTCGACTTTCAATATCATCACATAATCTATCCCAATCATCTAAAATTTGAACATCACTATGCACAAAATGTATATATTTATATTGATTATAATACTTTTTTAACATTTGATTATATATTTCTGATAAACCTTTGATATTATTTGATATCCAAACACATTTAATATTTGCTTTTTCAAAATATTTTGTTACATTATTATATATAAGAGTATTTTCAATATTGTGCTTATCCACAGATACCAAAAGATGATTAAATTCTGACATAACATGATGATATTATTCTAACGGCTTTAAGCCGTTAAATATTATTATAGTAGTTACATTAAGAAACAAAATTATGAATACTTCACATTTTATAGATTTCGGACCAACTTGTTGGAACAATAGAACAATTATTACAGAAGCAAGAACAAAACGTTCTGATAGTGATTCTATGGATGAATTACTGCGTAAAGCTTTATTAGCTAATTTTAAAGACATTCGTAAACGACCACACGTTAGTATTTCACCTGATTCTCAACGATACAAAGAACGCAGAATCAGCAAAGAACGTGCTAAACTTAATTTAGGAAATAGATGGGATTCAGTCGCATCCACAGAACCTTATGTTATTGACACAGTTAACATCATTTTCGATATGATACCTCAATTAAAAGGTTCTGGAGCGTTCACAGGATATGTTAGATATGCATTAACTAATCGTTGGACAAATAGAATGCAATTCAGCGCACGTGATATGAATAAATTAGCTGAAGCTGTTCAAAATAATGATATTGACAGACAAAAAGATATTCTAAATTATTTAGTTGATAAAAGAAAAACAGATAAAATCAAAGCTGGTGAATTTTTATCATATGATAATGATAAAAAGATGAGAAATATTGAAGCATGGAGAAAATTAAAAGCAGTAACAAATCCATTTTTCAATAAATCAAATGCTGAAGAATTTATAAATGCTGATAGACCAAAACAATTTGAAATACTTAAAAAATGGGGCACAGTAACATTACCAACCAGTGATCCAAGTATGTTTGTGGTGAGGTATTGTGGTAATAAGAGTGTAATAATTTCAATGATTGGTGATGCTCTAAAAATAAATGGTAAAGTTGATGCAGATGATATTCAACGAGATTTAGATAGTGGCAAGTTTGAAAGAGAAGCTACTGCTCAAGGTATTACTGATGATGATAGAAATATATTACGTAATATATTTGCTTCAATTCATGATACACATAGAGACTTAAGAGACTATAGTCCAGAAGAATTATTAGCTAAACAAGCTGAAAATGATAAACGTTGGAAAGATATGGTTGGTGACCTTAATGCTGAAGAAGATTGGTCTCAAGATGAAGATGATGACACATTGTAACCATTAATTAACGTCTATTTCTTAAAACCTCAGTAGCAACCTACTGAGGTTTTTAAATATTTGTATATGTTATACGATAATAAAAGTACACATGATCTTTCAACAATTTATACGATTCTTTGTGAATCTACAGGTGATAATATTGAAAAACTAGTAGCATTAGCGAAAAGAATAGAACGTAGCTATTATACCGATAAAGCAAAAGAAACTGAATTTGGTAGAGAAGCTCAAGAATTGGGTTATAAATCCGTACATGATTTAATGCGTGAATATGATTTATATAAAAGATACATTTTAAACACAGAACCAAAATACACAGCTCAAAATTCACCTAGTGCAAATCCTATGGCTAAATTGTATAAAAGCGTTAAACATTATGGTGAAGATATAACAAAACAAAATATTGATGATTATGAAAATACACCACATAATGTGGATGATTTCAGAACTAAAACTTATTATATTACAAATTATAGACGAATTAGCAGCGTGTTAAACATTTTACAACAAACAAAATACATGTTTACTTTCGAAGATGTAGATGGTAATATTTTCACTGATATGAAATGTTTAAGACCACATACAATTAATAATCGTGGTAAATACAGATTTGCACAATTTGTTCGAAAAATAACACCTGATGTGCAAATTGACAATTCAGTTAAATTCACACCATCACGTATAATTAATAAAGATGGACCTGATTTTGATATCAATCCTAATGAAATAGAATCAATTGATATACATAATGGTAATGTTGAAATAACGGCAAAAGTACCAATTGATTTATACTGTAGATGATTTTAATTAGAAAAGCCAGCTTTAAAGCTGGCTTTTATTTTAACTGTAAAACTTGCTATATTCAGAAGATTGTATATTGATACAACCTTTTTTCTTCCAAAAATCAACAATTTCTGGTTGCTTATAAGGAAGTGGATCAATTACACCTAAACTTGCAAAAGCATTAATTCTTAATTGAGAATTTGCAGAATAAACATCAGCTAGATATGTAGTTTCAATATATTCAACACCTTCTACTGATTTACGTATGGTATTAATAGGTTCACCACCAGAGTAATCAGACCAAGTATGTTCAAAGTGAACACCATTTTCTAACCCCATTTTAATAATATCTGCTTTAGACATATACATTAATGGAGTTTCAAATTTAATTTGACAACCTGGATTATCTTCAAATATCTTGTTTAAACCTTCAAAAAATGCAGGTTTGCAATCCCAATAACCACCAAAATCATCTAACATTGCTCCATGAAATACTTCTAAAGCTTTAATAGCTTCTGCATATGAAGCAGCAATACTTAACATAATCATATTTCTATTTGGCACATAACTAGATGGTTTTAGATTATTTTCAGCATCTTTTGCTGTTGGAACTTTAACATTATCATTTGTAAGACAACTAGTTGGAGCAATATCTCTCAAAAATGGAATATCAATAGTTTTATAAACAATTTTTGTCTTTGTATTTTTATTGTTTAGATGCTCAACATTCCATTTTGCACACTCTAACTCAACTAGATGTCTTTGACCATAATTAAAAGAAATACAATGAATTTCATCATATTTCTGACTATTAAACAATTTCCATAAAATGGTGGTTGAATCTGCACCACCTGAATATGGTAATACACATTTTACTAATTTACTGTTATTTTCGCTCATATTTTATTTTGTTTGAGCAATGTAACTCACAGAATTGTTCTGCTGTTTTAGTATTGCTTTTAAATTCTACCAAATTAACGTTTGCTCTCCGTATTCTTGTCTGAATATTCTATCACTTTCAATCCAAACAGGATCAACAATTGTAAGAGGTTTAGGTTGAAGTTCATGTCTGAGATGTAAATTAACAACACCAACTTTCAAACCTTTTCTTACAGCATCTATACAACTTGCAATATCATAATGGTGAAATGTATAATGCTCATTAAATTTCCAATCTCCAATATTTTTCATTCGAACACACATATAGACACCATCAACAATAACTGCTTTAGAATTAAATCGCTGATTTCCAAAAATTAATTCTTGTGATAATCCAGTGTCCATATGTTTATGTTCTATATGACCAGATATCATATTATACTTACCTGATTTTAATGCTAAATCATACCATCCACTTGGGTAACCTATTACAATAGCTCCTGCTCCAACAACACCAGAAATATCGTAATCAGAATCTTCAATTTCTTTAATTACATAATTAATATTATCATACACAAAAGCATCATCATGTATAAAATGAATATAATCAAATTTTAATTTATTCTTTTCAATTATTTCATTATATAATTGTGATAATCCTTTTGTATTGTTGATAAATTGTTTAAATTCAATATTCTCAACACCATTTAAGTTTACTAGTGACGTCCAGCGTTTAAATGCTGTATCTTCACCATTACCTTTAGTAGCTGAAACAAATAAATGTTTATTCATAATGTGAAATATCTCCTAATATCTGGTAAAATATAATGCTGATAAAAATTCTCCATTTCATCTAATTTTTGTTTATCTAATATAGCATTTTTAGCTTTTTTATATTCATACCATTTTATTTTTTGTGTTCTATTTTCTAAGTTTATAGTGAGAATGCGACAATATCGCACTCCGTTCACTATAAACTCTTCACTAATTTTCCTCTGGGATATCATTAGATTCTATAGATTCTTCGTTAGATACAGTTTGTTCTAAATCAGCTGCTTCTTCATCAGATAAATTAGCTTCAACTGCTTCTTTATATGACGCATAATTCCACTCTTCATCAATTTTTTCTTGAATCTTTGGAATCATATCATCCCAAAATTGTTTATTTGTTCTGAAATTCTTAAAATATCCAAGTTTTGTTCCGTCTGGCAATGAATATGTTGCACCACCTTGTACAATCAGACCAAAACCAACTGCTAAATCTTTTAAACCGTGGTATCTATCCAATCCATTATTAAATGATAAATACATCTCAACAGCAATATCAGGTTTTACAATTCTATTCTTTACAGAAAGTGATTTCAAAATAACACCAACTTGATGTTTCTGACCAACTGTTAATTTATCTTCTTCCCATGCCTCTTCTGGTTTAATTGGAGATCTTGATAATTGCAATGTTACAGTTGGTAGATATACAGCAGTTCTACCACCTGGCATTGCTTTTACTAATTGAGTAAACATTGCAGCTGGATCATCATATATATGGTTTGTTATTAAGATCGGTGTATTTGTAAATGCTCCCATCCTAGTGCATGTTTTGAGTAGACTCTTACAAGCTTTAGCAAAACTACCCATATCAGCTGAAGTATTATCTTTTGCCATTCGATTTAACTGCATTTCACTTTCTAGGTTTGCTAGTGAATCAATAACAATCAACACTTTACCTTTCTGTCGCATTTCCATAATTTTATCTAAAAATTGCTGGATAATATTACGACACTCTTCAACAGAACGAGTTGGTACATATTTTACTTTTGAAATATCAATACCTAATCGTTTTGCACCTTCACCGTCAATAGCATTTTCTGTATCAAATACAACAACGTGTAAACCTTTTTTCTGTGCATTTCGAATTACATTTTGCACGATATAAGATTTACCTGTTTGACTTGGTCCAGCTAACATTGTAACTCGACCCATTGGAATACCACCATCTACAAGTTTTCCACTAATTTGAGCATTAAGAGTATATGAACCTGTATCTATAAAATCTGTAATGTTTGAAAGTGCTCCATCATCTAAAAATGTTGCATATGGATTTAGTTTATCAATTACACTAAAAGCATCATCAATATTAAACTCTCCTGGAGTTTCCATAGTTTTCTTCATTCTAGCCATATACAAATAATATTTTTTTAACGTTACGAAATCAATTTAAATATTTTAATGCTAAACTTTGAAAAGTGGTTTTATACTAATGAAAAAATAATTAATCTTATCATTGAAAAGCAATTAACAAGAGAACAAAAACAAGATTTAATTCATCAATAATCCTTAAATAATTTGTATTTCAATTTATTTATTCATTTTCAAAAGTTTTTATATATAATTTAATACACCAAAAAGCGGAACCAACTTCATTGTTCCAGTTGTTTCCCTATCCCTACAGATCAAAAAACTCATTCAGTATAAACAGATCAAACAAATCCTCATCATCCTGCTTCTTTTTAGCCTCTGCTTCATCCTCAATCTCTACATTAATCAGGATATTATCCTCACAGTCCCCTCTCTTGTCATCATATTCATACATAACAATCCTCCTCATTGCCTGAGCAATATCATCATCTGCCGGTTTATGTGACATTGTGTTACAATTTTCGGCGTTTAGCCTCATCTCTCAGGAAATTTACAATCACACGCCTCTACACGCCTCTTATCACCCTGTCTGTTCCGACTGCTGTAAATATAATATCATAATCAATGCACTTTAAAAGGTGCATTCCAAAAGAAATACACCCTAATCCCGATTTTTAATTAACGCAGGTCAATACAAACCGGCGCACCGCAGTTCATTTCACTGCTGATAGGCCTCTATGGAGAAACACTCTGACTAATGCAGTTATAAGCTGTCTATTTCCTCTTTAGTCAATCCTGAAACCTTAATTATGGTTTCTATATCAATATTCTCAGACTTCATCGCCTTGGCCATCTCGAGTGCTTTGGAAGCCTCACCCTCTGCAAGACCCTCGGTTCTGCCCTGCTCGATGCCTTCCTCTTTTGCTTCAGCAATCATATATTCTAATGTCACCAGTCTTTCCCTCCATTATGACCTAACCCAATGAGCTATGCGAATTGCCGGTAGGTCAAATACAGCAACTGCAGAGCTTTAGCTCGTGGCAGTTTTTCAGTTTCCTTTGTGTTTTATTTCTGTACACGCTCATCAATACCTTCAATCAGTTCGCTTCCTACCTTGGTCGGGTCATTTATATATTCATAAAATGACCTCAGCTTCTCCGGCACCTTGTCCGGAGAGCATTTTGTGTTCAACAATATTTTACTTGTCCCGTCATTAAAATGCAAGTCATTCTTGCGAATATAGCTTTCTACGACATACATGGGCTCGCCAAGCCCCAGATAGTCGAATGTGCAAATGAATACCACATAGGTATTTTTAAGATCTTTGAATCTGCCACCTTTTTCAAGGCAGTCGGTATCCATGAGAGCCTGATAATATCTGCTTCTTTTTTCAAGATCATGCTTATTGGTTGTCTGCATTTCAATGTCAATCTATTTGTCTGCAGTTTTCACATATGCGTCAAACCTGACTCCTCGCATATCTTTTCCGAAATCAAGATATGCCTGCAGCGCTATCTCCAGCTCATCTTTTTCGTTTTTTTCATCAGGCGAAGAATTCTCTGACGCTGCTATTTTTACCTCGCCTATCTCCTCATCAGGAATTATGAGCTCTGCAATTCCTTTACAGATATCAGGATCTCTCATTACCAGAGCAAATATAAAATCATTTATAAAAGGTTTAAAATCTTCCTTGTTTTGTGCTCTTTCATTCTGTTGTTTCTCTTCTGTCATTGTTTTTTCTCCTTTTATTTTTGTTTTCATAAATCGAAAAACGCATAATAAAAAACCGCTTAAGCTGAAACTTAATTCAGCCTAAACGGCTTATCTGTGCGTCCTTACAAATTTTCTATGCTACCATTTTAGCACACCCTGTTTTTACCGTCAATTCCTTTTATAAAATAAATTTGTAATGATTTAACTATTGAAATTCCAATATTTTTAGGGGGCTTGACAAAATAGAAAACATATATATTAAATTTTTGTGATATATTTAAAATTTACAGCATATCTAAAAGCTCATCGGGCTTATCTATTATCCTGGTCGGGTGCAGGCTGTCAATGTCGCTGCCGTAGCCCCAGCGTACAAGCACGCAGTCAACACCTGCATTGTCCGCTGTCTGCTTGTCTACAACAGAGTCACCAACATAGAGAGTTTTACCTGCGTCTAAAAGCCTCATAGCCTCAAACAGAGTGTCCGGGTAAGGCTTTCTTCTTATGCCGTCCTTTTCACCTATGGCAATTCTGATATAATCGCTGAAAAACTGCTCATTAAGCGCCTTTACGGCTTCAATATTCTTGTTTGATACTATGGCTGTTTTTATGCCCTTCTGCTGCAGGGTTTTGAGCATAGGCAAAATACCTGAAAAAGGCTCTGTGTGTATAACCGGGTGGGCTGTGTAGTATTCCTTGAATGAGTGAAACACTCTGTCAAAGGTTTCATCGTCTATGTCGTCCGGTGTGGCATTCTTCATAAGTCTGCTGATGCCGTTTCCTATAAACGAGCGAACTTCTTCCTTTGTGTGAACCGGGTAGTTATACTGCTCCAGAGTATGATTTACGGCAGAAGTCAGATCGTCGAGAGTATCTAAAAGTGTGCCGTCCATATCAAATATTACTGTATCGTACATAATTACCTCCAAAGTAAAATCGCCGCAAGGGCGATTTTTTAATAGTTATATAAATTGCTTCTGACATTTACATTGAGTATCAGCCCCAGCGCCATCATATTTGACACAATGGACGAGCCTCCGTAGGATATAAACGGAAGTGTGATGCCTGTTACAGGCATTACGCCCATTGTCATACCTATGTTCTCAAATATCTGGAATACGAACATTCCGAGAAATCCCGCAACGATAAGTCCGCTGTACAAATCTCCCGCCAGATGACAGGTCAGAGCTGTTCTGTAGATAAATACGGCATAAAGACATATCACTGCAAAGCCTCCGAGGAAACCGAATTCCTCACATATTACAGCATATATGAAGTCAGATGTCTGAACCGGCAGGAAGTCGAGGGTTTTGAGATCCTTGCCGAAAAATCCGCCGGAGCCTATTGCCGTCTTTGCCTGCAATACCTGATAGGTCGCCTCTATGCTTGTATCATCAGGATGCAGGAAAGCCGTAATTCTCTGCTTCTGATAATCGTCAAGGAACCTGAACAGTATCGGCAGCGAAACTATAAATGCGAGAGCTGTCCTGCACAGGATTTTGTAATCTATGCCTCCGAAGAACACCATCAGTATCCATATGGAACAGAATACAAGTCCTGAACCCATATCCTCCTTGGCAATGATTGCAATAAACGGCGCCGCATACAGAAACGCCTTGATGAAGCCCTTGAAATACTGCATGGACTGCCTGTTTCTTGCCAGATACATTGCAAACAGAAGCACAAATGTAATCTTGACTATCTCAGATGGCTGGAAAGTTGTGAACCCCAGATTAATCCATGACCTCGCTCCGAACTGCTCATAGCCCAGCCCCGGAATATATACCGTAAGCAGAAACAGTATGGAGCCTATATATAGAGGCTTCTCAATAGTTATAAAGAACTGATAGTCTATATACATCAGGAAAAACATGCATATGAATCCCAGAACATATGCCGCCGCCTGTACAATTACCGACTTTGAAAGTACAAAGCCGTTGTCATAATATGTGCTGCTTATCATCAGTATACTTATTACTGCGAATATAACCGGCAGTATAAGCAGCGTTTTGTCTGCATTTTTTAAAAGCGTGCGAAAATAATTCATTCCTTATCCCCTTCTTGCTTGACTACTATTAACTTAACCATTATAATATACATTGTCAATATATATCAAGATTTAATTATTGTAATGCGACTTTTTCTGTAAATAGTATAGCGATTTACAGAGATTAATTGATTATATTAGAACATAAAGATAAGAGGAGGGCTTCAATGAAGACAGTGATTATTGTCGCTATCATCGTTGGTATTCTTGCCCTTGCCATTGGTTTATTAGTTGGTTATATACTAAGAAAAAACATTGCTGAAAAGACAATAGGAAGTGCTGAAACAAAAGCCAGAAATCTAGTATTAGATGCCGAGAATAAGGCAGAAACAATTAAAAAAGAAATGACCCTTGAGGCAAAGGAAGAAATCCACAGAATGCGTAGCGAAGCAGAAAGGGACGTTCGCGAAAGAAGAGGGGAGCTTCAGCGTCAGGAAAAGAGATTAAATCAGAAGGAAGACTACATCGACAAAAAGGTTGAAAACATCGAAAGAAAAGAAGAGAGCATTACTAATAAAGAACACAACCTTATCGAAAAAGGCAAGGAACTTGATAAAGTCATTGAGAGAGAAATGGCCGAGCTTGAAAAAATCTCCGGCTACTCAGTAGAAGAGGCAAAGGAGATACTTCTTGCCAACACCGAAAAAGAAATCAGACACGAGGCTTCTGTTATGATTAAGGACATAGAAGCCAAAGCAAAAGAGGAGGCTGACAAGAAAGCCAAGGAGATTATCACAGGCGCCATACAGAGATGTGCGGCGGACCACGTTGCAGAGAGTACGGTATCGGTAGTGCCGCTGCCTAACGATGAGATGAAGGGCAGAATTATAGGCAGAGAGGGACGTAACATCAGAGCAATCGAAACTCTGACAGGTATAGACCTCATTATTGATGATACACCTGAGGCAGTTATTCTTTCAGGTTTTGACCCTGTCAGAAGAGAGGTCGCAAGAATTACTCTTTCCAAGCTGATTGTTGACGGTAGAATTCACCCTGCAAGAATAGAAGAAACAGTCGAAAAGGCGCAAAAAGAAGTAAACGCTATTATCAAGGACGCCGGCGAGCAGGCTACATTCGAGGTTGGTATACACAATCTTCATCCTGAGCTTGTAAAAATTCTGGGCAGACTCAAATACAGAACTTCATACGGACAGAATGTACTGAAACATTCAATCGAGGTTGCGCACCTTGCCGGACTTATGGCAGGAGAGCTTGGTCTTGACACAAGGCTTGCCAAACGTGCAGGACTTCTGCACGACATAGGCAAAGCCGTAGACCACGAAAAAGAAGGTACTCACGTAGATCTCGGTATGGAGCTTCTCAAGAAGTACAAGGAGTCACAGGCG
>OGOZ01001760.1_pt1 | contig 11539 bp, 9 predicted proteins | sample 1552801 | NCBI WGS metagenome assembly OGOZ01 (sample SAMEA2580196, study PRJEB22360) | human gut metagenome | biome: human gut; feature: human-associated habitat; material: faeces | place: Denmark | collected 2008/2010
AAAAAGCAATCAGAGCGGCAACCGCTGTTGTCTATCAGGTAGATTTTTTCTTCGTTAAGGCGGATTTTTTCTGCGGCGGATTTTGTTTTTTTCAGTTCTTCGTTAATGGTTCGAATGCTTTCCGTACTGATTTGCCTTTTGATTTCTTCGGCATAGTTTGGAGCCGGCAGCGGATTCTTTTTGTTTTTGAGCATACGGTTGAGCAAGCGCACTTTGTCGACGGCCTTGGGGTGTTCGTTCAGTTTGTAGCGAAAATGCTCATAACCGCCGAGATGGTAAATTTGTTCCATTTTGCGGATGGCAAACCAGAGGTTTTTGTTGTCCAGACAGGGGAGCGTGCGGTCCAATTGTCCGATGACCGCACCTGCCTGCCGGCAATTGTAGTTGTGAATGTCGCGGATATGGCGAAAAGTGCTTTCTATTCTCAGCATTTCGCCGACGACCGGAGGTGTGACCTTATTGGCAATGCGCGAATCGATAATCTGCCTGAGTTCGGAGATGGAGAGTTTCGCGGTTTCCGGGGGCAGGCCGGCAGTTTGAACAATGTCCCGGCGGGATTCGTAAAAGCGGTATTCGCGGCACAGTGCGGCCGTACGGTTAAGGATGAGTTTGTCCTGCATGCTGTATTCGGCCATTGTTCCGTTCCTGTTCAGAAAAGACTATGACCTTATCTTAGTTTATATTTTCTTAAAAAGCAACATTTTTGTATAAAATTTGTCCATTAGGCTAAGTCCTTGACCATACGGGCAAAAGTGATGCCCTGATCTTCGAAGATTTCGCCTTCCTGACGATAGCCCATTTTTTCGTAAAAGTTGACGACCGAGAGCATGGCATGCATGACAAGGCGTGAATAGCCGGCTTCTCTGGCGCGTTTTTCGGCGTATTTTACCATTTCGCGGCCAATGCCTTCGCCCTGATAACGGCTGTCAACAGCAACCTGCATCATGCGGATTTCTTCGTTGTTGACCGGTGCCAGAATCAGTCCGCCGACCAAGGCGTCGTCCAGGCTTTCGATGCAGCCGATGTGAAGATAGCCGGCTTCCTTGTCGCGGTGCATGTCCAGAAATTTGAGACCCAGCGGCTCGAGAAGGACTTTGTAGCGGAGTTCGACCAAGTCGTCATAGCGGGAAGATCCGAACGGAATGTCAATCATTTTTTTCATGGCGCCCTCCTTAGCTGGTTTCTTCCTATTATAAGCACAAATTGATAATTCAATCAATATTATATTGCTTAATCCGAGATTTTCATTTATCTATTACTCAAGAAAAATTTTTAAACGGAAACAGTAAAAAAGATGACAACCGATTTGAATTTAATCAGAAACTTTGCCATTATTGCCCATATTGACCATGGAAAGTCGACGCTGGCGGACCGCATGATTGAATACTGCGGCGGACTTGAACGCCGCGAAATGACCGAGCAGGTGCTGGACTCCATGGATATCGAAAAAGAGCGCGGTATTACTATCAAGGCGCAGACCGTGCGGCTGAACTATAAGGCCGACGACGGCAAAACCTATCAGTTAAATCTGATGGATACGCCGGGACATGTGGACTTTTCTTACGAGGTTTCGCGTTCGCTGGCTTCCTGTGAGGGATCGGTGCTGGTGGTGGACGCAACCCAGGGCGTCGAAGCGCAGACATTGGCCAACGTATATCTGGCGCTGGACAACAATCATGAAATCGTTCCGGTGTTAAACAAGGTTGATTTGCCTTCCGCGGATGCGGCGCGGGTCAAGCAGCAGATTGAAGACGTCATCGGGTTGGATGCCTCCGACGCGGTAGAAACTTCCGGCAAGACCGGTTTGGGCGTGAAGGATCTGCTTGAGGCGATTGTTCATCGGCTCCCTGCGCCACAGGGCAGCGCCGAAGCGCCGTTGCAGGCGCTGCTGATTGACAGCTGGTATGATCCGTATTTGGGCGTGGTAATTCTGGTGCGGATTAAGGACGGCGTGCTGAAAAAGAAAATGCAGATAAGGATGATGAGCAGCAACGCGACTTATCAGGTGGAAAAAGTCGGTATTTTTACGCCGAAAATGCAGGATATTGAGGCGCTGTATCCGGGGGAGGTCGGTTTTCTGACTGCGAGCATCAAGAGCGTCAGCGACTGCCGGGTCGGCGATACGATTACCGACAACAAAAATCCCTGCGCCGCGCCTCTGCACGGGTTTAAGCCGTCGGTGCCAGTCGTGTTCTGTTCGATTTTTCCGGTTGACAGCAGCCAGTACGAGAGTTTGAAGGACGCTTTGGCCAAGCTGAAGCTCAACGATGCGAGCATTGATTATCAGAACGAAAATTCGGCCGCTCTGGGGTTGGGGTTCCGCTGCGGTTTTCTCGGGCTGCTGCATATGGAAATTATTCAGGAGCGGCTGGGGCGCGAGTTTGATCTTGACCTGATTACGACGGCACCCTCGGTGGCTTATAAAATCCACATGACCAACGGCGAAACGATAACGCTGCACAATCCGGCCGATATGCCTGATTTGTCGCAGGTGGCGTCGATTGAGGAACCGATGGTCAAGGCGACGATTATGGTGCCGGACGAATATCTAGGCGCGGTTCTCAAACTCTGTACCGAACGCCGCGGCGAACAGCATGAGCTGACCTATGTCGGCAGCCGGGCGATGGTGGTTTATCAGATTCCGCTGAACGAAATCGTTTTTGACTTTTATGACCGTCTGAAATCGATTACCAGCGGTTATGCCAGCTTTGACTATGAGCTGACCGGCTATGAGGAATCCGACCTGGTTAAAGTGCAGATTCTGATTAACGAAGAACCGGTTGACGCGCTGGCGTTTCTTTGTCACCGTTCGGAAGCGGAATCGCGCGGACGGCAGATTTGCGAGCGTCTGAAAGATCTGATTCCGCGGCATTTGTTCAAAATTCCGATTCAGGCGGCCATCGGCGGGCGCGTGGTGGCGCGCGAAACGATTTCGGCGCTGCGCAAAGACGTGACGGCCAAGTGTTACGGCGGTGACGTTACCCGTAAGCGCAAGCTGTTGGACAAGCAGAAAAAAGGCAAGCTCAGAATGCGCCAGTTCGGCAAGGTTGAAGTTCCCCAATCGGCGTTTATTGAGGCTTTGCGTATCGGCGACAAGTAAAAACCTCGTATAACGGGGAACTAATACAGGATTAGCGGGTAAAATAAAATTATTTCTCTTACACTCCGGGCTTTTTGCGAAATCTGTATAACGGAGGACTAATACGAAATGTCGGGGAGGTAAGTGTTCAGACAAAGCGGAGGGCATTGAGTGCACCTTGCAGAATGTAGGCGGCGGCAGAAGAATCGAGAACTTTGCGGCGTTTGCTTCGGGACATGTCGACTTCTTTAATCAGAAAGTTTTCCATGGCTGATGACGATAATCTTTCGTCCCAGAAAAAGACCGGCAGGCCGGTTGCTTTTTGCAGCTTTTCGGCAAAGGCGCGGACTTCTTTGGCGATTTCTCCCTCTTCGCCGTTCATTTGCAGGGGCAGGCCGAAGACCATGCCGCCGATTTCCTTTTCCGACAGGATTTGGCTGATTTCGGCCAGATCTTTTTCCCAGCTGCCGCGCTGGATGATTTTATGTGACGTGGCAACGGTCAGCAGCAGGTCGGAGACGGCGACGCCGAGACGTTTGGCGCCGTAGTCGAAACCGATGAGCGCCCGGTAGGGTTTAAGGGCTGATTTAAATTCGCGGATATCCAAGTCTTACCTCTTTTAATTCTTAAAAATACAGCTATTTGCTAATTGATTTTTAAGAATATTATACTACTATTCTGCTCAAGTAAAATTCTTTTTCTCATAGGTGATATAATGAAATTAAAATATATTTTAGCCCTCGTTATGTGTTTGGTCGTAACCCCGGCTAAAGCCGAACTGCAAATCGACGTCAACGGCGCAATGCGCGATCCGCTGCCGCTGGCTTTTCCCGAGATGATTCACGAAGGTTTCTGGGTTGGCCAGTATGCCGGCAAAATCCGCAGCGTGGTTATCGCGGATTTGGAGCGTTCGGGGCTGTTCCGCATTATTCCCGAAAACAGCTATATTCAGGAGCTTACTTCGGTGGACGAGCAGCCGAACTTTGTTGACTGGAAGGCAATTAATGCGCATGCTCTGGTACAGAGTGCTGTCAAGGAAGTGAATCCGAACACGCTGCGGGTCGAGTTTCGCCTGTGGGACGTTTATGCCGAGAATCAGCTCAAAGGCCAGTCTTTTACCACAACCAAAGACAACTGGCGCCGGGTAGCCCATGTGATTGCCGACGCCATTTATGAGCGTCTGACCGGCGAGAAGGGCTATTTTGACACCCGGATTGTTTATGTTTCCGAAACCGGGCCGGCGACCAAGCGCGTCAAGCGGCTGGCGATTATGGATCAGGACGGCGAAAACCACAAGTTTTTGACTTCCGGTGCCGCGATGGCTCTCACGCCGCGTTTTTCGCCGAATCTGCAGAAAGTGACCTATATGTCTTATGCCGGTTCCATGCCGAAAGTTTATATTCTGGATATTGAAACCGGCCGTCAGGAACTGCTGGGATCTTTTCCGGGCATGACCTTTGCGCCGCGTTTTTCTCCGGACAGCAGCAAGGTTCTGCTGAGCTATGCGAACAACGGCCGCACCAATATCTACGAGATGGATTTAAAACGCCGCACCAGCAAACAGCTGACTTCAGGTCCGGCCATTGATACGTCGCCGAGCTATTCGCCCGACGGCAGCCAGATTGTGTTTAACTCCGACCGCGGCGGCAATCAGCAGCTTTATGTTATGAATGCCGACGGTTCCGACGTGCACCGTATCAGTTTCGGTACCGGGCGTTATGCGACGCCGGTGTGGTCGCCGCGCGGCGATTATATCGCCTTTACGAAAATGGCCAACGGTCAGTTCTATATCGGCGTTATGTATCCGGACGGCAGCGGCGAGCGTTTGCTGGCCAGCGGCTATCTGGTCGAAGGGCCGACCTGGTCGCCGAACGGCCGCGTGTTGATGTATTTCCGCCAGGATAAGGGGAATTCTCGCAGCAATGCGCCGGTCAAGCTGTATTCAATCGATTTGACCGGATATAACGAGCGGATGATTGTGACGCCGGCCGAGGCTTCAGATCCGGCCTGGTCGCCGCTGTTGCCCTGATTTGCAGAAAAGCCCCTCAAAAGAGGGGCTTTTTTTCTTTGTCATGTTTGGCCTTGAGCCGGACAATCTCCCTTACAGATTCCCCGGTCAAGCCGGGGAATGACGAAAAAGAAAAAAAAAGCGGGGAATGACAATAAGAAGAGGCGAACCGGCAATGACAGGCGGAAGAGAAAGTACGAATACGGCGGGAGAAAAAACAAGCCCGGGGTGTGTAAAAGAAGCGGAGAGAAGTGCAAGGCGACGGGGCTGCTTAGTTTAATTCGCGGATTTTTATGAGAATGTCGATATTGCTGGAGACGAGGTCCAGAAATTCCTTGTCCTGCGGCAGCAGTTTGCGGGTAATTTCCTCGACTTTTTTGCGGATGACCTTGTCTTTGGGGGCGTGTTCGCTGAAGTCGAAAAGTTCGGATATGTCAATGTCGAGTTTCTGGGCGATTTTTTTGAGCGTGTCAATTTTCGGGGAGATTTTGCCGAGTTCGATACCCGAGATGGTATTCATGGACATATCCATGTCATAAGCCAGTTCGAGCTGGCTTACGCCCTTATTCTTTCTAAGTTCGCGGATACGGTTTCCCAGATTTGTGGCAAAGTCATTATCATTCATATAGGATATTCCCGTTGTTTTGGTAACTCAAAATATATAATAAGGTATATTCCTATTTTATTGTGAATCTATATATACTATAAACTTGTAATTTTTTACCTTGACTCGACTAAATTACTAATATATTATGAATTTAATAAGTCCGGCTTATGAAATTTGTACGTTTTTTGTGAATCGGACTTACTTAAAGAAGGGGCGTCCGGCTCAAAACGAGACACAATATACACACACACCACACCTATTCGGGCGCCCCTTTTTGTAAATTTTTATGTGAAAGGCGGGGGACGATGAGAAACAAAGCAAGAATTTCTTTATTGACGGTACTTTTATTGACGGCACCTGCTTTCGCATTTGAAGAAAACTCCTTAAATTTAGGCCGTTTTGACCGGGTTGACCTGGAGGCCGGGCTTCTTTCGCGGAACGAAGGGCCGCGGTTGGCCGCGGTGTGCTTTCTGGGTTTCGGCAACTGTGACACGGAGGCCGGATACGGCGGCGGTGGCGAAGATTTTACCATAGACACGGCCAACCAGTGCAAAAACGAAGGTTATACGATAACTTCCTGCGAGCCGCCGACCTATGTGTCGGGCGCGCCTTGTCCGTATAATGACAAATATTATGCCAAGTGCAGCGAAGACAAGGTCAGAGCCTGCAAAGACGCCGGTTATGTCGACTCCTGCGGCGACGGTTATGTTCTGGACAGCGCGCAGAGCTGTCCGTACGACAGTTCTTACAAAAAATGCAAATGCAATCCCTGCGACGGTTATACTTATACCTATGAACAGGCGACGGCGGACGGTTATGTGACCGACGGCTTCTGCCTGAGTTGCAACACGACCAAATATAAGCGCAAAAACAATCCCTGTGTGGGCTATTATGACTGTGAATGCGGCGGCGAAATCGGCACGTCAACCTGCAAAAGCGGTTCGGTAACAAAATATGCGGTTTGCAAAACCTGCTGCGAAAACCGTTGCACGCTGGCAAGCTGTCCGGAGAACCATGACTGCGAGTATGAGGAATGTTCGGGCAAATACTGCGACAACGGCTGTAGCAGCGGTTATACGGACATGTGCACGGTGTACAGCGAGTATGGCACTTCGACTTGTACGCAGATGGGATACCGGCAGCAGACCTGCACCGGCGATGCGGTTTTGTGTCCGTTTGACACGACTTATAAGTTCTGTATGTGAGGCTGAATATTATTGTGTTTTTCTGTCATTGCCGGACTTGGAGTCGATAGTTGGCGAGAACGAGCTGTAAGCGAAGTTCGAGGCCTACGGGACGAAAGGGGCCCAACGTAGTTGGGAATTTACACACGGCAATCTAAAAGAGGAATGTTCGGTTTAAGCCTGAGGATGACAAGGCAGATAGGAGTCCGAGTATAACAAGGAAGAAGAAACAGGCCCGTGGGGCGGTAATAACGAGCCGGGCATGGCAGAAGAGGGAACAGGGCAGACAGAGGTTTTGTGAGGGGTTGCAAGAGGAACTAATTCAGGGGAGAAAGGCGATGAGAAATCAGTATATTTTATTAAGTACAGTATGTTGCGGGCTTTTTTTCGGTACGGAAGCCTGGGCGCAATGTGTGGCGACCAAGGATTGCAGCACTTTGGGATACAAGCAGAGCAGCTGCGACTCGGGAAAGGGCATAAAATGCCCATTTGGCGAGGCTTGGTACTGCCCCTGTGACGCCTCTTACATATACACCTGTACAGGAACTAACGAAAGCCCAAGCTCAGCCAAATGCGGCGACAAGTACAGCATGTGTAACTGCGCGACGGGTACGCATTGGGACAGCAGCAGCGGCAGCTGCGTGGCTGACCGCGCTTCATGCGCAATCGGCTGGATTTATTACAGTGACGGCACCTGTTCAGCGCCGGCCGCTTATACAACCAGCAAAACGGTTCTGGGTATTGTGGTACATGTCAACGATAACGGTGTCGGCGGACAAGTCATGGCACCGTGGCCGATTGATACGAACGGCAATAAGACCAGCAGCAACTCAACGACCATGATCTGGGGTGGTTATGGCACGGATATTTCAAGTCTGCCGAATTATACGTCCAACAGTTCCGCTTCAACAGATTATGACAGCTGTGGCAATACGGACAAGATAGTTGCGCAGGGCAATGCCAGCACTTATCCGGCCGCCTGGGCGGCACGGAAATATGCGCCGACGTCAGCAACCAAGGGTAAATGGTGCCTGCCGGCGGCCGGTATCATGACTAATATCTATAATAACCAGAACGCTATACAAACAGCGATCTCAAAAGTAGGAGGTGTTTCCTATCCGAGCTGTTGTAACTGGTCTTCGTCGGAGTATAGCAGCAGCTACGCGTGGCTATCGGGCCTTGTCAGCAGTTACGGTTTGTACTACAACGGCAGTAAGAACTACAGTGGCTCCGTTCGCCCGGTGCTGGAGTTTTAAGAAGGAGAAAGATAATGAGAAAACACAATAAAAACTCTTGTGATTGGATTGCCGGGTCAAGCTCGGCAATGACAACAGCATTGTTGATAACGACAGTTTTGTTCTCCTTTGACGCCCGGGCAATGACCTGCACGGCAACGCCGGAATGTGTTGCACTCGGATATAAATATACGGAAGCAGAATGCGAAAAAGGCGCGGTCAAATGCCCTAACGGCAATAGTTACTATTGTCCCAATCCCCGACTCAAATGCAATATCGGTGATATCTTTTATGTAGACAATACATGTGGTAATGCGGCAAATTATGATGGTTCCAAGATGCCTTTAGGTGTCGTTGTTTATGTTAATGCGAATGGGGTCGGCGGACAAGTCATGGCCCCACGAATTATCAGCGAGGATGGTATTATGACAGACAGCCGCAGCAGTATACTTTGGTCTAGAGAATTTGTAGATATTGCCGGTTTACATAATTATCCAGACCCTAGTAATGTAAATGATTACGATAGTTGTAAAAATACGGATAAAATTGTAGCCCAAGGAAATGATTATACGTATCCTGCGGCTTGGGCTACACGAAAATACGCACCGACACCATTGACCGCAGGCAAATGGTGTCTGCCTGCCGCTGGTGTATTAAACAGTTTTTACAATAACCGGAGTTCTATAGAAAAAACATTTAAACAAGTATTTAATAAACTGTATGGAACTGACAGTTTACCGGATAGCTTGTGGTCTTCATCCGTAATGAGCAGTGCTCATGCGTATTTTCTACTTAATGGTAGGCTCGGGGCTAAAGTTAAAAACGGAACAAATGGTAATGTTATTCCTGTGCTGGAGTTTTAGGAAGGAGAAAGATACAGTAAAAACTCCTGTGATTGGATTGCCGGGTCACACGCTCAGCGTGACGCCTATGGTCAGATGTCCGGGCCAAGCCCGAACATGACTATAAGGAAAAAGAAGCCCAAATATGACAGAAAAGAAACAGTTTAAAAGCATCTGCCTTGCGGCAGATGCTTCGGCTTAACAGAAAGTGCTTCTGTTCACACACATACACACACACCACACCTATCTGTTTCATACACCAATATAAGTATAAGCTCAAAACGGCATAAAAGCAACTTTTTTATAAAAAACCCGGCGCAAACCTCCGCAAAACAAAGCCCGGAAAATTATAAGCTTTTGCTAATTCAATCAGAAACCGACGTCAGGTTCCAAACCGTATTCGCGCAGAGTTTGCAACAATTCGGCCAGGTAAAGCCTTTCGTTATACAAGACTGCGCCATCGGCCGCGCTGACCTTAAAAGCGTCAACAGCCAATGCGGCTGCCTCTTCCGGGGTTTTGGCCTTCAGATTGTTCAACGAACGGTAAAAATCCTCTTCATCAGGATTCAGGCTTTTGAGATACGAGTTGACATACTGCTCGCTCAAAGCCTGAGACTGAGGACGGACACGGGTAACATATTCGCGAATGGCTCGGGTTTTTATGTCGGTAAAATTCGCGTTGCATTTGGCCAGAAAGATCAGAATTATCAGGTCATCGCGAACCGCTTCAAGCTGTTTGACGTCAATAACAACCGGCGACGGCTTTTTTATCTCCTCGGCCTGTTCGGCGGCAAGACGTCGCGACTGCAGAAAATCCTGATAGAAATTTTGTGCGGAGTAATAATATTTTTCGGTATTGAGATCATACAAATCGCGCACCAGCGCAGCGTCTAACAGTTTGCCCTTTTTCGCGCGGTAAAAATACAGGTCGAAAAACAGCGTACCGTTTTTTTCCCAGGCGTTTTTGACGGCGACATTTTCTTCGGAAACCCGGTTTTTGAAAACAATATGGACCAGCATATTATAAAAATCGAGACTGCAGCTGTTTTCGCTCATCTAATCTCCTTTGACCATCTCGACCAGTTTGCCGACATAGGTTTTAATTGTTTCGACCCTGACGGCATAACTTTGCAAATCGCGTTCGACAAACAGCTTCTGGTCCGGGCGGATTTTGATGACGCCAAACTGTCTGGAAACCCAGTTAATCAGTTTATCCGGCGCTTTGAAAACGTTGTTATGGAAAGTTATCAGAATACCCTTGGCGCCGGCGTCGATTTTTTCGACATTTGCTTCACGGCAAAGCTGTTTGATCTCAACGGTTTTGAGCAGGTTGTCCACTTCTTCGGGAAGTTTGCCGAAACGGTCGGTCAGCTCTTCGCGCATGTCCAAAATGCCGGCTTTGTCCCTGATTTCGCCGATACGTTTATACAATCCCAGCCGCACGCCCAAATCGCGGACATAGGTTTCGGGAATCATAATCGGAATACCGGTGGTAATCTGCGGCGCCCAGTCGGCCGCCTCGTCTTCCCGGCGCTGCCGTTCGCCGCTCTTCTGCCGCATAATCTCCTCTTCCAGCATATGCTGATACAACGCGATGCCGACATCTTTGATATGTCCGGACTGTTCTTCGCCGAGAATATTGCCGGAACCCCGGATATCCATATCGTGGCTGGCCAGCGAAAAACCGGCGCCCAGCGTATCCAGCGCCTGCAAGATATTCAGCCGACGCTCGGCTACCGGCTTGAGTTCCTTTTGCTTCGGCACCGTAAAATAGCAATAACCGCGGACTTTCGAGCGCCCTACCCGTCCCTTGAGCTGATACAACTGTGCCAGTCCGAACATGTCGGAACGGTGGACTATCATGGTATTGACCGTCGGCATGTCAATCCCGGATTCGATAATCGTGGTTGAAAGCAGCATATCGGCTTTGCCGTCGGCAAAGTCGTTCATCACGTCTTCCAGCTGCTTGACCGGCATTTGCCCGTGTGCGACCAGAATCCTGATGTCCGGCACCAGCGCGCGCAGCTCCTTTTCCATGCCGAAAATATCGGAAACGCGCGGACAGACGAAAAAGACCTGACCGTTGCGGAATTTTTCGCGGTAAATGGCCTCTTTTATCATTACCTTGTCAAACGGCATGACAAAGGTTCGGGCCGCCAGACGGTCAACCGGCGGCGTAGCGATAATACTCAGCTGCTTGACCCCGGTCAGCGACATTTGCAGCGTGCGCGGTATCGGCGTGGCGGTCAACGTCAGGACATGAACATTCGACTTCAATGCCTTGAGCTTTTCCTTATGCGCAACGCCGAAATGCTGTTCTTCGTCGATAATCAGCAAACCGAGATTGCAGAACTTAATGTCTTTGGACAGCAGCGCATGGGTGCCGATGACTATTTCCACGGAACCGTCTTCCAATCCCTTTTTGGTTTCTGCGGCCTCTTTGGGCGTAACCAGACGGGAAAGCATTCTGACCCGTACCGGAAAACCTTCCATGCGTTTTTTGAAATTGTAATAATGCTGACGCGCGAGCAATGTGGTCGGCACAATCAGCGCCACCTGAGCGCCGGACATTGCCACGGCAAAA
>OGOZ01001770.1_pt1 | contig 11483 bp, 9 predicted proteins | sample 1552801 | NCBI WGS metagenome assembly OGOZ01 (sample SAMEA2580196, study PRJEB22360) | human gut metagenome | biome: human gut; feature: human-associated habitat; material: faeces | place: Denmark | collected 2008/2010
TTGCTGGCCGGAAGCGAAAGCCGGAGCCGCAGGCACGGCAGGCGGCAAAACCCATGGTAAAGCTGACCGCCGCGGAAAAGCGTGAGATCAGCCGTATCCTGGAAACTGCCAGAGGCGACGGCAAGGTACATTCCGCACAGGATACCTTACCGTTCCGCCAGATGTACCCGGACGGACTGTGCAAGCTGGACGACCACACCTGGTCGAAGTGTATCGAGTTCGAGGATGTGAATTATCAGCTTGCAAAGCCTGACGACCAGACGGCGATCTTTGAAGCCCTCTGCGATATGTATAACGCCCATGACGCTTCTATCGGGATGCAGCTCTCCCTTGTGAGCCGCCGCATGAACCGGGAGGATTTTGTGAAGCGTATCGAGATTGCGGCGCAGGGAGATCACTTCGACCATATCCGTGAGCTTTACACGCAAATGCTCCGCAAGCAGCTTGAACGGGGCAACAACGGTCTTATCAAAACAAAGTACCTGACCCTCACCATCGAGGCACGGGACAGCAAAACCGCACGGGCACGATTTTCCCGGATCGTCATGGACGCCCTCAACCATTTCAAGGTCATGGGTGCTCTGGCAAAGGAGCTTGGCGGCAAGGAGTGGCTGGAAATGCTCCACGGCATCCTGCACCCGGACGGGGAACGGTTTGCCTTTGAATGGAGCTGGCTTGCCCCTTCCGGCCTGTCGGTTCAGGATTTTATCGCACCATCTTCCTTCCGCTTCGGTGAAGCACGGAAGTTCACGATGGCGGATAAATTCTGTGCCGTGTCCTTTCTGCAGATCAGCGCACCGGAAATGGATGACCGTATGCTCACCGAGCTGCTGGATACGGACAGCGGGCTGCTTGTCAGCCTCCATATCCGCAGCATGGATCAGAACGAGGCAATCAAAACGGTCAAGCGGAAGATCACCGACATTGACAGTATGAAGATCGACGCACAGAAAAAGGCAGTGCGGGAAGGTTTCGATATGGATATCATCCCCACCGATCTTGCCACCTACGCAGGCGAGGCAAAGAACATCCTCCGTGACCTGCAAAGCAGAAATGAGCGAATGTTCCTGATGACCTTCCTGGTGGTGAACTTTGCGGACAGCAAGCAAAAGCTGGAGAATGACCTGCTCCGTGCGGCAAGCGTGGCGCAGAAATATAACTGCTCCCTGGTGCGGCTGGACTTTCAGCAGGAGGACGGCTTCGTGTCGGCTCTGCCCCTGGGTGTCAACCGCATTAAGATACAGCGCGGGCTTACCACTTCGGCGGTAGCGGTGTTCGTTCCCTTCACCACACAGGAGATTTTCCACGGCGGCGAAGCTCTTTACTACGGGCTCAATGCCACTTCCGGCAATATGATCCTTGCTGACCGCAAAAAGCTGAAAACGCCCAACGGCATGATCTTAGGTACGCCCGGCAGCGGCAAGAGTTTTTCCGCAAAGCGTTCCATCGTGGGTGTGTTCCTGAATACAAAGGACGATATCTTGATCTGCGACCCGGAGGCGGAATATTTTCCGTTGGTGAACCGTCTGGAAGGACAGGTCATCAAAATCTCACCTACCAGCACGCAGTATGTGAATCCTATGGATATCAACCTCAATTATAGCGAGGACGATAACCCGCTGGCGCTGAAATCCGACTTTATCCTGTCATTCTGCGAACTGGCGGCAGGCGGACGGAACGGTCTGGAGCCGGTGGAGAAAACGGTCATTGACCGTGCTGTGCGGATCGTGTACCGCCCCTATATTGCAGACCCCCGCCCGGAGAATATGCCGCTGCTGGAAGATTTGTATGACGAGATCAAACGGCAGCCGGAGCCGGAGGCACAGCGGATCGCGGCGGCACTGGAACTGTATGTGCATGGCAGCCTGAATGTTTTTAACCACCGTACCAACGTGGATATCAACAACCGCATTGTCTGCTTCGATATCAAGGAGCTGGGAAAGCAGCTCAAAAGCCTGGGTATGCTGGTGATCCAGGACCAGGTATGGAACCGTGTTTCCCAAAACCGGGATCAGGGCAAATCCACCTGGTACTTCGTAGACGAGTTCCACCTTCTGCTGCGGGGCGAGGTTGGTTCCTGGAGCGTGGAGATTTGGAAACGCTTTCGCAAATGGGGCGGTATCCCCACGGGGATCACGCAGAACATCAAGGACCTGCTTTCCTCCCCGGAGATCGAGAACATTTTTGAAAACAGCGATTTTGTGTACCTTCTGAACCAGGCCAGCGGAGACAGGAAAATCCTCTGCGAGCGCCTGAATATCTCCAACCAGCAGGCGGCGCATATCAGCAACGCAGGCCCCGGCGAGGGGCTGATCTTCTTCGGCAATGTGATCCTGCCTTTTGTGGATGACTTCCCGAAGGACAATGAACTTTACAGCATTATGACGACAAAACTTGGTGAAACCGGGAAAGGAGAAAACGAACATGAATGATCCCCATTATTTGCATATGGAAGAAAAACAGGAAGGTGAAACCTTCTTTGATGTGATGAACCGTCTGATTGCCAGAAGCAAGGCGGTCACGGCGGATATGGAGGCGGTTCTTGCGGAGCTGGAAAGTGAGATCGAACCGTTCCGTGTGCCGAAGGACCATGAGTAAACTGACCCATGTGAGCCTGTTTTCCGGCATTGGCGGTCTGGACCTGGCGGCGGAGGCTGCCGGGTTTGAAACCGTCTGCCAGTGTGAGTGGGCGGATTTTCCGCACTCCGTCCTCTCCGCACGATGGCCGGATGTTCCCAGGTTCCGGGATATTACTACTTTCACGAAGGAGGCGTTTTTTGAAAAAACAGGACTTAAAACAGTTACCGTTATCTCAGGCGGCTTTCCCTGTCAGCCCTTCTCCACCGCAGGAAAACGGAAGGGCTTTGCGGATGAACGCTACCTGTGGCCGGAAATGTGCCGCGTTATTACCGAGCTGCGGCCCCGTTGGGTGCTTGGGGAAAATGTTGCTGGCTTCATCAATATGGGGCTCGACAAAACGATCTTTGACCTGGCAAAAGCGGGATACGCTGTTCTCCCATTCGTATTTCCGGCTTGCGGCGTCGGCGCATGGCATGAGCGCCAGCGAACTTTTATCGTCGCGGCTGATGTTTCCCACACCCCTTGCCTCCGACAACAACACCGCCAGGGACGCGGCAAGCCTGGATGTGTTCCTGTCGGACAATGGGATATTCCGCAAGAGGAACCGAAACGGGGCAATCTGGAGCCTGAGCCTGTCGGCGGCGGTATTCTATCTGACCCCGGTGGCGTCGGACGGTTTCCGCTCAACCTTGAAGCCGTCGGCCTTCGATCCAGCGAAGAAGGACGGGAACCTGTCGGCGCAGATCATCTCCCAGGAACAACCGGTGTCCGAAACGGCGGCACTGAACCCGGATTGGGTGGAATGGCTCATGGGCTTCCCGAAAGGATGGACGGACGTATCCTCTGGACCGCCGAACCGGAAGGAATCCCCCGCATGACCGAGCGCATGGATGACCGGGCGCTGCGGCTGAAAACATTGGGAAATGCGGTCTGCCCGCCCCAGGCATATCCCATTTTTCGCTATATCGCCATGATCGAGAATGGCACCTGCGGTGACTTCTGCCCCTATGGAAAGGAAGGTGACTGCCTATGAGGGAACTGAAAGCGACCGATAAGATCACGCAGAAAATGACCCGTGACGGTGCGGTATCGGAAAACCTTGCCACGGGCGAGGTGAAACATATCAGCAGCCGGGAGCCGGAAACGGAGCTGTCCGCTTCTTCGGAAGAATCCGCTGGCGCTGCGGCTGACCTTGCCCTGCGTGCGGCGGAACACCATGAGAAGAAAAGCGCACGAAAGGCGGAAAAGGCTGACACCCAGGCAGTGCGGGATGGTTCTGCCGCAAGGCAGCGCCCGTCCTCCCGCCTGCAATTTACCGAGGAAGAACGTGCCGATCCCGCACTTGGAAAGTACATCGACCGTTCCGACCGTGCGGCGGACAGACTGGACGCGGCAAAGGCCGCTATCCCCACAAAGAAAGTTCTCCGTACCGAGCGTGTTTTTGACGAGACAGCCGGAAAAGGCAAAACGCAGCTTCACTTTGAAGAAGTGGAGAAACGTCCCAATGGACGCTTGCGGCACAATCCGCTTTCCCGACCGGTCCATGAGATCGTCCACGCCGCCCATGCGAAGGTACATGAGGTGGAACAAGAAAATGTGGGTGTTGAGGCTGGACACAAAGGCGAGGTGTTGACGGAACGCGGGTTTGCCTACGGAAAAGGTAAAGTCCGTGCTGCCGTCCACCATCACCGCACAAAGCCCTGGCGTGACGCGGCGATGGCAGAGCAGGCTTCTTTTAAGGCAAACGCCGACTACCTTTACCAAAAGGCACTGCATGATGATCCTGCATTGGCAGCTTCTAACCCGGTATCCCGCTTTCTGCAGAAACAGCGGATCAAGCGGAACTATGCAAAGGAGCTGCGACAGGCAGAGAAAACCGCAAAGAACACAGCGGCCACGGCGAAAAGTGCGGCGCAGAAAGCAAAGGACGCCTTCAAGGAAACATTCCTCTACATCAAACACCATAGCCGGGCGGTGCTGTTGGTGATCGGCATTGGCGCCTGTGTTGCTCTGCTGTTTGGCGGGGTATCTTCTTGTTCCATGATGGCGGGCTCCGGCATAGGTAGCGTATTTACTTCCTCTTATCTCTCCGAGGATGCGGATATGCTGGCTGCGGAGGCGGCCTACTGCGAACTGGAGCAGGAGCTTCAATATAAGCTGGACCACTATGAGGCTCTGCACCCCGGATATGACGAATACCGTTTTGATCTGGACGAGATCGAGCATGACCCCTATGTGCTGATCTCCATTCTCACAGCGTTCCATGAAGGGGTGTTCACCATCGACGAGGTTCAGGCGGAGCTGCAAATGCTTTTTGAAAAACAGTACATCCTGACGCAGACCGTGGAAGTGGAGGTGCGCTATCGGACGGAGACACGGACAGACAGCGAAGGAAACGACTATGACGTGGAAGTACCGTATAACTACTATATCTGCAAGGTAAAGCTGGAAAACTTTGACCTTTCCCATGTGCCGATCTACATCATGGACGAAGAAACGCTTTCCCTGTATGCGGTCTATATGGCAACGCTGGGGAACCGGGAAGATTTGTTCCCAGGCTCCGGCTATGTAGACAAGTACACCAAACCGCCCACCACCTATGATATTCCGCCTTCCGCACTGGAAGATGAAACCTTTGCAGCGCTCATTACCGAGGCGGAGAAGTACATCGGCTATCCCTATGTCTGGGGCGGCAGCAATCCGAACACTTCTTTTGATTGCTCCGGCTTCGTGTCCTGGGTGCTGACGCAAAGCGGCGTCTGCAATACGGGCAGGCTGGGAGCCCAGGGGCTCTACAATATTTCCACCCCGGTATCCTCTGCCAACGCAAGACCCGGCGACCTGATCTTTTTCGTCGGCACTTACGATACACCGGGCGTTTCCCATGTGGGTATCTATGTGGGCGGTGGAAAAATGCTGCACTGCGGCGACCCCATCCAGTATGCAGATATCAACACAAGCTACTGGCAATCCCACTTTTACGCTTTCGGGCGACCGCCCTACAACTAAAAAACGATATGGAGGTAATTTGATTTATGGCAACGACACAGAAGATCCGCAATGACATTGCGAAAACCAAAGAAAAGATCGCGGAGCAGCAGAAACGCCTTCGTGCGCTGGAGGCCCAGCTTGCGGAGGAAGAAAATCTGGAAATCGTCCGCATGGTGAAAGCCGTGAAGATGGACAACAAGGAACTGACTGCCTTCCTGAAAGCCTATGCCAGCGGTATGATCTCCCTGCCGGAAGGTATGCTGCAGGAGGGCAACACCGAGAATGAGGAAACGGAGGGATACGAGGATGAAGCATAACTTTATGACAAAAATGGTATCGGCTCTTTTGGCGGTGGTGCTCAGCACTGCCGCTTTTTCTGTCACCGCCTTTGCCAGCGGCGGCGAGGAAAGCACGGAATCCGTGACCGAACAGGAAACGGTCGGAGATGTTTCTGATCTGCTTTCCGCTCTGGCAGGCAGCCAGGTCACGGTATCCGTCACCGAGGATGGTATCCAGTTCAGTTCCAGCGAAAATGACTCCGGGCAGACCGGCACCGTCACCACGGGCGGCGGCAATCTGAATGTCCGCACGGGCGCCGGAATGGATTATACCGCCTTCACTCAGCTTCCCAACGGAACGACCGTGAAGGTGATCGGCACGGACGGCGACTGGCTGAAGGTCATCCTGCCGGAGAAAGTCGGCTATGTCTATTCCGGCTACATGACGGTAAGTGACGGCGAGGCTGGTTCCGGGGAAGGTTCTTTCTCTCTGGATGCGGAAACACTGGAAAATCTGCTGGGTATGCTGGGCGGTGGTTTGAATGGCGGTGCCGCCCTGACGCCGGACGGGAACCTTTCGCTGATTGACGATATCGGCAGTCCTACCACCAGCGGCAAGCAGTTCATCACGGTGGAAACGAAGAACGGCAATGTGTTCTATCTCATTATCGACCGTGACGATGAGGGCGAGGAAACCGTGCATTTTCTGAACCAGGTGGATGAAGCCGACCTCATGGCACTCACGGAGGACGGAGAAAAGGCGGAAACGCCTATTGTCTGCACCTGTACGGAGAAGTGCCAGGCCGGAGCGGTCAATACCGCTTGCCCGGTCTGCGTAAAAAACCTTAGTGAATGTGTTGGCACAGAACAGAAAGCTGCGGAGCCCACCGAGCCGGAGAATCCGGAACCCGAAAAGAAAAACAATACCGGGGCAATCCTGGCGTTGCTGCTGATCCTTGCGGCCGGAGGCGGCGCGGCAGTCTATTTCCTGGTGCTGAAACCGAAGCAGGGAAAGAAAATTCCCGCTGATCTGGATGATTTCGACCTGGAGGATGAAGAAGAATATCTGACCGAGGACGAGGAAACGGAGGAAAAGAATGAGTAAACTGATTATCGCAGAAAAACCGAGTGTGGCAAAATCTATCGCGTCGGCCCTGGGTGCTTCATCCAGGGCCGATGGCTTTTATGAGGGCAACGGTCTTCTTGTTTCTTGGTGCGTGGGGCACCTGGTATCCCCGATGGATGCGGGCGGCTATGACGAGAATTTCAAGAAATGGCGCTATGACGATCTTCCCATTCTGCCGGAGCCGTTCCGCTATGTGCTGGCACCCGGCAAAGAGGACGCCTTTGAAAATCTCCGTGCCCTGATGAACCGCCCCGATGTGGACACCATTGTCAATGCCTGTGATGCCGGGCGTGAAGGTGAGCTGATCTTCCGGCTGGTGTATGAAATGGCCGGATGCCGCAAGCCGGTCCTCCGTCTCTGGATTTCCTCGATGGAGGACAGCGCTATCCGGGAGGGCTTTTCTGATCTGCGCCCCGGCGCCGATTATGAAGCCCTGTATCAATCTGCCCTCTGCCGCCAGAAAGCGGATTGGCTGGTGGGGATCAACGCCACGCGCCTTTTCTCCGTTCTCTATCACCGCACCTTGAATGTGGGCCGTGTTCAGACCCCCACACTGGCAATGCTGGCGGAGCGTGACGCGAAGATCACGCTGTTCCACAAGGAAAAATATCATCTGCTGCGCTTGGTGCTGGACGGAGCCGAAGCAGTGTCGGAGAAATTCACCGATCCGGCAGAGGCGGAACAGGCAGCGGCCATGTGCAAGGGTGCGGCCATCACCTGTACCTCTGTCACGAAAGAGCAGAAAAAAGAACAGCCGCCGAAGCTCTATGATCTTACCACCTTGCAGCGTGAGGCAAACCGCCTGTTCGGATACACGGCGAAGCAGACCCTTGACTACGCCCAGAGCCTCTACGAAAAGAAGCTGCTGACCTATCCCCGCACGGACAGCCGGTATCTGACCTCCGATATGGCGGAAACGGCGTCCTGCGTGATCCACCTGGCGGCGAAACTGCCACCTTTTAATAGCTGCACAGACTTCTTCCCTCTGATGGAGGCCATGATCTCCGACAAGGACGTATCCGACCACCACGCCATTATCCCCACGATGGAGATTGAAAAAGCGGATATCAAGGCTCTGCCCCTAGGCGAGCGCAATTTGTTCCTGCTGGTCTGCTGCAAGCTGCTGTGTGCATCGGCAGAGCCGTATGTGTGTGAGGCGGTTACGGCAACTTTCAACTGCTGCGGCCATTCCTTCACCGCAAAGGGCAAGCGCATCCTCTCCGAAGGCTGGCGAGAGATCGACCGCATTTTCCGTGCCTTTCTGAAAGAAAAGCCTGCGGATGGGGACAGCGGCACGCTCCCGGACTTCACCGAAGGGCAGATTTTTGATGGTGCGGAGATTTCTGTTACCGAGCATTTCACTCAGCCTCCAAAACCCTTCACGGAAGATACCCTTCTGTCCGCTATGGAGAACGCAGGCAAGGATGATATTCCCGATGAGGCGGAGCGAAAAGGTCTTGGCACGCCTGCGACCAGGGCGGCTATCATCGAAAAGCTGGTGGCAGCCGGATTTGTGGAACGCAAGGGCAAGAGCCTGATCCCCACAAAAGCCGGTATCAACCTTGTCACGGTCCTGCCGGAGCCGCTGACCTCTCCCATGCTGACAGCGGAATGGGAACAGAAATTGACGGAGATCGCAAAGGGCGGCGCTGACCCGGATACCTTCATGGACGGTATCCGCACGATGGTTCAAGAGATCGTGTCCACCTATTCCTGCATTTCCGAGGACGGCAAAAAGCTGTTTGCCCCGGAGAAGGAAGTGATCGGCACCTGCCCCCGCTGCGGCCAGCCGGTCTATGAGGGCAAGAAGAACTTTGCGTGTTCGGATCGGTCCTGCGGTTTCGTCCTCTGGAAAAATGACCGCTTCTGGACGAGCCGTAAGAAGGAGCTGACAAAGAAGATGGCAACGGACCTTCTGAAAAAGGGCCGCGCCAATGTCAAGGGAATGTGGTCTGAAAAGAAGGGCTCGACCTATGATGCCGCTGTGATTCTGGATGACACGGGCGGCAAGTACATCAATTTCAAGCTGGAATTTCCAAAAAGAAAGGTTGGTGCTGATGGCAGAAAATAAGACTTTGGAACATTTACCCGAAGTGAGGGCGGCGGTGGCTGCCCTCTCCCCGGAGGATCGGGAACTGTTAGCGGCGGTGCAGGCATCGCCCTTCAAGCTGACAGCGCCGGAGCAGTTCAAGGAGTTTGCGGACAACATCGACTATTTCGTATTTGAGCCCAATATCCACGATTTGAACGATCTGGGCTGGCGGTATCTGGCACAGCACATGGATATGCTGCTGCCCCCGGAACTTCTGAAAGCAATCGACCCTGTTCCTTTTGGCAAGTACGCCATGCAGGAGGAACAGGGGCATTTTACGGAACACGGATACATTTCTCTCTCCGGCGACGAGTGGAACCATGAACGCCCTGCGGAGCCGGAGAAAAAGCCCTCCATCCGGGAACGGCTGGAACAGGGCAAGAAGGAATGTGCGGAAAAAAACAAGGCGCAGCCCCATAAAGAAAAGTCTGCGCCGGAACTATAAGGAGGTGCTGATATGCCATATTACGATCACGACAAAGATTATCCCTTTGCCGCCTTTATCACCAATCTTGGGAAGTACAACGAGGGCGAGCTTGTGGGCGAGTGGGTGAAGTTTCCCACCACCGCCGAAGAATTGAAGGAAGTGTTTAAGCGGATTGGGATCGGCCAGAAGGATGACTTCGGCCAGCCCTATGAGGAATGGTTCATCACGGACTATGACTGCTATGTGGACGGTCTTTACAGTAAGCTGGGTGAATATGAGAATCTGGACGAGCTGAATTATCTGGCATCGAAGCTGGATGAAATGAGCGAAAGCGAATACGCACAGTTTCAGGCCGGTATGGAAATGGGCGATCATTGCGGCAGCCTGCAGGAGATCATCAACCTCACCGAGAATCTGGATTGCTATGAGGTTTACCCCGATATCCATGACTATGACGATCTGGGCCGCTATTACATCGAAGAACTGGACGTTATGCAGGTGCCAGAGCATTTGCAGAATTACATCGACTATGAGGCCTACGGCCGGGACGTTGCGTTGGAGGAAAACGGCACCTTCACGGATCAGGGCTATGTGCGTGATACGGGTGACAGTTTCCATGAGTATTACGACGGTGAGCGCGGCAGTATCCCCGACGAGTACCGGGTGATGACCTTCCAGGACGATCTTCCCGAAGAAGAAAAATCCGAGTGGGCTATGGATATCGCCTTTGACATGGATGAGTTTTTCCGTCAGAACGATCCGCAGTATGCGGCGGAGCACCCAGAGGCGCACGCCGCAAAGGAAGAACTTTACGAAAAGCTGATGGCAGGACGCATTTCCGCTCTGGATGAAAAGCTGGCGGCGCTGGGGCAGACGCAGGAGGACTATCTTCCTTCGGAGATCGAAAAATTCAAGGACGCCACGGGCTATGAGGAATTTCTTGATTTTGATCCGGCGGAGGTCAAGGCCGCTTTGGATGACCCGGAGAAGTCCCATGCGGATGAAATGCTGTCCGCTGCGGAGAAGGTTGCCTCGGAAAAGATGACTGTGCTTGTAGTGGAGCCTATGAAGGAACCCTATGTGAAGGAGATCGACCCCGACCTTCATTCCCTGCAGGCAGAGGTTGGCGGTGATATTGGAGCGACTTATCCTTATTCTGACCCGGTGGCGCTGGTCTGCAATGATGAAGGCAAGCTCATCGGGCTTGATCTGAACCGTGGGCTGCGGGATGAAAATGGAGAAATTTATGATATCGTAGCAGGGACTTTCCTGGTGGTTGGACTTAGTGAGGAAAATTTTGCGTCCCTGTCCCCGGAACTGATCCAGAAATACACAGAACAGTTCAAAACGCCAGAACGATTTATGCAGATCAATGGCAATATCGTTGTTCTCCCTGTTCCCGCAGAGAAGCAAGACCTCGCTTATCTGCCAGACCGTTTTGAGACTGGTGAGCGTATCCAAACACCCAGGGGTAGCTTTCAGGTGACGGCTATGAGCCGGGAGCAGATGGAGGCGGCCGGTTACGGTGTCCACCATATTTCCGATGATGGAAAGTATCTTATCATGGGGAATGGCACACGGGCCTTTGCCGTGGCAGCGGAGCAGCCGGAAAAGGACAATCCTCTCCGCACAGCGGAAATGACGCTGGAGGATGACTACGGCATGATCGACGGCGTTATCAACAACGGCAGACGCGGCGAGGAATTGGAAAAAGTCCAGGGGTACGCAGAGCGGACGACGCCGGAGAAGCCTTCCATCCGTGAGCGGTTGGAGGACGCCAAGCGGGAATGTGCCGAGCATAAACCCCAGGAGGGCAAGAAGCCCGGCCGTGATGTGCCGGAGCATGACTGCCTATGAGCCGAAGCAAGAAATGGCGGCTGGAATGGGCGTTCTTCCTGGGTGAGAACGGCAGGCGGCAGTATAACCATATCTGTAAAAAATGTGTTCACGGCTGCAAGCAGAGTTTCCGGGCGTGTCTGGTCGCTTGTC
>OGOZ01001773.1_pt1 | contig 11476 bp, 7 predicted proteins | sample 1552801 | NCBI WGS metagenome assembly OGOZ01 (sample SAMEA2580196, study PRJEB22360) | human gut metagenome | biome: human gut; feature: human-associated habitat; material: faeces | place: Denmark | collected 2008/2010
CCGCCCCTGCCACTTCATTTTTCTGTTTTCTAAAGCATCCTGGCGAAACAAATAATGTCTCCTTGCATACTATTAGTTTGTTGTTTATCTGGATTAATGATGGAAAATAAATCGAAAATTTGCATTATATGTTTCAAGGAAAATCATATAAACATACAACATAGGAGAGTTATCAGGATAAATAATCATATAATGCTGAGAACAATATTATAAACAATAGTCTTTTTATTTATGATGAAAGAATGTCATTATTTATTAAATGACAATAATCTAACTGATTTAGGTTATTGTCAGAGAATATTAAAGTAACATAACTCATTCATCTATTTCCTAGTTTCTCTGTATATTAAAAGAGAATGGTAATCATTATCATGTTAAAGTGTCATATCGTTTACATAAAGTCAAGATATATCAGTGTGGCAAGCCTGGCAGGATTCTCTAGGGAAGGGCAGGCATACTCAGTGCATAGCTGATGCACGGATGACGGCAGGGGGGAGGAGGCTGGTGACTTTCGGACGACTGTAGCGGCTTACATCGGGCTTCGGCGGTATCATATGAAACAGCGGAGTGCCGCCTTCCATGCCGCTGGCGCGGCATATCCTAGTGACGATATCTGAATCGTTATATACTGTGTATATACGTGGTAATGACGGGGTGATAAATGGCACAGGTTAATATGAGTTTAAGAATTGACGCTGAACTGAAGGATGCTTTTATGGCCCTGCAAAAAGCATGGACCGTAATGGCTCTCAGTTAATCCGGGATTTTATGCGCCAGACCGTGGAACGGCAGCATAATACCTGGTTCCGTGACCAGGTTGAGGCAGGACGTCAGCAACTCGAGCGCGGCGATGTGCTTCCCCATGACATGGTCGAATCTTCCGCTGCTGCATGGCGGGATGAAATGAGCAGGAAAGTCGCCGGTAAATGATGGAGATATTCTGGACCATGCTGGCCAGCCAGGACAGGAAGCGCATTCGTGAGTACATTGCGGAGCAGAACCTGATAGCCGCCATTGAACTGGACGAACGGATTGGTTGTTCAGCCAGCCTCCTGTTCTCCCTTTCTTTTATCAGTGTACAGGTGCATGACAACATAATCACGGTATGATAATAATAATCAATAACAATAAGTTGTGTCACGTTTACATCATGGAACGGAGGTGCTCCTGTGACTTTTGAGCAAAAAAAGCCCGGGCAATTGCCCTGATGGACAGCAAAAAGATGTGGCGGAGTAATTATGCTCCTCCTCTGCTGCGTATTCTCTGGCGGCTGGGTATCCGGCTTCCGCCATTGCCCTTTATGCCGTTCTGGCAGGTTACGCTGCTGATGGGGGGCTTATGGGGTATTTCCTGGGGATGTGCAATGTGGTTTATGTACTGGGGGCCGTCAGGAATGGTAGCAGGTGAGGCCATTATTATAAGTATCACGAGTGGTTTTTTGTTCGGACTGCTCATGGCCTCTTTCCACTGGTGGCGCAGGAAAGTTAACCGGCTGCCACCATGGAATGATGTGTAAACCGTGCCGGCATGTTTTTACGGGGTGATGCTTTCATTAACCTGTACACGAACTTCTATTCCTGCATCATTACAGGCCTACAGCCACTACGCCACTTCCAGCGGATCGCCCTCCCGGCGTACCTCCCCGCCTTCTTTATTCTATAACTGCAGACAGGTGCTGCCGTCGAGGCGCACCACAAAATCCCCACGGCAGGCCTGATATGTCATGCCGTTCAGCTCCACCGGCAGATCAGTGGCAGAAGTGCCATCTGCGGGCAGACCTGATGCCGGGACCAGCGGCAGTACGACGACTTCTGCAGTACGCTGTTCTGCCAGCAGAGAGGCTGTGCCACGGCCCGGTCAGCTTTTGTGAGTTCCACAGCTAGCCGCAGCTCAGGGATTAAGATTCAGGTAATTTACGGAAAACAAGTGATTTCCGTACGGGAGAGAAGGCCTAACGTATATTATCTCAGAAATGACTATGAATCCCCATATATTGCCAATTATACAGTAAATGATTATCATTATCATCTACTGTGTGCAACTGATGGTCTGAAATAGCGCTTTTAGGAGACAAGATGCAGTCAGCTAGTAAATTAATCTACCGCGGGAAGTTGCTTGGCAGTTTACCCACTGTGGGCGAGATTCATAAAGAAATCGCAGTATCGGAAGAAACCGTAACATGGATCTCTCTGCAACGAGATATTATAGCGAATATTTTGCTGGGAAAAGATCCTCGCTTACTTGTGATTGTTGGTCCATGCTCAATCCATGACGTTCAGGCCGCAGTTGATTATGCGAAGCGATTGTTCGTATTACAGAATAAGTACTTATCGAAAATGTACATTGTAATGCGCACTTATTTTGAGAAACCTCGAACCCGTAAAGGCTGGAAGGGAATAATGCACGATCCTGATCTAAATGGAAGTTATGATGTTGAGAAAGGGATACGATATGCTCGCCAGTGTTTGTCTTCAATCACAACGATGCGTGTCGCAACCGCTACAGAATTCCTCGATCCTTTTCTTACTCCCTATATTGCTGATTTAATATGTTGGGGTGCTATTGGTGCCAGAACCACTGAATCACAAACGCATCGTCAACTTGCGTCTGGTTTACATTGTCCAGTTGGATTTAAAAACAGTACTGATGGAAATATTAACTTAGCTATTGACGCTATTATTGCAGCCCGTGAACAACATATTGTATATATGACATCTTTAACAAATAGTATATCTACACTATTAACCGATGGCAATCCACATGGACATCTAATATTACGTGGAGGTAGAGAACCTAACTATGGTTTGTCTGATATAACTAAGGCAGTGAAATTAATGCATGATGAGGGCATTAACCATCGTCTGATAATTGATTGTAGCCATGGTAATAGCGGTAAAGTGGCTAAACGGCAAATTTCCGTTGCACGTCAAGTTATAGATAATCGGAAAAAAATACCAGGATATGTAGCTGGCATTATGGTGGAAAGCTTTTTACAAGATGGAAAACAATCCGATAGTTTTCCGCTAGAGTATGGTCAGTCTGTTACTGATGAATGCATATCATGGCAACAGACAGAACAATTATTATCAACTCTGGCAGCACAGCTTTAACTTCAACTATTGCACATATATTGCTTTTAAAGGGGGAAAAATGAAATTACTTAGTTTAAGACACTCAATTAGTGTTATCAGAGAAGCAGATATTTTATCTCTACAGTTTATGATTATATAAAGCGCTATCGTAGCCGCGTATTTAATGGTCTTAAAATATAAAACAATTGGTTACTATCTATGGCAAGCTCCTGAATTATGTGTGTGAACCAGGAGTTTCTCAGGAGTTTCTCAGGAATTTCCTCACAATGTGGCACTATCACTGTCACCTTTTTCTCCTTGGAAACCTCCAGGGATGCCCCAAAGTTTCGGTCAGTTTTTAGATAGGTAGCATTCCTCATTAATAATGAGGACACCGAGGGTAGAATCTTAACTCCGTGTTAATAGAATAAAAAACAATCATCAGAACTGAGTAGGGAAAGCGAATCATGATGTATGAAGTTTCACACACAATGTGAATCAAAAACGCTCGTAGATAATCCGATAGTGCTGCCTGATACGCTGAAAGAAATTGTTCGCAGGAAGATCTGATTATGCTGATTCGTCGACCACAGGCCCTTATATACATAAGCAGCGCCCGCGCCTGAAATGCAGGTCAGAAACAATGTGAACACTATCCGTGAGAAATTGTGACAAAATTCCCGATGATCGACAAGTGCAATGAAATAAAAAACATATGTTATATATCAATTTGATATTTATGAAAAATCAATATATTTATCTTGTGAGGGATTGCTTTTTCTTTTACTAAATGATATTAATTATCATTCTTACATAAAAACAATAATGGCAGTAAGAAATATCTGGCAAGGATGTGAGCTTAACGATCAAACATTTTAAGTTAGGCATTTATTAGGGAATAGGAATGAGAATTAACAAAATCCTCTGGTCGCTAACTGTGCTCCTAGTTGGGTTGAATAGCCAGGTATCAGTAGCCAAATACTCCGACGATGATAATGACGAGACTCTGGTGGTGGAAGCCACCGCTGAGCAGGTATTAAAACAGCAGCCGGGCGTGTCGGTTATTACCAGCGAGGATATTAAAAAGACCCCTCCGGTAAACGACCTTTCAGATATTATTCGTAAAATGCCTGGTGTTAATCTTACCGGCAATAGCGCCTCGGGCACACGCGGTAATAACCGCCAGATCGATATTCGTGGTATGGGGCCGGAAAACACCTTAATTTTAATTGATGGTGTACCGGTGACGTCACGTAACTCCGTGCGTTATAGCTGGCGTGGGGAGCGTGATACCCGCGGTGACACCAACTGGGTGCCACCGGAACAGGTTGAGCGTATTGAAGTGATCCGCGGCCCTGCGGCGGCGCGCTACGGTTCGGGGGCCGCCGGGGGGGTGGTGAACATCATTACCAAACGTCCCACCAACGACTGGCACGGTTCGCTGTCGTTATACACCAACCAGCCGGAAAGTAGCGAAGAGGGCGCTACGCGTCGCGCCAATTTCAGCCTTAGTGGGCCTCTGGCTGGTGATGCTCTTACCACGCGTTTGTATGGTAACCTGAATAAAACGGATGCTGACAGTTGGGATATTAATTCTCCGGTCGGTACGAAAAACGCAGCCGGGCATGAAGGGGTACGTAACAAAGATATTAACGGCGTTGTCTCGTGGAAATTAAATCCGCAGCAGATTCTCGATTTCGAAGCCGGATATAGCCGCCAGGGGAATATCTATGCGGGCGATACGCAGAACAGTTCTTCCAGTGCAGTTACCGAAAGCCTGGCAAAATCCGGCAAAGAGACGAACCGCCTGTACCGACAGAATTATGGCATTACGCATAATGGTATCTGGGACTGGGGACAAAGTCGCTTTGGTGTTTATTACGAGAAAACCAATAATACCCGCATGAATGAAGGATTATCCGGCGGTGGTGAAGGACGTATTTTAGCGGGTGAAAAGTTTACGACCAATCGCCTGAGTTCCTGGCGAACCAGCGGTGAGCTTAATATTCCTTTGAATGTGATGGTTGATCAAACGCTGACCGTTGGTGCAGAGTGGAACCGCGATAAGCTCGATGATCCTTCCTCTACCAGCCTGACGGTGAATGACAGAGATATCAGCGGTATTTCTGGCTCTGCTGCGGATCGCAGCAGTAAAAATCATTCTCAAATCAGTGCGCTGTATATTGAAGATAACATTGAGCCGGTTCCTGGCACGAATATCATTCCCGGCCTGCGCTTTGATTATCTCAGCGACTCCGGCGGGAACTTCAGCCCCAGTCTGAATCTTTCGCAGGAATTGGGCGATTATTTCAAAGTCAAAGCAGGGGTTGCCCGAACCTTTAAAGCCCCAAACCTGTATCAATCCAGTGAAGGCTATCTGCTCTACTCGAAAGGCAATGGCTGTCCAAAAGATATTACATCAGGCGGGTGCTACCTGATCGGTAATAAAGATCTCGATCCGGAAATCAGCGTCAATAAAGAAATTGGACTGGAGTTCACCTGGGAAGATTACCACGCAAGTGTGACCTACTTCCGCAATGATTACCAGAATAAGATCGTGGCCGGGGATAACGTTATCGGGCAAACCGCTTCAGGTGCATATATCCTCAAGTGGCAGAATGGCGGGAAAGCTCTGGTGGACGGTATCGAAGCCAGTATGTCTTTCCCACTGGTGAAAGAGCGTCTGAACTGGAATACCAATGCCACATGGATGATCACTTCGGAGCAAAAAGACACCGGTAATCCTCTGTCGGTCATCCCGAAATATACTATCAATAACTCGCTTAACTGGACCATCACCCAGGCGTTTTCTGCCAGCGTCAACTGGACGTTATATGGCAGACAAAAACCGCGTACTCATGCGGAAACCCGCAGTGAAGATACTGGCGGTCTGTCAGGTAAAGAGCTGGGCGCTTATTCACTGGTGGGGACGAACTTCAATTACGATATTAATAAAAATCTGCGTCTTAATGTCGGCGTCAGTAATATCCTCAATAAACAGATCTTCCGATCTTCTGAAGGGGCGAATACCTATAACGAGCCAGGCCGGGCTTACTATGCCGGAGTTACCGCATCATTCTGATCGTAGTGTTTCAGGCGTACTGCCCGCGTAAAAGCGGGCAGTGTTTAGTGGCTTAACTCATGACAACCTGCTGTGTAATTTGCGTTTTCACCACTGATATCTAACAGTGCCTGGCGAAAGGAGGCATTGAACATCGGCCCGTGTCCCAGGTTGGGGAAATCCCAAAATACGGCATTGACGCCTTTATCTTTCAGTATAGTGAGGGTGGTATGAATTTTCGACAGCACCCCGACAGCATGCGTTTCCCGGTTATCACCCTGTGTCGCCGAGCCTTCCATTATCGCCAGGTGTTTGGCGCAGAATTGCAGAGGCTCAACCGCCGTAACGCGGCTTAGCAAAGCATCATAACCTCTGCCCAACGACGGGCTGGCGCTGTAGTACGACCGGAAGTAAGAGGAGGACAGCCAGGAATCCAGCACGAAGAGGCCGCCGTAGGAGTGCCCCCATAAGCCGCGGCGTTGCCGATCGATATTCAGTCCCTGTTCCACTTTTGGGGCAATACGCGTTTCCAGTAACTGGCGGAAGTTGTTGCTGCCACCACTCTTACGGCTAAAACGCCCTGAGTGGAGATCTGTTTTTCTGCTTTCTGCTGCTGGCGTATAGTCGTAAGCCCTGCTGTTGAGATCGAAAGGGAGGTTGGTCTGATACCCGACAGCCACGATCACTGGCGGTGTTTTTTCTGACAATTGTTTGAGCAGTTCGTCATCCAGGCGGTCCATAACTGCGTTACCGTCAAGCATATATAAAATCGGGTAACCCGATGCCGGTGCGGTTGTATTCGGCACGGCCGTCCATACCCGATAATGGCGTGTGCCATCGACAGAGTCGAAAGAGGTGGTGCTGAAATGGTAAAACACGGAGCCTTTATCGGCTATATTCGGCCCCAGTGGCCGCATATCCGGCTTCGCATAAACTTGCGCACTACAGATAAGGGTGAGGCAAGAAAGATGAAAGAAAATCGCTTTATGCGGGCGTGTTGAGCGATACTCGCGGGCATACATCTGATGATTATTCCTTTTCCGCAGGTGACAATTTGATTTATTCAGGAAGTCTGTACCGTTTCCTGAAAGTGTTTGTGGGTCAACTCAACCCTGTAGTAAACCAATCCCGTCAATCAGTGCACCGCGCCACCATGCGTAATCGTGACCACCGGTGTAGATTGCGCAATGGCTTTCGACGCCAGCGGTAATCAGCCGCTGGTGAAGCTGCTGAACGTGAGGCACTGTCGAACCTTCCAGCGATCCCACGCACAGGCTGATACGTACGCCCTGCGGTGGGGCAGAAAGCAGATGCTCACTCACCCATGAGGTATCGGTTTCGCTGAACAAGCCTGGTCGACTGGTTCTTTCTGGCGTCCACCACATTGAAGGAGAGTGGCTGAGCACCAGACCGAACGTTTCCGGTGCGTAACGAGCCCCCATTAGCGCACTGATCCCGCCGAGGCTCTGCCCGGCCAGCACTGTGCGCGAACGGTCTGCCCACTGATGCTGCGGTTGTTCAGCGCGAATCATCGGCAGCAGATGTCCGGCGATATCCTTTATCAGTTTGCTGCGCCCGCCGAGTATCTCAGTGCGTTCATGTTCATTAATGTTGTCAATGCCCAGTACAGCCACGGGCACGATGCGCCCGTTATTTATGGCGGCGTCAATTGCCGCGCATACGCCAAGGTGATCAAACCAGGTTTCACCATCGGGCAGCACGACCAGCCCGAGGGGCTGAGAAATATCAACATCCGGAATATAGAGCCGAACCTGGCGAGATTTCCCGGCGATAATGCGCATGGAGGTAAGCAGTTGTCCGGTGTGGAAGCCGCCGTTCCATTCCGACAGGGCGGGAGCTTTATCAAGTGTCAGCACTGATTCCTTTGCGTTCCCCCGAACGTTGATCTCCGGCATTTTGTTTAGCGGATCGGCTTTTCCGGCGAGGGTGGCAAAACGGCCTCCGGACAGTGCAATCGTCTCAGCCGTAGTGCCGGGGGGGATTTCCAGCAGCGAATAGGAGCCGCAGTAACTTGCGGGTAAACGCAGTGTCAGTGTCCAGATATCCGTTTCGGGAAGGGCGCTCATCATTCCTTTTTCTACGTGCTCTTTATCCGTCACCCGGTTCAGACGCAGATAAACGCCCTGCAGAGGATGTCGGGCGCGCCACAGAAAGGTCACTTCTCGCTCATCTTCCGCTCCTTCGACTGGCGTCACAAGAGGAACATTCAGCGACTCAGCTTCGCGCCAGAAGTCAGTAAGGTTAGCAATGTGGCCCGCTGCCAGTTGGTTGCGCAGGCTGGCGATAGCAGAGGGATGTTGTTGCATGTTCAGCATTCATACTCTTTAAAAATTAAGGATGTCAGTATAAATAATTAAAGCGGCTATTCACGGTACCGCCGCTTCTGACTGTGTTTTTAATACATTACGTGTCCAGTAACTATCCCGGGGTTTCCTCCTTCATGTTGTGCTGGCGATGGAGCGCAGTACTGCTGACGCTGTCATGCCATAAGCGGGTATAGAGGCCGCCCGCAGATAACAGCTGTTCGTGGGTTCCGTATTCCGCAAGTAACCCCTTATCAATAACGGCAATCAGATCGCAGCGTTGCGCGGTGGTCAGACGATGTGCAACAATCAGCGCCGAGTGCTTCCCGGCATGCACGACATCTGTTAACGATGACATCAGTCGTTCTTCGGATGTGCGATCCAGACATGACGTGGCTTCGTCGAGCAGCAGGATGTGAGCATTCGCCAGTTGCGCGCGGGCCAGCGCAATCAACTGGCGCTGACCTGCGGACAGATCGGCTCCGCCGTTATTCACTGGTGTCCGGAATCCCTGCGGCAGATTGCACACCATCTCATACAGCCCTGCCCGCTGTGAGGCAATTTCAACGTCTTCATTGGTGGCGGATGGCCGTGAATAACGAATGTTTTCTGCAATATCACTACTAAACAGTGCTACATCCTGATCGACAAGCCCAATCTGGCGACGATACTCAGTGAGCGAGGCATCATCGAGCATTTGCACACCGATTCTGATGTTGCCGTGCGTGGGGAAATACAACCCGGCAATCAGCTTAATCAGCGTCGACTTACCCGCACCGCTGCGACCGACGACCGCGACAACCATTCCCTCTGGGATCGTCAGGGTAAGTTTGTTCAGAGCTGGCTCGTGACTGTCGGGATAACTGAACGTGACCTCATCAAGATGCAGTGCACCGGTGACAGGGAGGACCGAAGAGGAGCCGAGGTTCTCAGTGCCTTCTGTCGCCAGTAGTTCATCAATATGTTTGCCGCTGGCTGTCGCCTGCTGCCAGGCGTCGACAATCCCTGATAACTGCTGCACTGGCCCATAGAATTGCCCCAGCAACAGGAAGAAAGCCGCCAGTACCCCGGCAGTCATTTCTCCAGCGGCGACCTGCGAAGCTCCCACTAACAGAACAGCGGCATAGGAGGCCTCGGTGCAGAATGTCAGGAACGGAAAATAGACTGCAAGGTATTTTTGTGCTCGCACACGGGTTGCGCGGAAACGCTCCGATAACGCGCGCAGCCGGGCGCCCTCCAGTTCCTGCTGACCATGCGATTGCACGACACGCAGGCCGGAGACTTTTTCCTGCAGGGTGCTGTTGACTTTGCCTATTTCCAGCCGTGCCTGTGCATAAGCAGGGGTACTGAGGCGGCGATAAATCATGGTTGCCAGTGCGGCCACTGGCACTGCGCTTAATGCCGTCAGCGCCAGGAACGGGTCGAGCCAGAACATGGTGGCGGCGATTGCGAACATCGTCACCAGACTGGTGGCCGCACCGGCAAGGCCGTTTTGCAGAAAGCGGGCGAGAGAGTCCACATCAACGGTCATGCGGGTAAGACGCGAATCGGCATGCTTTTCATGCCAGGGGAGTCCAAGACGCAGCATATGGCCGAAGCTGCGCAAGCGCACCGAATGCTGAACTGATTCCGCCGCTCTGGCGGCGAAGACCGTCTGCAGAGAATAACTGCACCAGCCCACAATGACCAGGCACAGGGCGAGCAGGGCACAGAGGCCGATGGTCGACATATCGCCTGCGGCGACACCGGAGTCAATGCCGTGCTGCAACAGTATCAGCACCCCTACGCCTGCCGCAGAATCGAGTGCGATCAGCAGAGCGGCGATGACGAACATCCACGCCACAGGCTTCAGTAGTGACGTGACTTTGCGACCTTTACCGGCCAGCGCCTGCTGTACTGCATTTTCCGGTACGCGGGTCATACGGGCGACAAAACCTTTATCCCCCGTATCCGTTACATCATCTTGTGTCGCTGGTTCAGCCGGCCACAATTCGTTGTGGCTATTGTGGGACGTGGCCAGAAAATCGCTGTCGCCGGTCATCAGTGCGCGGAACGCCGGACAGCGCGCTTCAAGTTCTGCCGGGGTTCCGGTATCCACCATACGGCCCTTATCCAGCACCACAACCCGGCTGGCTAGCTGAAGTGTTGAACGCCGTCGGGCAATCACCAGCAGCATATGCCCTTCGTCAGCATAGCGACCCAGCGCGGTATTAATCTCCGCTTCCGTAACAGCATCAACCGCTGAGGTGGTATCATCCAGGATTAACACGTCCGGTGCAGTAATGAGCGCCCGCGCCAGCGCTATTCGCTGCCTCTGCCCGCCGGAAAGATTCGTACCCCGTTCGGTTAACAGGCTATCGAAGCCTTTCGGCAGGGCGTTGATAAAATCGCTGGCTCCTGCAGCAGCTGCCGCACGGCGAATGTCGTCCGCCGTTGCCTGAGGGTGGCCATAGGCGATATTTTCCGCCACCGTACCGGCAAACAGAAAAGCATCTTCAAATACGATGCCTACCCGGCGACGAAGCGCCTCCAGTCTGATATCGCGAAGATTTTGTCGGCCTTCGCTGGTGTTGAGCCATATCTTTCCGGAGCAGGGATCATAAAAACGCGCCAGCAGCATCAACAGGGTCGATTTTCCTGAACCCGATGCGCCCACCACCGCCACGGTTTCCCCAGCGCGCAGGGAAAAGGAGATATCGCTGAGGATATGTCTGTCGCCATGGTGGTAGTCAAAGCTCATATTCTCCAGTTCCAGTCCGACAACCTGACTGTTAATCGACTCCGTCCCGTCCTCCATCTGTGAACGGGTGTCGATCAGTGCAAACACCCGCTCCACGGACGCCTGAGTGCGCTGTGCGATAACCAGAAACGATGCCAGTACGCGGGTTGGCCCGGTCAGCATCGCGAGGAAGCTGGCGAATGCAACGAAGGTACCGAGATCGATCCGCCCGTGCATGACCGACCACCCGCCGTAGCACAGCAGGACGATTTGCCCGAGCACCGGTAGCGCCAGCATAGTG
>OGOZ01001784.1_pt1 | contig 11436 bp, 7 predicted proteins | sample 1552801 | NCBI WGS metagenome assembly OGOZ01 (sample SAMEA2580196, study PRJEB22360) | human gut metagenome | biome: human gut; feature: human-associated habitat; material: faeces | place: Denmark | collected 2008/2010
GCATGATCTCCATCCAGATTGCCGCCGGATTCGAAGCGGCCAAGAAGTTCGCCGGTGCCACCGAGGTGTTCACCTTGGCGGAATCCTTGGGCGGTGTGGAATCACTGATCGAACATCCAGGCGCCATGACCCACGCCTCCGTGGCCGGCACCACGCTTGAGGTTCCCGCCAACCTGATCCGCCTGTCCGTCGGTCTGGAGGATGCGGACGACCTCATCGCCGACTTGGAACAGGCATTCCGTCAGATCTGATCCATCCGTCGGAGAATCGCGGGGCGGCCGGCATGGAAAGGAATCCGTGCCGGCCGCCCCGCCTTCGTCGATGCCACGTGACGTCGACGAAACCGATGCCGCCGAATTTCGACGTTGCTACACTTGGGAGGCATGACGCAAGCTGTTCAATCCGTCGAACCCGTTGACCCACATGCGCTGGACGCGCTGAAACGCTATTTCGGATACGATTCGTTCCGTCCCGGACAATCCGGCATCGTCTCGGCCATCCTCTCCGGACGCGACGTGCTCGGCGTCATGCCGACCGGCGCCGGCAAATCCATCTGCTACCAGATTCCGGCCGCGATGCTGCCGGGCGTGACCATCGTCATCTCGCCGCTGATCTCCCTCATGAGGGACCAGGTCGACGCACTGAACGACGTGGGTCTTCCGGCCGCGTTCATCAACACCACGCAGACGCCGGACGAACAGGACATGGTATTCGCCCAAGCGGCGTCCGGCCGGATCAAACTGCTGTACATAGCCCCGGAACGCTTGGAAACCGACCGTTTCCGCAACTTCTCCAACCGTGTGCGAATCTCCCTCGTCGCCGTTGACGAGGCTCATTGCGTCTCCCAATGGGGACAGGATTTCCGCTCCTCATACCTCGGCATCGGCGAATTCATCGCCCATCTTCCCAACCGCCCGACCGTCGCGGCGTTCACGGCGACCGCCACCGAACGCGTGCGGCGCGACATCGTGTCGATCCTCGGGCTCGCCGATCCGGCCATAACCGTCACCGGATTCGACCGGCCGAACCTCTATTTCGACGTCATCAACATGCCACGCAAGGACAAGGCGTCTTGGGTGGCGTCATACATCGCGTCACATCCGGACGAATCCGGCATCGTATACTGCGCGACGCGCAAGGAGACGGAGGCTCTCGCCGAATCGATCAACATAGCAGTCCGCGAACGGCGGGCCGCAGCCGGGAACGTCCCTGACGGCACCGTCGCCGTCGCCTACCACGGCGGCATGAGCGCCGAGACGCGCGAGCAGGCGCAACGCGATTTCGTCACCGACCGCGTGCCCGTCGTCGTGGCCACCAATGCGTTCGGCATGGGCATCGACAAATCCAATGTGCGCTTCGTCATCCACCACAACATGCCCGAATCCATCGAAGCGTACTATCAGGAGGCGGGCCGTGCCGGACGAGACGGCGAGCCGAGCCGCTGCACGCTGCTGTGGAACGAATCGGACGTCGTCACACGCCGCCGTCTGCTTGACACGGATTATGAGAACGATCGGCTGACGCCCGAGGAGCAGGAAGCCGTGCGCGTCTCGAAACGACGCCTGCTTGACGCCATGGTCGGCTATTGCCGCACCACGGACTGCCTGCACGCGTACATGACCAGGTATTTCGGCGAAAACGCGGGAGCCGTGTCGAAGACCGACGGCACGTGCGTGGGAGGCTGCGCCAATTGCGGGCATACGTTCGAAACAATCGACGTCACCGATGTGGCGCGTGCCATCAGCCGTTGCGTGCACGATGTGAACCAGCGCGTCGGCAGCGGCAAGATCGTCAAGGTGCTGCGCGGGTCGAGGGCGCAGAATCTGGGCTATCTCAATCCTGAAAGTCTGCCATCGTTCGGCGTGCTCGACGAGGTGCCGGAGGCGCGTGTCCGCGACGTGCTGAGCCAGATGGCCACTGACGGATTCCTGACGATTACGGAGGGGCGTATGCCGATCGTCTGTTTCGGACCTCGCGCCGCGGAGACGGTTTCGCCGGACTTCCATTACGAGATCAAGCGGATCAAACGGTCGAGTGTGGCGAAGCAACGGGTTTCCGCTGCTCCGGCGGCCGTCGGATCGTATGTGCCGGACGATGAGGACGAGGCGTTGTTCCAACGATTGCGCGCGCTGCGTCTGGACATCGCCCGCGAACTCGGCAAACCTCCGTACATCGTATTCTCCGACAAGGCATTGCGCGGCATGGCGCGGCTCAAACCGGTCACTGACGAGGAATTCCTGGAAGTCGATGGCGTGGGCGAACGTAAGCTCGAACAGTACGGCGAACGGTTCATGGACGTGATCCGCGCGGCCTCCGGCGGTGAAGCTTGAGCGCGTCATAGCCTACACGTATGGCGCGACGGTTGACTGATGCGGCCGAAACGTGGACAGTGGAACATGGACGAACGCTAATGGAACCCTAAGAAAGGACATGAACATGGCAGAAGACAAGCCGGTTGTGGAAAGCTTCCAGCTGGACCATACCAAGGTGAAGGCGCCGTATGTGCGTTACATCGACAAGGAGACTGGTCCCCACGGCGACGTGATCTCGAACTACGACCTGCGTCTGGTGCAGCCGAATGAGAACGCCATCCCGACGGGAGGTCTGCACACCATCGAGCACACCATCGCGGTGCTGCTGCGCGAGCGCATCCCCGGATATATCGACTGCTCCCCGTTCGGCTGCCGCACTGGATTCCATCTGCTGACGTGGGGCGAGCATTCCACGGAGGACGTGGCGAAGGCGCTGAAGGAATCTCTGGAATTCATCGCATACAAGGCCACGTGGGACGATGTGCCCGCGACGACGATCGAAAGCTGCGGCAACTATCGCGACCACAGCCTGTTCACCGCCAAGGAGTGGGCGAAGGACATCCTCGCCAAGGGCATCAGCTCCGATCCGTTCGAACGCCGCGTTGTGTGAGACGTGTCGCGTGGAGTATATGGCGTGAAACACATTGCGTGAAACGCGCGCCGCTGTGCGGTGGGCGTGGTAGCTTTGACGGCTGGAATGCCTGAGAGAGGCATGCAGTCGAATTGAGGTGAACGGGTTGAGCGAAACCACTTCCGAACGTCGGTTCCGTCGCGCCACCACGGAGGATCTGCCCGCCATGCTGATGATCTACCAGCATGCGCGTGAGCTCATGGCGGCCAACGGGAATCCCACGCAGTGGGGAAACACGTTTCCGCGTGAGGAAGTGGTGCGTGACGACATCCGCCAGCATCGCACCATACTGCTGGTCGACGAGGTGGATGGCAGGGAGCGCATCCTCGCCCAATTCGCACTGTGCACGGGAGATGATCCGACCTACGCGCACATCGATGGGGCGTGGCTGGACGACGACTCGTACGTGACCATCCACCGCATCGCATCGTCCGGACTCGTCAAGGGCGCGGCCAAGGACTGCATCAACTGGTGCATCGAGCATTACGGCAACGTGCGCGCCGACACGCATCCGAACAACAAGGCCATGCAGCATGTGCTCGAATCGAACGGATTCGCGCGTTGCGGACTGATCCAGCTGCTGGACAGGCCCACCGACACTACGAGGATCGCGTACCAGCGTCACGAATGGTGAGATAAACACGTGATGGCATGAATAGGGGCCGTCTTCCGCGGGTATGCGGGAGACGGCCCCTGCCATTTCCATGGGAGCGGGGTCAGAACAGACCGGGCTCGTTGAGCTTCGAATGCTTGCGGCTATACGTGAAATACACCACCAGGCCAAGCGCGAACCATACGGCGAAGCGCACCCAGGTCTCCCAATTGAGGCCGAAGATCAGAATCAGGCAGAACACGATCGCGCAGATCGGCGTGAACGGCACGCCCGGCGCGCGGAAGCCGCGATGGGCGTCCGGCTGGGTCTTGCGCATCCACAGGATGCCGGCCGACACGATGATGAACGCGGACAGCGTGCCGATGTTCACCAGTTCGAACAGCACGTTGATGTTGATGAAGCCTCCGGCGATCGCCGTCAGAATGCCGAAGAACCACGTTCCCTTGAACGGTGTGCGGTACTTCGGATGCACATCGCCGAAGAATTTCGGGAACAGTCCGTCGCGGCTCATCGCATAGCAGATGCGGGACTGGCCGTACAGCTGCACCAGCATGACGGTGGTCATGCCGATCAACGCGCCGAGGTTCACGATGAACGCCAGCCAGTTGAGGCCGGTCTCGAGAATCACGCCCGCCACCGGAGCGTCGATGAACTTCGCGAACTCCTTGTACGGCACCACGCCGGTCATGATGAGCGTCATGATGATGTACAGCACGGTGGACACGGCCAGCGAGATCAGGATGCCGCGCGGCAGCGTCTTGTTCGGATTGATGGTCTCCTCGGCGGAGGAGGAGACGGCGTCGAAGCCGATGAAGCTGAAGAACACGATCGACGCGGCCGGCACGATGCCGTACGGCTGCGTCGAACCCGGCTGGAACGTGTAGATGCCATACGGGGAGAACGGTTTCCAGTTGGCGGGATTGATGTACCAGACGGTGCACACGATGAACAGCACGATGATGGCCAGCTTGATCATCACCATGATGTCGTTGGTCTTCTTCGTCTGGTTGATGCCGATGGACAGCACCCACGTGATGATGAGCACGATCACGAAGCCCGGCAGATTGAAATACGTGGTCACGCCCGGCGTGGTGCCATACGCGGCGGTCAGTTCGACCGGCAGATGCAGGCCGAAGCCTTCCAACAGCTTGTTGAAATAGCCCGACCAGCCGGCGGACACGGTCGCCGCCTGCAACGCGTACTCCAGAATCAAATCCCAACCGATCACGAAGGCGATCAACTCGCCGAACGCCAGATACGCGTACGAGTAGGCGGAACCGGAAACAGGTGCCATCGCGGCGAATTCCGCGTAGCACAGACCCGCGAAGCCGCAGCAGATCGCGGCAAGCAGGAAGGACACGCACAATGCCGGTCCCGCGGTGAGCGCGCCCTTGCCGGTGAGCACGAAGATACCGGTACCGATGATGGCGCCGATGCCCAACATGGTCAGATCGAAGGTTTTCAGTGTTCGCTTCAGAGGAGTCGATTCGGAGACAAGTTGGTCCACCGACTTCTTGCGAAATAGATCCATGGTCGTCAGATTCCCTGTGATTGTTTTAAAAATGGGCTGGACCGGACGGATTTCCGGGACTCTGGCACGCCTCAACGCCAGAAATCAGAAAGGCCGCGGCGATATGCGCAACAGCCTTGTGTATGGAAAGTGTAAAAAACACTGCCGGACAAAATCGTGAAAACATCGTGAATCGTCTCACCATGCGTTCCGAATATTCCAAACCTGTCATGTAGCGGCGCGACAATGGGAGACATGACTTTGAGCGCAACACGTGAATGGGATTTCTCCTCCGAACAAGGCAAAGCGAACTACAAGGCCGCCCAGCGGCGGTATCCGGCGCAGGCCATCGTCGACCTCGCCGCACTGCGCGACAACATGCGCCATCTGGTGAGTGTCGTCGGCGGCCCGCATTCCGGCACCGCCGTCATGGGCGTCGTCAAGGCGGACGCGTACGGACACGGTCTGATTCCGGCAGCCCTCGCGGCGCTGGCCGGCGGGGCCACGTGGCTCGGCACCGCGCAATCGCACGAAGCGCTGCTGTTGCGCAAGGCCGGCATCGGTCCGGATCGCTGCCATATTCTGACATGGGTGTACAGCGGCGCGGAAGTGCCGTTCGATGAGCTGATCGCCAACGACATCGACATCTCCGTCGGCTCGCTCGCCGGCATCGACGGCGTCGCGGCCGCCGCACGCAGACTCGGTAAGACGGCACGCGTGCATGTGAAGGTCGATTCCGGCTTCGGCCGCAACGGCTTCACGCCCGCAACGTTCGACACGGCGCTCGCCAAACTGGTGCCGCTCGCCAAGGAAGGCGTGCTGCACATCGTCGGACAGTGGAGCCATCTGGCGGTCGCCGACGCGCCGGACGTTCCGGAATTCGTTGCCTCCACCGACATGCAGGTCGAAACGTTCAAGGACTTCACCCGTCGTATGGAGGCGGCCGGCATTCCGCCGGAAATCCGCCACCTCGCCAACACCGCGGCGACGCTGTCCCGTCCGGAAATCCACTTCGAACTGACCCGTCCAGGCATCGGCCTGTACGGTTACGAAGCCGATCCGGCCATGGGCACGCCGTCCACGTATAGCCTGAAGCCCGCCATGACCCTGCAGGCGCAGCTCGGCACCGTCAAGGACGTGGAAGCCGGCCATGGCATCTCCTACGGGCGCACCTATCTGACCCCCACCGACACCTCCACCGCGATCGTGCCGCTCGGCTATGCGGACGGCATCCACCGCTCCGCCTCCGGATTCGACATGGAAGGCGCCAAGCATGTGACCAAGCCCGGCGGCCCGGTGCGCGTGATGACCGCGGAAGGCCCCCGGCTGTACCGTGTGTCCGGCCGCGTGTGCATGGACCAGTTCATCCTCGACCTGCACGGTTCCGCCGAATCGCTCGGCATCCACGAGGGGGACACCGTGGAACTGTTCGGACCCGGCCGCGGCGAGGACTACGCCGAGCCGACCGCCGACGATTGGGGCCGCGCCGCCGACACCATCAGCTATGAGATCTTCACCTGCCTGCGCAACCGCATCCCGCGCCTGTACGAGCATGCCGCGGAAGTGCTGCCGGCCGAGGACTTCGCCAAACTCGACCCGACGAGCATTCTGTAACAATCCGCGCGGCAATCGCCGGAGCGACCGAAAGGCGGTGCGCCATGACGAGCGAGGGATACTGCGCGTCCGACGAGGAACGTTGGGCGCCCGAATCGCCCAAATCAAGCTCGCGCACCGCCTTCCAACGCGACCGCGCCCGTCTCATCCATTCATCCGCACTGCGCAGGCTCGGTGCGAAAACGCAGATTCTGGTCGTGGGAACGGATGATTTCGCCCGTACCCGGCTCACACATACGCTGGAAGTCGCGCAGATCGGAAGGCAGATCGGCTCTTCGCTCGGCTGCGATCCCGACGTGGTCGACTGCGCCTGCCTCGCGCACGACCTTGGACACCCGCCGTTCGGACATAACGGGGAACGTGCGCTCGCTGAAATCGCCCGGGACATCGGCGGTTTCGAAGGCAACGCGCAGACCCTGCGGCTGCTCACACGACTCGAGCCGAAGGTCATGTTCCCCGATGGCCGTTCCGCAGGCGTGAATCTGACGCGTGCCGCGCTTGACGCGGCCGTCAAATACCCGTGGACGCTCGACGAGGCCGCCGCGCATCCGAAAGGGGAGCGCGGAGCCAAATTTTGTGTTTATCCGGATGATACGGATGTGTTCGACTGGCTCAAACGCGGCGCGTCGGATCCCACACGCCGGCCCATCGAATGCCAGGTCATGGACCTTGCCGACGACATCGCCTACAGTGTGCACGACGTGGAGGACGCCATCGCCACCGGCGCGTTCGATCCAGGCGTCCTACGCGATGGCGCGGTGATCGGTGCGATAGCGGAGGACGCGCGCGCATGGTACGGCCCCCAATGGGATGGCGGCAGGCTGGTGGATGCGTTCGACCGCATGCGCCGACGTGACACGTTCCCCGACGGCTTCGATGGTTCGCGGCGCTCGTTCGCACGGCTGAAGAACATGACCAGCGAATTGATCGGCCGGTTCGCCGATTCCGTGGAACATGCCACGAAGGACACGTATGGGACCGATCCGCTGACCCGTTATCGTGGGAATCTGGTGGTTCCCGAGGAGACGGGCTACGAGATCGTGGCGCTCAAAGGCATCGCGGTGCATTTCGTCATGGCGCCCGGCGAACACGATCCGATGCACGTCGAGCAACGCCGGATCGTCGGGGATCTGGTCGACGTGTTCATGAAGGACAATCCCCGGCCGTCCACCGCATTGGAGAACGTGTTCCTCGACGATTGGCGTCGGGCCGCGGACGATGGCGCCCGGCTCCGCGTGGCCATCGACCAGGTGGCCAGCCTGACCGACGCCTCCGCGATGGCGCTCCACTCCCTGCTGTGCTGAGGCCGAATGGACTGGTAGGCTGGAACATATGCCGGGAATGATCAAGAAGGAAGACATAGAAAAGGTCCGCGCCGCCGCCGACCTGTATGACATCGTATCCGCGACCGTCACGCTCAAGCCCTCTGGAACCGGCACATACGTAGGCCTGTGCCCCTTCCACGACGAGAAGACGCCGAGCTTCTCCGTACGTCCCGCGCTCGGCGTGTGGCATTGCTTCGGCTGCGGTCTCGGCGGAGACGTGTTCGGCTACGTCGAGCATCAGGAGAACATCGATTTCCGTGACGCGGTGGAGCTGCTCGCCGACAAATACCATATCGAACTGCACTACGACAAGGCAGACAATGTGCCCGCGCACACCGGATCGAAGCGTGCGCGTCTGCTCGAGGCCAATGAGGCGGCACAGGAGTTCTTCGTATCCCAGCTGATGACCAAGGAGGCGCTCGCCGCCCGCAAACTGCTGGACGGGCGCAATTTCAGCCAGGCCGACTGCCAGCGGTTCGGCTGCGGATATGCCCCCCAAGGATGGGACAATCTGGTACGGCATCTTGCCGGCAAAGGCTTCACCCAGCAGGAGATGCTCGATGCTGGTCTCGCGCGGCAGGGCCAGCGCGGCGTCTACGATTATTTCCGCGGCCGCGTGACATGGCCGATACGCGACTCGACCGGACGCACGCTTGGTTTCGGCGCGCGCAAGCTGTACGAGGACGATGCGATCAACGCGAAATACATCAACACGCCCGACACGCAGCTGTATCGCAAGACCCAGGTGTTGTACGGCATCGATCTGGCCAAATCGGCGATCGTGAAGAAACGTCAGGCGGTTATCGTCGAAGGCTATACCGATGTGATGGCCATGCATCTGGCCGGCATCGACACGGCGGTCGCCACGTGCGGCACCGCATTCGGCGCCGAGCATGCGAAGATCATTCGCCGATTGATCGCGGACGATTCGTTGGGCGCGGTGCAGCTGGTTGGCCCCCTGAAGGTGGAGGGGCAGGCGTTGAGCTCGCGTGTCGTGTTCACATTCGACGGCGATGCGGCTGGGCAGAAGGCCGCGATCCACGCGTTCGGTTTGGACGCCGCGTTTTCGACGCAGGCGTTCGTCGCGGTCGCCGAAGACAACCTCGACCCGTGCGATCTGCGCATCAAACGCGGCAACGAGGCGGTGCGTGCGCTGATCGCCAATGCGCGGCCGCTGTACGATTTCGTGATCGATTCGGCAATCGACCGTTTCGACACCACGTACGCGACAGGTCAGATGGGCGCGGTCAAGGCGGTCGCCCCGCTGATCGCGCAAATCCGAGACCGTTCGCTGCTCGACCTGTACTCACGCAAGGCGGTGCGTCGCATCGGCGTCGATCTGGACATCATGCAACGCGAAGTGGCGTACCGGCGTCGCAAACTGAACGTGCGTGACGAGGACGCGTACGCGCCGAAACGTCGATTCCAAAACAATGCGGGGCCGTCGGCTGAACCAGCATATGCGGAACGTGGCGCGAATCCGTATGCGAATCCCGCCGCACGCAAGGCGTTGGAGCATCGCGACGCGGCCGACCAAAGCTACTATCGCATCGACGACGCCGTGTTCATCTGCGAACAGCAGTTCATGGCCACGCTGATCCAGGTGCCGTTGGCCGTCGATCCGACGATGTTCGCCAGCCTGACCTTGTCGAGTTTCATGACGCCGGTGTTCCGCACGCTGTTTCAAGCGGTCGCCGCGGCGGGCGGGCTTCCAGGGGAAGACGTGCCGCAGGGACTGTGGATGCACAATCTGACGAAGGCGGGCGGTCCGATGCTCGAATCCGTCATTAACGAGCTGGCCGTCATGCCATTGCCGTTGCCGCCGAGCGAGGCGGACGCCAGTCGTGACGCGGACGAATCGCAGGAACGATCCGCGCAGCTGCGCAGGCCAACGGATGACGAGCGTCGCTACGCCTCCGAGCTGATCGTACGATTGCTCGACACCGGCATCATGCGCAAGATCGGCGCGTCGCAACGTCGCATGGCGCAGCTGCCGGACGGTGCCGAGAAAATCGAACTGCTCGGACAGATCACCAAACTGGAGATGCTGCGTAAGGATCTGCAGTCCCGCGTCTTCGGCAACGACGTGGCCTGAGCGTCGTGGCCTGAGCGTCGTGGTCTGAATGTTCAAGATAGGGCGGAATAGACGTGCGTCGCCGGTGAATTCGTTGCGAAGGAACGGCGAATTCCGGATGAATCCTTCATGTCCGAAAAGGAAAATTGTGAAGATTTTCGCCGACCAAAATGAATTTTGCCGGTTTGCAAGGGTATGCGGCAGTAAGCGATAGCGGCTGAAAATCGTTGGAATGGTCGGGAAAGCAGCACGCCGAGGGCTCATGCTAGGCGCACTTTTGGGTAAAGTGGTCTAGGCGTTTGCATGAAAATCGCTTGGATTTTGCAAGGTGTGCAAGGCGATTGCAAACGGGATTGACGGAGGAATGCATGCGGCGATTGGTCGTCAAGGTCCTGAAGAACGAGACCATTCTCGTAGTCGCTACAATACTTGCACTGATTTCATGTTTCATCGTGCCGCCGGATAAGGAGTACGCCGGCTACATCCACGCCAGCACCATCTCGCAGCTGATCTGCCTGATGCTGGTGGTATGCGGGTTCCAGCGCATCGGCGTGTTCCGCATCATCGGCTCGCGGCTGCTTCACCATGTCAAGACCGCGTGTGGTCTGGTGCTCACGCTGATCGCGCTGCCGTTCTTCTCAGGCATGCTTATCACCAATGACGTGGCTCTGGTCACGTTCGTGCCGTTCGCGATCGCCGTGCTCACGATGGCGCATATGGAGGAGCATGCGGTGCTGGTCGGCACGCTGATGACGGTCGCCGCGAACGTTGGCAGCATGCTCACTCCCATCGGCAATGCGCACAACCTGTATCTGAAGGCGCTGACCGGCATGCCGGCCACGGAGATGATCGGTATCATGGCGCCGTATTCCTTTGCGGCCGCGGTGCTGCTGGTGATCATCACATGCGTCGTGTTCGGTGGCAAACCGGTTGCCGAATTCTCCGCGATCGACGGCTCCGGCATCGAGCAGAACGTGCTCGCCCCGCATTCCGACCAGCCGCAACCCGATGAGATCCGCGTGACCGGCTATGGCGCCGGTTATGGCGGCTGGCGCACCATCGTGTACCTTGCGCTGTTCGTGGTCTGCCTGTTGGCCGTGAACGATTTCATTCCGTTGTGGGTGATGTGCGTCGTCGTGTTCGTGGCGTTCCTGCTGTGCGACCGCCGCGTGTTCCGCAACGTCGACTGGGGTCTGCCGCTCACGTTCTGCATGTTCTTCATCTTCATCGGCAATATGAAGCGTGTGCCGGAATTCTACGAATTGGCCGCCTCCCTGGTCGGAGCGCATCCGCTGGAGGTCTCCGTGGTGTCCAGCCAGTTCATCTCCAACGTGCCGACCACGCTGCTGCTGTCCGG
>OGOZ01001789.1_pt1 | contig 11397 bp, 7 predicted proteins | sample 1552801 | NCBI WGS metagenome assembly OGOZ01 (sample SAMEA2580196, study PRJEB22360) | human gut metagenome | biome: human gut; feature: human-associated habitat; material: faeces | place: Denmark | collected 2008/2010
AAAGTCAACACCTTTTTGAAAAAATTTTAAAATATTTTTTTGCTCCAATTCCCCCCAATTAGGGGGGAGAATGAAAAAAATGGGTGTGATAATATGGCATCATATGGAAAAAGAGGAAAAGGAGCAGAAAAATGAAATCAAAGATGAATGTATTAGGACGTGTGCTTAGTATGATTCTTGCTGTGGCACTTACAGTTACTACAGTATTTTCCGGATTTTCAAGAAAAACTCTTGCAGCAGAGAATAATGTAATAACTGTTGAAGAGGGAGAAAAGAATAGTGTAACATTTGATTGGAGTAAATGGAAGGTTGAATCTAACAGCAATCCTAGGGTTGCAAAAGCAAGTATCCATACTAACATTATAGGAGAAAAAAAGCTTGTAGTCGAAGGATTGAAACGTGGCAGCACAACAGTTGTTGTAAATAATGGGAAAAAAACTAAAACGTATGTTGTTAATGTTTCAAGAGCAAAGGGTATAAAAGCGGATCACCTTTACGTTTCTGTTAATAATCAGTTTGAACTGTACGATAATGGGAAATTGGTAGGAACAGTTAAGACGGACAAAAAAAGTTTTGATATGAATAAAATAACTGTTACCGCAGCGTATGGTGATGGAGAAAAAGTTAATATCAAAATTAACAACAGAAAATTAATGGATGGCAGTGACGCTGTTTTGCTTGGTAATGACTTTTATATTGGTTCAAAAAATGACCCAATATATTATACAATGTCATATCCTGTAACATTCACAGTTAATGGCAAATCTGTCACAGTTGTTTTTACTGATAAAATGACATTCTATGATAAGGAAAACAGCTGCCATTATGTATTAGATGATGGAGGCATTGCTTTTGAACTTGAAAACAAACAGAATGTCACAAGACATACCGTTAAGTTTGTAAATGGAACAGAAGTTATTGAAACAATCAGCGTTATTGATGGACAGAGTGCAAGGTACAATGGCGCTACACCTGTAAAAGCTGAAACTGAGTATGCTTCATATACTTTTAACGGATGGGTTGACGTAAATGATAATCCAGCAGATTTAACTAATGTTAAGTCAGATAAAACAGTATACGCGTCATTTACTGAGGAAGTAAAACAGTATACAGTTAAGTTTTTATATGAAAACGGAGAGGTGTTATCAGAACATAACTATTCATATAATGATACAATTACGGTGCCTGATGTACCTGAAAAGGCGGACGATGTTGAATTTGAATATACAGGTGCAGCCTGGAGTCCTGAAGTAAGCACTGTATGTAAAGGCAATGCAGAGTATAAGGCGACATACGAAGCCGTAAAGAAAAAGTACAAAGTTATATATTCTGTAAACGGCAAAGAGACTGAAAAGATATTTGATGCTCTGACATCGGCTGAAGATGTCAGAAGTGGGGCACCGGAAGTAGCTTCAGATTATGAAATTGATGGCAAAAGATATGAATTCAAAGGCTGGGATAAGGAATTTGAAAAAGTTACAAAAGATGTTGTGTATACAGCACTTTATGACGTAACGGATATTAAATATACGGTAAAATTCGTTAACAGTAACGGGGAAGTAATTTCAGAACAGAATTTAAAATATGGTGATAAGATTGTTAAACCGGGCAATCCAAAGTATCCCGGAAACAAAGATATTTATGAGCATACGTTTGCAGGCTGGGATAAGGAAGTAAGCGATGTATGTACAGGAGATGCAACATATAAAGCAGTATTTGATAAATCAATTAAGATTGCATTCTATAAATACAATATCGAAGCATCGTCAAGAAAAGATTTGTTTGATTACGAATACATCACAGGACGTGAGCCAAAGTATTTTACAAAGCTTGGTTCAACAATTACTGTAACAAATGATTTTACCGGATATGAAAATATAATATCAATGCTTGAAGAAGCTTATATAAAAGGTGAATCAGATACTATTTACGGTAATAATAATGAAGAATTTGTAAAGTCTTTTGTAAGTCTTACAGCAGAAAAAGCAGGAGTTAAAGAAGATGCGGTTGATTGCTGGTATGTTCTTAAACGTGAAGCAGACGGCTGGCATGTAGACGGGGGAAATTTAAAGGATTATACGGTTAAGTTTGTAGATTATGATGACAGCATTATTTCAGAAAGAATATATAATGCCAATGAGAAGATTGTAATTCCTTCTAATCCGGTCAGGGAAAGTGATGAGACTTATAATTACACATTTGCGGGCTGGGATAAAGAAATCTCAACAGAAGCTGTAAGCGATGTTGTATATAAAGCGGTATATGAACCATCATATATTGACTATACAGTAAGATTCCTTAATGAAGATGGAAGTGTAATAACAGAAGCAACCTATCATTACGGAGAAGATGTAGTGGTACCGGCCGATCCTGTAAAGGCAGCAGATGAGACATACAATTACACATTTGCAGGCTGGGATAAAGAAGTAACATCAGTAAAAGGAAATGTAGATTACAAGGCAGTATATGAATCATCATATATTGACTATACAGTAAGATTCCTTAATGAAGACGGAAGTGTAATAACAGAAGCAACCTATCATTACGGAGATGATGTAGTGATACCGGCCGATCCTGTAAAGGCAGCAGATGAGACATATAATTACACATTTGCAGGCTGGGATAAAGAAGTAACATCAGTAAAAGAAAATGTTGATTATACTGCAACATATACAGAAAGATTAAACAGAATTCCGGAGGTGGAAGGTGATGAGGACATAGTTCCTGAAATCAACCCTGGTAATAATGCTTCAGATGATAATAAGCCATCTGTAAGACCTGTAAGAAAACCGGAAGTAGAAGCTGATGAAGACGTAGCAACAGGTGATGGCAATATGACACTTTATATTGCAATTCTTGGACTTAGTGCAGCAACTCTTGCAGTAATAATGGGCAGAAAAAAAGAACAGGATATTTAGTCGATTTGATCGTAAGGATATATATGTTACAATATACGGGGGTATATCCCCTGTAGAAAAAAATGACTGCAAAACAGTCTTGAAAAAAAGACCATATGTAACGGTTTGATACATATGGTCTTTTTGTATTGTAAGTTCTGGTATGACTAACTTTCAAGATATTCTATTCTTGATTTGTAATATTCTATTTTCCGTATATCCTTTTTGGTGGGATGTGGAATTCTTGATATATCCGAATTGTGCTTTAAATCGGCAAGTTTGACTTCTCTTGCGATGGAATTTGTTTTTATTTTTTCATAATAGATATCTTCGTCATAATCAGGACCTTTTTTCTTTGTTACAAGGTCAAGTGCTATAAGAATATCTTCGTTAAAGCCATATTCTCTGAGTGCATCAAGAGTTACATCAGTGTCCTCCACTACATCATGAAGCATCCCTACAATCCTGGATTCAGGAGAAGTACAGTGTGCAGATACAAAACGGGTATGATTGATATAAGGATGTCCCCCCTTATCCAACTGACTTTTATGAGCATTAACGGCGATTGTTTCAGCTAATGCCAGCATTTTTTCGTAATAAGCTTCCATAATATCCTTTCAACAAAAAAGACCCATGTATGTACATGAGCCAAAAATTATCAGTGCAGTCGATGGGACTTGAACCCACACCCGGAAACCCGGACATGAACCTGAATCATGCGCGTATGCCAATTCCGCCACGACTGCAAACAACTATATTATTTTAGCATTGCTTAATTTTAATGTCAATCTTTTTGGGAAAAATAAATTTTAAAAAATACTTGCAATTATATTCCTGATATGATAATATACAATACGTCGCTGGTAATTGGCGACACATTTAAGCAGACGTGGCGGAATTGGCATACGCGCTAGACTAAGGATCTAGTCCATATTGCTTGGGTGCGGGTTCAAGTCCCGCCGACTGCACTATTAATAAGGTTGTGTTTATGACATGACCTTTTTTTAATATAAATTTGTAAAAGCAAAGGAGATTTAAAATGTTGGATAAAGGAGATTCGGTGGGGCTTGTGGCCTGCTCTGATGGATTTCCAAATGATAATCATGAGGTAATCGATGAGGTTGAAAACAGCCTGTATGATATGGGCTATAAGGCGGTAATTGGTAATATATACTGTACTAAGGAAAACAGAACACTTAGCAGCAGAGACAGGGCAGATGTTTTTAATGAAATGGTCCGGAATCCGGAAATAAAAGTTGTTTTTGATATATCCGGAGGCGATTCCGCTAATGAAATTCTTGATTATGTTGATTACGATATGTTAGAAGAGAATGGCAAACCGGTTTTCGGATACAGTGATCTTACCACCCTTCTTAATGCCATATATTGCAAGACGGGAATCTGCACATACCTGTACCAGATAAGAAATATTATTACCGGATATGGGGAAAGGCAGAAAGCAGACCTTGAAATGGTGTTAAGCGGAGAAAGCGATGATTTATACGATATAGATTACGAATTTGTACGCGGCGAAGAAATGAAGGGCGTACTTATCGGAGGAAATATCCGCTGTTTTTTAAAATTAGCGGGAACATCATACATGCCGTCGTTTAGACATAAAGTGTTATTCCTGGAGAGTAACAGCGGCAGAGAAAACAGAATACGTTCTTATTTTACCCAGTTGAAACAGATGGGCGTATTCAATGAAGTAAACGGGGTTTTACTCGGAACATTTACGGAACTTGCACAGGAAGGAATTACAACTGCCGCAGAAATTCTTACAGATGTATGCGATGATAAGGAACTTGCTATAGCAGTAACGGATGAAGTCGGTCATGGCGCAGATTCCAAGGCAGTAGTTATTGGCAGGGAAATTGAGCTGGAGAAATAAAAAAATACTTTATTTCCATTATAATATATGATATAATCTAACTAGTTTTTATGAAATAAAAGGAGGCTCGTCATGAAGCACATTAAGACAATTAATACTAAGAATCTTAAGGAGACAGCTAAGAAGGGCGGATGTGGAGAATGTCAGACATCATGCCAGTCAGCATGTAAGACTTCTTGCACAGTTGGTAACCAGAGCTGCGAGAATAAGTAAGAACTTAATAATTAGCAATGATGAGAGAGTGTTTTTCTGGAGTGTCAGCATCATCAGGACACCCGTACACTCTCTTGTTTTGCGTAGGAGGAGAAAGTGATCCATCAGTATAAGAACAATGGATACAATATTGTATTGGATGTCAACAGTGGCTCTGTACATGTTGTAGACGATATTGTATATGATATAATTCCTCTTTATGAAGATAATGATACAGAGGAAATAGTTAAGAAGCTGGGTGACAGATATAAGGAAGAAGATATTCTGGAAGCCTGTGCGGAAATAGAAGAACTTAAGAGAGAAGAAGTTCTTTTTACAGAAGATATTTACGAAGATTATATAGATAAGTTTACAAAGGAAAAAGAACAGTCAGGAATCGTTAAAGCTATGTGTTTACATATAGCCCATGATTGTAACCTTGCATGCAAGTATTGTTTTGCGGAAGAAGGCGAATATCATGGAAGAAGGGCTTTAATGTCAGCGGAAGTCGGAAAGAAAGCACTGGATTTCCTTGTTGCCAATTCAGGCAAAAGACGCAACCTTGAAGTGGATTTCTTTGGCGGAGAGCCTCTTATGAATTTCGGTGTTGTTAAAGAAATTGTTGAATACGGAAGACAGCTTGAGAAAGAACATGATAAGCTTTTCAGATTTACAATGACAACCAACGGTGTACTTCTTAATGATGAAGTACAGGAATTTGTAAATAAAGAATGCGGCAATGTAGTGCTCAGTGTGGACGGACGTAAGGAAGTCCACGATATGATGAGACCTTTCAGAAACGGTCAGGGAAGTTATGACCTTATAATGCCTAAGTTCAAGAAGATTGCCGATTCAAGAAATCAGATGAATTATTATGTAAGAGGTACCTTTACACATAATAATCTTGATTTTTCCAAAGATGTATTAAGCCTCGCTGATTTAGGATATAAGCAGATATCGGTTGAACCTGTAGTTGCTGATGAAAGTGAAGACTATGCATTAAGGGAAGAAGATCTTCCTAAGATATATGAAGAATATGATAAGCTTGCGGTTGAGATGATTAAGCGCGAGAAGGAAGGCAGAGGATTTAATTTCTTCCACTTCATGGTGGATTTAACAGGTGGTCCGTGTGTATATAAGAGATTATCAGGCTGCGGCTGCGGTACTGAATATCTTGCCGTGACACCATGGGGTGATTTTTACCCATGCCATCAGTTTGTAGGTCATGAAGAGTTTATTATGGGTAATGTATATGAAGGAATCAAGACTCCTGACATACGCCATATGTTTAATGAAAGCAATGTTTATTCAAAGGATAAATGTAAGGACTGCTTCTGTAAGTTCTACTGCAGTGGCGGCTGCGCAGCTAATGCGTATAATTTCAATCACGATATAAATAATCCGTATGATATTGGATGCAAGCTTCAGCGTAAGAGAGTTGAATGTGCAGTTATGATTAAATGTGCACTTGCGGATGAAGGCGTTGAGGCAGCAGATTACGGTAATATAGAAGTGCATTGTTAATTAAGGGTGAAAAAATATAAGGAGGCAAACCGTAAACGGCTCACCCAATGTAATATAGCCGTAAACGGTAAAAGACAAAATGAAAATTTGGCAGAAAATAGTTGCAACAGTAGCATTGCTCGGTGCATTTGTACTCGCCGGATACACAGTGTTGTGTGGATTCGGCAACGGACATAAGGGCAGTGCCAGAAATATCACTTTAGGACTTGATCTTAATGGTGGTGTAAGTGTTACATATCAGGCTGTGGGAGAAGTATCTTCACAGGATATGAACGACGTAGTATACAAGATGGTTAAAAGAGTAGAGGAATATGACGGAGCACAGGTATACAAGGAAGGAAGTAACAGAGTTACAATAGAGATTCCGGGTGCTGATGATGCCCAGACTATTCTTGAAGAACTTGGTAAGCCCGGTGCGTTATATTTTATTAACCAGTACGCATCAGACGACAAAACAGCCAACTATACATCACAGTATGCGGTTGATGCATCAGGCAATCTTGCACTTGTTACAAAACTTAACAAGACCCTTGATGAAATCAAAGCAGACGGAACAATTATCCTTACGGGTGAGGATATAAAGGATGCACAGGGTGTATACCAGCAGAATTCATCAGGAAGCAAACAGGCCGTAGTAAGTTTTGCACTTACTGAAGAAGGTGCTGCTAAGTTTAAGGAAGCTACAACAAAGGCTGCTTCTAAGAAGTGGTCAATAGGTGTGTATTATGACGGAGAATTCATCAGCGTTCCTAAAGTTAACAGCGCAATTACCGATGGTGAAGGTGTAATTGAAGGAATGGCAGATATTGAGGAAGCAAAGAATCTTGCTTCTGCAATCCGTATCGGTGCCCTTCCTGTAGAACTTGAAGAAGTATCATCACAGGTTGTTGGTGCTACACTTGGACAGGAAGCAATAAGCACAAGTGTTAAAGCCGGTATAATCGGTTTTGTATTGCTTTTCATATTTATGATAGCTTACTATAAGATCCCTGGTCTTGCAGCTAACTTTGCATTAATTGCTTATACAGCAGGTATGCTTCTTATCCTTAATGTATTTAACTTTACATTAACATTACCTGGTATAGCAGGTATTATTCTTGGTATAGGTATGGCGGTGGATGCCAACGTAATCATTAATGCCCGAATAAGTGAGGAACTGGCAAGAGGCGTATCTGTAAGGTCAGCAATTGCAACAGGTTTTAAAAAGGCACTTTCTGCAATCATTGATGGTAACGTTACAACACTTATTGCAGCAATTGTACTTGGAATAATCGGTTCCGGTCCTGTTAAGGGATTTGCATTAACACTTGGTATAGGTATAGCACTTTCAATGTTTACATCCCTTGTTGTGGCAAGGTGGGTATTACTTCTTCTTTATCATCTTGGATGTAATAAGGAAAAAATGTACGGAATCCACAAGGAAAGAGCAAGTGTCAACTTTGTATCAAAGAGAAAGATTTTTATATCAATTTCAGCTCTTGTTATTGCAACGGGTGTTGCTTTTGCGACAATTAATGGAGTAAAGGGTAACGGAAGCTTTAATCTTGACCTTGAGTTTTCAGGCGGAACATCAACAACTGTAAATTTTGATAAAGAATATACACTTGATGAAGTAGAAAAAGAGATAATTCCGGAAATTAAGAAGGCAACAGGTCTTTCGACGGTACAGCAGCAGGCTGTAAAAGGAACCAATCAGGTAATATTTAAGACTAAATGGCTCACAGAAAAACAGCAGAATTCATTCTACAGCTTATTAAAAGATAAATATAATGTGGATGTAACCAATCCTGACAAATTAAGTTCAGAAAAGATTTCAGCAACAATAAGCTCAGAGATGAGAAGAGATGCGATTATAGCCGTTATTGTGGCAACAATATGTATGCTTATTTATATCTGGATAAGATTCAGGGATGTAAAATTTGCAACAAGTGCAATTATTGCATTAATTCACGATGTATTAATTGTTATTACATTCTATATAATTTCAAGAATACCGGTTGGAAATACATTTATAGCATGTATGCTTACGATTGTAGGTTACTCAATCAACGCAACAATTGTTATCTTTGACCGTATCCGTGAGAATATGAAGGTTATGACAAAGTCAACATTATCAGAGGTTGTAAACAGCAGTATTACATCAACACTTTCGAGAAGTATTAATACATCGCTTACGACATTTATTATGGTATTGATGCTTTACATTTTAGGCGTATCATCAATAAGAGAATTTGCTGCACCAATTATGGTAGGTATACTTGCAGGTGGTTACTCATCTGTATGTATAACAGGCGCATTATGGTTTATGATGAAGAAATCTTCGTATAAGAGAGCTCTTAAGAAGGAAAATAAATAAATGCAGGAATGGCGAATTTATTCAAAAAAAGCTGATTTTAGTGCCATAGGTAAAAAATATGGAATAGATCAGGTAATAGCAAGAGTAATCCGCAACCGGGATATAGAAGGCGATGCAGCTATGGACAGCTATCTTAACGGCAGCGTTGATTCCATGTATGACCCTATGCTTATGAAAGATATGGGAAAAGCTGTGGATATCCTTCTTGACACTATAAAAAACAAGCGAAAAATTCGCATAATAGGTGATTATGATATAGATGGAATTTGTTCCATCTATATCTTGTTTAAGGGACTTTTATTTTTAGGCGCAGATGTGGATTATGAAGTTCCGGACAGAATAAAAGATGGTTATGGAATTAACGAGAACCTTATTAAACAGGCGTATGATGACGGTAGGGAAGTAATCCTCACATGTGATAACGGCATAGCTGCCACAGAACAGGTCAGATATGCCAGATCACTTGGATTTACCGTTATTGTAACCGACCACCATGATATAAGATATGAAGAAATCGATGGTAAGAAGACATATATTCTTCCGGAGGCGGATGCCATAGTGAATCCGAAACAGTCAGACTGCAGTTATCCTTGCAGTTTTCTCTGCGGGGCAGGCGTGGCATATAAGCTTATGCAGGAACTTTTCAAACGCACAGGCAACGAAGGAAAAGAAAGGGAATTCCTTGTTTTTGCCGGAATAGCAACCGTTGGTGACGTAGTTGACTTAAAGGATGAGAACAGGATATTCGTAAAAGAAGGACTTAAACAGTTCAAAGAGACAGACAATTATGGACTGAGAGCCCTTACGGTAATTAATGGACTTGATGATAAAGAAATATGTGCATATCATATAGGATTCATAATAGGACCATGTCTTAATGCCAGCGGAAGACTTGATACGGCAAAAAGAGCGTTGAAAATGCTTCTTTCAAAGGACAAATATGAAGCAGAAAGACTTGCAGGCGACCTTGTATCCTTAAATGAAGAACGTAAATCACTGACAGCGGCGGCAGTAATACTGGCAGAAAAAATTGTTGATGAGAATTACACAGATGATACCGTTCTTGTAATATATTTACCTGACTGTCATGAAAGCATAGCAGGAATTGTTGCCGGAAGAATAAGAGAAAAATATTACAAGCCGGTTATTGTACTGACCAAAGGAGAAGATGGAGTAAAAGGCTCGGCAAGATCGATAGAAAGCTATAATATTTTTGAAAAATTATGTGAATGCAGTCATCTCCTCACCAAATTCGGAGGACATCCCCTTGCGGCAGGAATGTCACTTAAAGAAGATAATATTGAAGAATTGAGGAAATATCTCAATGAGCACAGTAATCTTACAAAGGATGACCTTACGGAAAAAGTATGGATAGATGTCCCTATGCCGCTTGAATACATAAACGAAGATATTATTAACGAACTTTCGTTGCTTGAACCTTACGGCAAGGGCAACGAAAAGCCTGTATTTGCAGACAAGAATCTTATAATTGTTTCATTTATGCGGATTGGAAGGGATGGAAAATTTGCTAAAATGGAGCTTAAAAAAAATAACGGAATGTCCATTTTTGCGATGTGTTTTAATAATTGTGACGGACTTAACGAGGCATTTATTAATAATAAAAGAATTTCCTGTACATATTATCCTGAAATTAATGAATTTCGCGGAAATAAAAAATTGCAGATTTGCATTACAGGGTATAGAATAGAAGAAGATATTTAACATGGAGGCACATATAATGAAAAAAGTTGAAGATTATCTGCTTAAAGATATATCTGAACTCCCAACTGTGTTGGAGCGAGAATGGGATCTTTTAGATGTTATGAAGGGACGTATGTTAGCACAACAGGATAAACAAAATCAAAAAGAGAAAACAGAAACGGTTCTTGCATCTTTAGGACTTGATATATCTCTGGTGACAGATTCATGTCGCCTGCAGCAAATAAAGAAAAACATGGGAGCAGAATCAGCAGATAAGTTTGCAAGAGCTTTTCGTGTGCGTAATAAAAAAACGGACGAGCGATTTTATCAGTATATGAAAGATAATGCATATAGCGAAAAGGATATCCACTATCTTTACCATGGCAGCCGAAATGAAAACTGGTATGGATTGATGACAAAAGGACCTGTGTTACGGCCGGAAGGAGTGATCATTACAGGAAAAGCTTTTGGAAATGGAATCTACTTTGCACCACGAGCGAAAAAGTCCATAGGATATAGTAGTCTGCTTGGTTCTTATTGGACTGGGGGAACGCAACACAAAGGTTATCTGGCAGTATACAAGGTTTTGTTTAAAAATCAGAAAGATGTAGATGTTTCCCATCCATATAGTCTCCGAAACATCAAACCTCATGATGCTGTATATGCTCATAAAGGAGTCTCTCTAAGAAATGACGAAGTAATCATTTTCAGAGAACAGCAGGCAACACTACAATATATTATCGAATTAAATATTTAAAAAGAAAAGGGGCGGAATTTTCCGCCTTTTTTATAAAAATTCTTATTTTTTTTGTTATGACACAATAAAGATGTGGACA
>OGOZ01001791.1_pt1 | contig 11392 bp, 17 predicted proteins | sample 1552801 | NCBI WGS metagenome assembly OGOZ01 (sample SAMEA2580196, study PRJEB22360) | human gut metagenome | biome: human gut; feature: human-associated habitat; material: faeces | place: Denmark | collected 2008/2010
TAACAAATAATAATGATTGTATGTGTGTTGAACATCACACAATAATAAAAATGAAATGTATATGATTAAAAAATTAATATTTGAAATTGAACAAAAATTAATTGATTATTTATGCGTAAAATACATTGATAATGAATTTGAATTATGTGATTTGAATGTAAATATATTTATATTTTTGTATGATATTATAACAACAATAAATGATGTAAAATAAAAATGATTGTATCGTGATTGCAAACGATTAATAAAAAATGCCTATGAATTATGATAAAAAAATTTACAAATGAATTTACACAATTTGATAATGCAAATGAATTTTTCAATCATATGATGAATGTATATGTTAATTTAAACAATGTTTGCGATATTGATTTTGTGCAATTATATGTTGATGCATATAAACGTATTAATGAAACACATAACGAAAATGACATATTACATATTATTATGTATGACGATTGTTTTTGTGTATATGAAAAAAATAATATCGCATATAATTACGCATTTTATGATTATGATATTATTTATGATGATAACGAACAATATAAATCATTTAATGATTATTTACAATTAAATGATTTACAATATGCATATGATGATGTTTTATGTATGTATATAAACGAAACAAAAATATTTGATTGTAAATGTGACAATGCGTTGTGTATTGTAAATGATATACAATTCGATATATTATATGATTGTGCATATAAAATAAATGATAAAATATATGAAATGATAATCAAACATAATGATAATTATTATGTTGTGCATGATGATTTTAACGAATGTGAATGTATAAATAATTATGCAACAAAAATAAAATTAACACGTATCAATAAAAAATAAAAAACATAAAAATAAAAATGAAATAATAACATTTTTAATGCACGTAAAAATAACACGTGCATTTTTTTATGCAATTAAATAACGTATGTTATAATAACGGATGTTACATAACGGGTGTGATTTTATGTGTGGACCGCTACATTCCTAGAAATCCTACTTTCATGTATATATAAGGCCCTCCGTCCGAATGCGAGATGCGAGGATGCGTCTGAGGATGCGCTAGAGGTCCCAAATTTAAACGATTTGAAATGGTGCAACGAATTGCTCATGTAAAATTGAAACCGCCTATATGAGGCAAATACAACGTCATTATTGTGGCACAAATTTCCCTTTTTAAAGAGAAAAATATTCAATTTGAAAATGTCTTATCCAAATTTTTTACTTCCAGAATTTGAAAGACTATTAAGACCCAAAACATAATAATAAAAAGGAGGAGATAATATTGGGAAAGCAAAGAGATAGCCAAGTAGATTACTGGTTAACAGATGATGGACTTGTTCTAATTGAAGCATGGGCAAGGGATGGATATCTGTTAAATGAAATCGCACAGAGAATGGGTGTTGAAAGGTATACATTGTCAAGGTGGAGAAAACTCTATCCCGAAATTGCACAAGCATTGAATACCGGTAAAGAACTCGTTGACTACAAAGTTGAAAATGCTTTATTAAAAGCAGCATTAGGTTATACCACAAAAGAAATCAAAGTTACATTAGGTAAAAAAATGGTGAATGGGGAAGTATTCGAAGTGTTGAAAGAAACCACCACCCGCGAAGTTGCTCCAAATGTTACTGCTTGTATGGCATGGTTGAATAACAGAAAACATGACCAGTGGAAACGTAACAGAGATAAGGTACTTGAACTGGATGAAGAAGATAGCAATATCAATATCACCATTGTTAGAGGACCGAAAGAAGATAACCTTGGAGATAATGTAAATCAGGAAGTAAACTTTAGGCCGAAAACGGAAGAAGAAAAAGAACAGGAAGTGGATGACCTTGATTACTGGCCTGATGATTGGGAGGACGAGGATGAATAAACTTTTTTAGTTTACCTATTTACATTTTCTGTAAAATGTGTTATAATAAATTAAAATGAAAAATATAAAATAAAGGAAGTAAAAATATAATGGCAAAAGCAACTATGAACATTAGTCCTGCTTTTGATAATTTTATTTTTGACTGGGATTATGAAACATACTTATCTATTGGTTCGTATGGTAGTGGTAAATCTCATGCTATCGTACAGAAAATTATTTTAAAACTTTTTAGTGAAAAAAGAAAGGCTTGTGTATTCCGTGATGTATACGATACTCATAAGGAATCTACATTTGACTTATTAAAACAGGTCCTTGAAGATATGGGATTGTTAGCTGAGAATGGTGTTAGAAAACACCCAACCAAAGTATGTTTCAAAAACAGTCCCTTGGAATTTAAGTTTCCAAATGGTTCAAGAATAATTTTCAAAGGTATGGATAGTACTGAAAAATTAAAATCATTAAATGGTGTATCTATCGTATGGATAGAGGAATGTAGTGAAGTATCTTATGATGCATACCTCGAAATCCTTGGACGTATTAGAACCCCAGGAAAATCAATGCACTTTATTTTGAGCTGTAATCCGGTTGGTAAATTCAACTGGGTTTATCAGCAGTTCTTTGAAAAAATAAAGGATGATGGTTCTGTAAAAGTTATTCTTAAGGATGAAGTGTTATATGAAAGAAAAACTCTTGTTAAAAAGAAAGTTTACTATCACCACTCTACTTGTGATGATAACCCATTTTTACCACGTGATTATATTACCCGTTTGGATGAATTGAGAACTTATGATTATGCTTTATGGGTTGTTGCACGTTTAGGTAGATTTGGTGCTACTGGTATGCGTGTATTACCACAGTTTGAAATTATGAATAAAAAACTTGTTAATTATGCAATTAGTCAAATTCCAGAAGAATTTCATAGAACAGGTATGGACTTCGGTTTTGAAACTTCTTATAATGCAGTATTAAAGGTTGCTGTTGATGATAAGAATAAATGGTTGTATATTTACAAGGAGTATTATAAAAATAAAATGACTGATGATAAAACAGCTGAGGACCTTGTAAAATGGGATGAGGATATTAAGGATGAATTGATAAAGGCAGATAATGCTGAACCTAAAACAATTAAGTATTATCGTCAACAAGGATTCCGTATGTTACCTTGTAAAAAAATGGCTGATAAAAAATCAGAGGGTAGTAGAATTGCAAATACAAAAAAAGTAAAAAGATTTAGAAGAATCATTTGCAGTAGCGATTGTCCAAATACTATTAAGGAATTAAAGGATTTAACCTATAAGAAAAATAAGGATGGTACTATTAACTATTCTCAGTTTAATATTGACCCTCATACTTTTTCTGCTATATGGTATGCACTGGATGATTATACTGTAGCTGATGTAAAAGAAAGGAAGAATAACAGTGTTAAAGGCCATTAAATTTGATATTGAATCTTATAAGGAAAAGTTAAGTAAAATGTCCGAGGGTGAATTAAAAATGGAATGGGAAAAAGTTACATCACCTATAAAAGAATGTTATTATAATAAAAGTAAAGTTGAAGATGATAAAAAACAATTTTCATCTTCCGGAGTTAGATTTTAAGGAGGAAGTTATGACAGATAATATTAAAAAATTTGTTGTAGGAAATATGAATTTCCCTGTTTGGTTTAATGATGAATGTGCAAAAGGGAGAGCAAGAGTTGTAAGCGAAAATGGTAAACTGTTAAATATTGTTGTTCATAATGCAACAAGAACAATTACTGCAAATATCGGGGATGTTATTGTGTTATACAAATCTGGATTATCAGTTATTCCCAAGGAAAAGGCAGTTAAATATGGTTTAAAAAATGAAAACGTAAAGGAAGATAAATAGGAGGTAAAAATGAAGGAAGTAGTTAATTTACTTATTTTACTTGGGTTATCAGTAATTGGCAATATTTTAGGTGGTGTTTATGTAAATATTAACCTAAGTAAATTAAATTTTGATTGGAAAAAGTTAGTAACAGGAATCATTAAAGCTTTATGTATAAGTTTTATGTTCTTAATTTTAGCATTTATTGTGGAAAGTATTCCTAATGTTACAGAAACCATAGGAATAGAACCAAAAGCATTAATAGTTAGTGCTATTATTATTTATGCAACAAAGATAGCAGGACATTTAATGAAAATTTTTGGGATAAAAAAGGAAGAAGTTACAATCATTCCTGAAAAAGAAGTGGAAATTGAAGAAGAAAAAGATGCAGATGAAGAATTTGTGGATATTTAAGGAGGTATATGATGGAAATAAAACAATTTATTGAATGTGTAGCTCCTGATGTTGTAAAATCATGTAATGCTGCAAATTTACTTCCAAGTCCTTCTATTGCACAAGCAATAATTGAATCAAATAAAGGGGAGTCAAGGTTAGCTGTTGAGGCCAATGCTTTATTTGGTATAAAAGCTGATAGTAGATGGAATGGTGAAACAATTTCAGTTCCTACAAAGGAATTTGTAGATGGTGGTTATATTAATGTAGTAGAACCGTTTAGAAAATATGGTTCTTGGGCAGAATCTATTGAAGACCATACACAATTTCTTGTAAAAAATAAAAGATATTCCAATTTGTTCGGTGTTAGAGATTATAAGGAGTATTGTCAATTAATTAAAAAGGATGGCTATGCTACAGCACCTGATTATGCACAAACCCTTATAAACTGTATTGAAAGATATAATCTTGCTCAGTATGATGTAATTCCTGATGAAGTGGAGGATTTAGACAAGGAGTATGTAATCCGTTCTTTTAACATTCATGCTGGACATAATCCAAGTGGAATGGTTGCTTGTGGTTCTGCTGGGTATTTGATTGAATCTGATGAGAACAGAAATGTTTGTAGCAAACTTATTCAAAAAATAAGGGAAGCAGGTCATACAGTTTATGATTGTACTTGTAATAATGGCACAAGTAAAAGTGATGTACTTAAAAAAATTGTTGATAAGTGTAATGAGCACGTTGTAGATTTGGATATCTCTATTCACTTTAATGCAATTAAAAAAGAAACTGTTTCTGATAACAAAACAAAAGGGGTTGAGGTTTGGATTCATCCTAATAATAAAGGAAATGAATTGGAAGCAACTGCAAATGCAATTTGTAACAGCATTGGCAATCTTGGTTTTACAAATAGAGGAGTTAAGTATAGTAATACACTTTATGTATTAAAAAATACTAAAGCTCCGGCATTATTAATTGAGTGCTGTTTTGTAGATGACTTAGATGACTTTGCTCTTTACAACTGTGATAAAATGGTAGATGCTATTATTGCAGGATTAAATGTTGAACAGATAGAAGTACAAGGCAAGGAGTTATATTATGTTATTGCTGGTGTATATTCAACAGAATCTGGAGCACAGGAATTAGCAAGAATACTTGCTGAAAATGGTTATTTAATGAATAAGGATGGAAATCTTAATAGAGGTATTATAACTCAGATTAAGAAAGTAAAGGAGGAGTAATATGTATAGAGGAACAACTCCTGTTATTATATTTCGTGTAAAGTCAGAATTGGATTTATCGAAAATGAAACAGATTTGGGTTACAATGCAAAATGCAGTTAATGAAATTACGTTTGATAAAAATGATTTAACTGTTAATGTAGAAGAAAGTACTATTACATTAGAATTATCTCAGGAAGATACTCTTTCTTTTTGCTCAGGGGTTGTTAAAACTCAAATAAGATTTCTTGATGAAAATGATAGAGCTTATGCAAGTAATATCAGGAATTTGGAAATGGGTAATATTCTGAAAGAGGGTGTTATCAGTGAATAAGGTAATGTATGTTGATATAGAGATTGATTTGGAAAATGAAGTGGAAATTGAGGTTGAAGAAGGTGGCCATGGGGAAAGACTCCCATATTATACAGGGGATTACTCCATTACACCTTCTACACAAGAAAAGGTTTTAGAAACTAAAAATAAATCTATGTCAGATAATGTAACGGTTTTAAAAATACCTAAGTATGAGTTTGATAATGTAGCAAAAGGACAAACAGTTGTAATAGGAGGAAATGAATAATGGCTGTTAATAAAGTAGTATTTGGTAGTGAGACACTTATTGACTTAACTGCTGATACAATTACACCGGAGGACCTTAAAAAAGGTGTTACTGCACATGATAAATCTGGTGCGGTTATTGAAGGTACAAATACAAATGATGCAGATACACAAGATGCAACCGCTGCACAAGCTGAATTATTAAAGGATAAAACAGCTTATGTAAGAGGTACAAAGATTACAGGTACAATGCCTAACAATGGTTCTGTACAAGGAAGTATTAATGAAGTTAATTCTGATTACACTGTTCCACTTGGTTTCCATGATGGTTCAGGTAAGGTTGGAATTGATGCAACTGAAAAAGCTAAGTTAATTCCCGGTAATATTAAGAGTGGTATTACACTTTTAGGGGTTACAGGTAGTTATGGTGGGGAATCTATTGAAATTCAACAAAAAGAAGTTACTCCTACTGTATCTGAACAGGTAGTTCTTCCTGATGAAGGATTTGACTATTTATCACAGGTTACTGTTAAAGCTATTCCAAGAGTTGACTCCGATAATGCAGCAGGTGGAATTACTACAACCATCGGTTAGGAGGTAACAAATGGGAGTAAGTAAAGTAGTTTTAGGGGATGAAACCCTAATAGATTTAACAAGTGATTCTGTTTCCTCTGAAAATCTTTTGGAAGGGGCAACAGCACATGGAGCCGATGGGGAAGAAGTAATTGGTGGTGTTGTTGTTACTCCTATGTATACAGGAACTAAAGCTGCTATTGAAGCAGCGATTGCAGCAGGACAAATTCCGGAAGATGCTATTGTTAATATAACAGATGATGAGGAAACAAGTAGTTTTCAATCTCAAATAAATCAAATAAACGATAGTTTAACAAACATAACAGAAGCAGAAGTTACTTGCACTGTGATAAATAGCGGTATTATTTCCGTTAGAAAACTTAGTAATATAGTTTTCGTATATGTAAATATACAAACTAATAAATCTTTGTCAGGTGCAACTCTTTTTACATTACCTGAAAATTTTAGACCATTACACCAGATACAATTTTTATGCTCTATTGCTACTACCAGTTTATGTAATATGGTAGTAAATACAGATGGTTCTGTAAGATTATCAGGTAATAATGCACAGTCAATCGCATCAAATACATGGATTACAAGTTATGGAATGTATTTTGCGATTTGATTCTATTTAATACCATAAACTTCAATATCATGCATTGTTCTAATGCTAACAGAACTATTCACTAAGCTATCGTTTACCGAATTTAAAAGAAAGGAGTAAAATAAATGAGTGATATTTTACAATTAAAAGATGGACAACAAATTCAATTACAATCAGGGGCAAGTCTTTCTTCTATGTCTGTTTTATCAGAAGATAAACAAACAATGGTAGAAACATGGGATAAACTAACTGATGAAAATTTATCTGACGTTCAAATACTGAATGGTTCAGAACTTGTAGTTGGTATTTATACTAACTTAACTCTTGTATCAGAAACTTCTACAATTAATGAGGATGGTACAATATTAACAAGATTCAATTTAAGAGAAAAGACACAGCAAGAACTTGAAATGGAAGAGTTAAAGAGTGCTGTGTCAGATTTGCAAAGTGATATGGAAGTAATTAATGAAACAGTAGGAGGAGAATAATATGTTAACTGACAGAACGAAAAATATTCTCAGAGCTATGAGTAAACAATCAAAAATTGATGCAGTTAATAATACAGATGAACAGGCATTAGAAGTACAAAGTCTTTATCCGGAATGGGAAACAATTTCTGATGGTACAACACTTAAGGTAGGACAACGTGTTAATTACAATGGATTACTTTATAATGTACTTCAGGAACATCAAAAACAATCAACATGGAATCCTATTGATGCACCTTCCTTATTTGCTCAAGTTTTAATTCCTGATGAGACTGTTATTCCTGATTGGGTACAACCTGATTCCACAAATGGTTATATGATTGGGGATAGGGTAAATCATAATGATGGGAATCCCTTGTTGATAATAACGTATGGGAACCTGGTGCAGTAGGAACAGAAACCCTTTGGGTAGAGGTAGTAGAATAGAGGTGCTTATATGAGTGTAAATAGATTTAAAAATGGAGTACTTCAAAAAATAGCTGGGGCAGTAGGAGATGCTGTCCCACTTATTAATAATTTCTTAACAAATCAACCTGGGAAAGGTGCAGCAGATGCTAATACTGTTTACCAATTAAAAAATGAAATTGATTCGGTAAACGATAGTTTAGGCGAACAACCATCATTCGTTTATGACGAAAATGGTAAAATAACTGGTTATACAACCAAGATTGGCGGTGCCGATACAGTATTCCCTTTTAGCGGTGGTTTTGAAATAATTGAAACAGGCGGTAATTGGGTTAATAGTACTACTGTTACTGTAAAATTAGACCATCCAGTAACTAATAATTATATTATTTTTTCTTCAAATGTACCAAAAACTAAATTTGCTTGTTCTGTTGGTGAATTAATAAGCAACGTTCCCAACATTTCTAATGATATTCCGCAAATATATATTTATAAATATGTAGGTCAAGAAATAGACACTTTTACACTTACATTATCTGAATATGGTGGGAAATTTTCTTACATAATAACTAAATAATAATTAAAGTGTAAATACCTATTAATATTTTAAAAATTATCATTTACCAAATCATTTTTAAAACTGTATTGACAAATAAATAAAAATATGTTACAATAAAAACATGATTAATTAATAAGGAGGTAATCATGTTAGAAGAACAAAAAATATTAAATCAAACTTCTGAAGAAGATTCTGAATATATAGTTTCATTTATTGATGTTCCTTATTTTTTGTTTGATGAAGAAATAACATCCAGTGAGAAATCACAATATGTTTCAGAGATAACAGAAATTAAGAACTATTACAGAAATTATAAAAAGGGAATTAAATTTGTAACAGAAGGTTCAAATGGTGATTATGTACCATCAAATCTTAGGTATAAAAAATCTGCAATGATTATGAATAAAGAGGCAAGGTTTTTGTTTTCTAATCCTCCTACATTCAATGTTAATGCAGATGATGTGGATGGAACTTATAAAAAAGAAAATGCTATTATCCAGGATTATCTGGATAAGGTGTTAGAGAAAAATAACTTTAATGGAAATATTTTAAAAGCATTAAAGGATTGTTTTATTGGTAAAAGAATTGCTATTGTTTTAAACTTTAATGAAACAGATGGAATTACTATTACATTTTTAAATTCATTAGAGTTTGTTTATAAAACATCAAGTAGAGGTAATAATGAATTAACTAAATTTGTTACATTCTATAATATGACTGAAACTGATTCTTTAAAAGAACAAAGATGGTTTAAAAAGGTTTATGTTAAAGAAGAAGATGGTGTATATGTTGAAGAAAACATTTATTCTGGTAATGGTGATTTAGTTGAGGTTGTTACTCCTAAAACAAAAATAAAGTTTAATTACATTCCAGCTGTTGTTGTTTTAAATGATGGTTTAATTGGGGATAAAAAAGGGGAATCTGAATTATCTAGTCTTCTTAATTATGAAAAAAATTATAGTAGACTTGCTAATGCAGATATGGATGCCGAAAGAAAAAGTATGAATCCTACTAGATACACAGTTGATGCTAGTCAGGATAGTACAAAGAAACTTTCAATTAGTCCTGGTTCCTATTGGGATATTCAGTCGGATGAAGAGAAGCCTGAAACAAGAAGTGCCAAGGTTGGCATATTGGAGCCGAATATGCATTACTCTGCTGCATTAAAAACAACCCTTGATAGAATTGAAAATGAAATGTTTGCAGAATTGGATGTACCAAATATTAACAGTGAACAGTTAGCTGGTGTAATAACTTCTGGTAAAACTATTGAAGCTTTATACTGGGGTTTAACTGTTCGTTGTGATGAAAAAATGTTAGCATGGGGCTGGTCCTTAAAATTTATTGCTTATGCAATTATTGAAGGTGGTATATTATATCCTAACTGTATTTCAAAATATACAGATGAGGAAACATTGCCAGATATTCCTGTTAGTGTTGTTGTAGAAAATAACTATCCATTACCTGAAGATGTTCAGGAAGAAAAAACAATGGATATAACAGAAGTAGAATCAAATGTTATGTCAAGAAAAGCTTACCTTAAAAAATGGAGAGGTTTAACTGATAAGGAAGCTGATAAGGAGTTAGAACAAATCCGAAAAGAAAAAGAAATGTTGGAAAACAGTTTTTCTTCTAATTTCGTTAATGATTTTGCTGGTAATTCAAATCAGCAACAGGATGAAAATTTAGAGGATGAGGATTTTGAAGACGAAGAGGAATAGTAAATGAAAAATCCTTTTAAAGATTCCGAAAGGGATAGAAAAAAAATAGTTGAAAAACAAAAAAGAGAAATTAAAAAGCTTTATAAAGAAGCACATGATGAAATAAAAAAGGAAGTTGAAAAATTAAAGAGCAAGAATGATACTTCTTCTGTAATGAGGAAAAAATATTTAAACTCTTTAAAAAAAGAAATTAATAGTTATATGGAAATTGTGGATAGGAAAACAGAATCCATTATAAAAAATAATATGGATTTAATGGTTTTAAGTGTATTTCAAAGTAATCAAATGTATTTAACAGATTTGGGGTTTAATTTTTATTCAAACAATCCAATGATAAAAAAGAATGTTGTTAATACAATAATGAACGGTAAATTATATGGTGGTAAATGGAGTTTAAGTAAAGCAATTTGGGGGGATAATGCTTTAAAGCAAAAGGAAATAAGTAGAATTGTTTCAAAAGGCATAATTCAAAACAAAGGTGTTTATAATATTGCAAAAGACCTTGAAAGATATCTAAATCCAAATGCTAGAAAAAAGGATTCCTGGTTAAAATCATTTCCTGGCTCAAGAAGGAAAATTGACTATAATGCACAAAGACTTGCAAGAACAATGGTAAGTCATGCATACGAGGAAAGTTTTGTTAGGGCTACCATTAATAATCCATTTATTGAAGCATATCAATGGATAACAAGTGGTGGACATAATGTTTGTACATTGTGTATGGACCGGGAATTATCTGATAGATATGGTTTAGGACCAGGAGTATTTCCTAAGGATAAATTACCACTTGACCATCCAAATGGTATGTGTACATTTGATATTATTGTAACAATGTCTGACCAAGAAATAATTGATGCGGTTGCCGATTGGTATTATGGGGAAGGTGACCAAAACATGAATGAAAAAATTGATTTCTTTATGGATAACGATTGTTGTCATTCTATTTCAAGTTCAAGTCTCAGAAGCCTGTACCGGCATTACTTTAACAACAAAAGATAACTCTATGATTCTTGCCCGAACAATCGAATGGGGCGGCAGCGATTTAAATAGCCAATATGTTGTCGTTCCTCGTGGTTACGAGCAGTATTCCTATATTCCCGGAGGAAAGCTATCGGGAATGAAATTTACGGCTC
>OGOZ01001793.1_pt1 | contig 11384 bp, 9 predicted proteins | sample 1552801 | NCBI WGS metagenome assembly OGOZ01 (sample SAMEA2580196, study PRJEB22360) | human gut metagenome | biome: human gut; feature: human-associated habitat; material: faeces | place: Denmark | collected 2008/2010
TGTTGGAATAATAGTTGTATCATAATAGTCTGCCATTTCCTGATATGATTTGTTTAATATTGGATCCTCATATTTCTTGTTTTGGATAATTCCTACTTTTAGATTGTCTGGAATCAGAATCCTTGTAACTCCGCCAAAATAACGGTAAGCCTGGATATGGCAATCGACCCAATCATTGATTTTCATGCTTGGACATGCTTGAACATAACTGTACATACTAAATGGTAATGTTGCCTCGAATAAATATGCAGGGATTGCTTCTCCTGTGTAACGATCATACACATACATACGGGTGCCATTCCAATCAACCATCATTTTATCACCCGGTTTATGATTGATATGCATCGTAAGATTATGCTTTTTAACGTAATCACGATAGCGTTCGCAAAAGTAGCTATACTGGTAAAAAGGACTCTTGATTGACCGACAATCATCAACATATTCTTCCCATAATAGTTTGATAGTAGTTCCTGGCTTTAACAGTTCCTTATGAATGTAATCAAAATCAGGTTGCTTAATGGATAGATTAATTTTTACCTCCTGTTCAAATAATAAATTTTGGACATCTGGTTCACTGAGATCTTTAACAGATGACCAACAAATTTTCTTGTCATCAGCTGCATAGAAAATTTTTCTTATTGTATCTCTAGAAATTTTGAGAGATACAGATATCTGCCTCTGACTATAGTTTTGTGATCTCATTTCCAAAACTTTTTTAACATCTCGCATAAAAAAAACACCTCCTAATCGCAAGACTAGATAAGTATACTTACTTACCTGTTTTTATCTTACAACGGGAGGATGATATTTTATATCTACAATATAGGTGTGGACTTATACAACGGATTCAATGGACTTCGTCACCGTATCAACTGGACTTATTTTACCGTATTAGATGGGCTTGCCCATCCGTTATATTCAAAAATTTAATATAAATATTCGTGCATATAAATTATTTATCTTGGATATTGGTTTATTAGATGCACTTAGTGACTTACCGGCAAAGACTATTCTTGAAAAAGATGAAGTGTTTGTGGAATTTAAAGGGGCATTAACGGAACAATATGTGTTACAACAACTGATTAGTGATACACCTTATACGCCTTATTATTACGGAACCGAAAAATCAACTTTTGAACAAGATTTTATGATTCAAATGGAAGATGCGATTTCTACACTGCAAGAATAAAAAATACTGGCCTAGTTATACTGGGCCAGTACCTGTTTTATGCGGATTCTGTGTTTTTGATTTGTTGGACAACGATCTTTTTGATCTTCCATTGATTGCCTTGTTGTACTAAGGTACATTGTTCGGCATGTGCTTTTGTATCTAGGTTTTCTACGGCTTGAGAATAGGCTGAGAATAAGTCGACTAACATATTGCTTAAAATATCATAGGCTTGTTCTTGACTGGTTACCTGGTTGAGTTGTTCTTCATATTTTGGGGCCACACTGTTTTCAATGGCGTTGGTATCAATATTCTGGAAGTCATTGACATCAAAGCCTTTGACTTTTACGGTCAGGACAATGCTCTTATCTTTTTTGATTTCGGTACGAACAATGGAATACTTCTTTACATAGGTCTTCATAGCTGTCTGCATAAATGCATTGGCTGAATCATTGATGGTTGTTTTTTGTTGGTCGGATAAAGTATCTTCGCCAAAGGAATTTTCTAATCCACTAATGGATGCAGATATGGCACTTAAACCATTGCCGTCTTCGACATCATCGGTATATAGTGCTTGGGCTTTGGTGAAATCTCCGGCTTGAAGGTCTTTATAATATTGGTTAACAACTTGTGTGGCTTCTTTTGTGCCATCGGAACTACAAGCACTAATGCCTAGAATTAAGCTGAATACCAGAAAAATAGAACAGATTCTTTTCATAGTTTTCCCATTCTTTCTCATCTTTTTTTCTTTATTTTAGCATATGTGAAAAAGCTTTGCTATAATGTTCATACTATGAAATACAGTGTATGTTTACTTGCAGCTGGTAAAGGAACAAGAATGCAGCTGCCATACAATAAAGTTTTTTATGAATTAAAAGCTGGAAGTACTTTATTGGATGCAAGTTTAAATCTCTTTCAATCAGATCCGGATTGTCTACAAATCTGTTTGATGTATGCCTTAGAAGATAGAGAATACATGCAAGAACGCTATCAAGGTCAAGCTAAGGTAGAGTTACATGTTGGTGGGAAAACCCGTCAGGAAAGTGCGGGAATCGGGTTACGAAGTGTAACCTGCGATTATGTTATGATCCATGATGCGGCCCGTCCTTTTGTCAGCAAGGCCCAAATTGCTGCTTTAAAGGAAACCCTGGAGACAGAAGATGCGTGCTTATTAATGGTACCAAGTGTAGATACCGTAAAGATTGTGGAAAATGGCTATGTCTGTCAAACCCCAGAAAGAAGCAATGTCTACAATGCCCAGACCCCACAATGTTTTAAAACCGAATTGATTCGCGCTTGTTATGAAAAGTCCTTTAAGGAAGGGCGTATGGCAACCGATGATGCCCAACTAGTTGAATGGTATTCTTCAGTGCCTATTAAAGTTGTTGAATCAGATCGTTCAAATAAGAAAATTACGTTACCACAAGATTTGGATTAGGAGAATGTCATGAAATACTCGGCTTTATTATTTGATGTCTATGAAAAAGAAGAGCGTTTGAAACAAACTACCCAAGTACTCGAAGCAGATACCAATTGTTGCCAGATTGTTGTTGCATGTAGACAAGAAGACTTATGGAAGTATGCCATTAAGCCCACTTCTAAAACCATGTATGTAGCTATACTGGAAGAAAAGTATCCTTCTTTATTAAATGCCTTAAAGGCCATTGTCAGTGAAAACGTATTGATTTTTGACTTAGAAAAAGAAAGCAGTCTAGAGGATATCCCCATGATCTTAGAAGCTTTAGAAAAAGCGCCGGCCGTACATAAGGGCAATTGCTGCGGTTTTGATACGCGTTTGATCTTATTTACCTTACAAAAGGCTTTAGAAGAACAATTGGATCTGCATGCTTATTTGGATGCCATTCAGACCTATGCAGATAGTCCCGTTGTAGAGTTATAAAGATGTAGGCGCCTACATCTTTTTTTCGTGGCAGAATCATTGTTTTTTACTAGGGGGTTGGAGTAGAATGTTTGATATGAAATGTAAGATTCATAAGCACACCAACATCAAAACTGGGTTGACGAAAGAAGAAGTTTTAAAATCCAAACCCAATGTCTATATTGATCAAAATACCCGAACCGTAGGCCAGATCATTAAAGAAAATTCCATTACACTATTTAATGGGATTAACGTTGTACTCGCTATAATGGTGGCTCTAACGGGTTCCTTTCGTAACATGCTTTTTATTGGTTTAGTTGTCATTAATACTGTGATTGGAATTATCCAGGAATTACGTTCGAAGAAAGTCTTAGACAACCTGGCTTTATTGAACCAACAAAAAGCCAAAGTCTTGCGAGATGGCAAAGTCGTTCAATTGCCCGTTGAACAAATTGTAAAGAACGACATTCTCTATTTATCCAGTGGCGATCAAGTCTGTGTGGATGCTGTTTGTGTGGATGGAAGTGTAGAATGTAATGAATCCATTCTAACTGGAGAAAGTGATTCGGTAGAAAAACGCTTTGGGGATACCTTGATGTCTGGAAGCTTTGTGGTTTCTGGAAAAGCCAAAGTCCAAGTTGTCCAAGTCGGAAAAGATACCTATTCCCATGCCATCCTGGAAAGTGCCAAACGTGAAAAACAATACCCTTCGGAATTACGTGACAGTATTGATGCGATTATTCGTTTTTGTACCATTGTTTTGATTCCTACGGGTGCGACCCTTTTTATTAAACAAATGATGGATGCCCAAACCCCATGGCGGGATGCTGTACTAGCTACAGTTGCTGCTGTCATTGGCATGATTCCGGAAGGCTTAGTCCTTTTAACCAGTACGGCTCTAGCTTTAGGTGCCGTAAAATTAGCCCGTAAAAAAGTCTTGATTCAAGAATTGTATTGTATTGAAACCCTGGCGCGAGTGGATACTCTGTGCCTGGATAAAACGGGAACCATTACCCAAGGATCTATGAAAGTCGTTCTAACGGATGGACTAGGTATTAGTTCGGATGAAGAGATTCAATATATCTTATCGCGAATGTATACGGCTTTAGACGATGACAATAGTACGGCTCAAGCCATTCGTGCCTATGCTGGAAAAGGCGATGGCACTTGTGTGCGAACTATACCTTTCTCCAGTGCCAGAAAAGCCAGTGGTGTCGTCTTTGAAGGGGAAAAAGCTTATATTACCGGTGCTTATCAATTTGTTTGCAGTCAGAAACAACCTTGGTTAGAATCAAGAATTCAAGAATATGCCAAACAAGGGATGCGTGTTTTGGTTTTAGCACGTGGTTCGATTATAGGAAATGCTTTAAAAGGGAATCATGAAGTCATTGGATTGATTTGTATCCAAGATGTCTTACGACCTAATATTCGTCGAACTCTATCGTATTTTTATAAACAAGATGTGGATGTCAAAATTATTTCCGGGGATGATCCAAGAACCGTTGCGGCGATTGCCGCCAAAGCTGGTGTTCGAGGAAAAGCCGTAGATATGACGACGGTTAAAGATATTGACCAAGCGGTACAAAACTATTCCATCTTTGGTCGAGTAACTCCGGAACAGAAAAAACAAATGGTTCTTGCCTTAAAAGACCAAGGCCATACCGTTGCGATGACCGGGGATGGTGTCAATGATGTCATGGCTCTAAAAGAAGCGGATTGTTCGATTGCGATGGGTAGTGGTAGTGAAGCTACTAAGAGTGTAGCCAGCCTGGTTTTATTAAAAGACCAGTTTAAAGCGATGCCTGCCATTCTTCGTGAAGGAAGAATTGTGATTAATAATATCCAAAGAAGTGCTTCCTTGTTCTTAGTTAAGACAATGTTCTCTTTTGGTTTAGCTTTATTCTCGATTTTCTGGTTATCGGGCTATCCTTTTAAGCCAATTCAATTATCCATGGTCTCTTTACTAGGTACTGGATTACCGGGCTTTATCTTGACCTTAGAGCCGAATGAAGAAAGAGTCCAGGGGCATTTCCTATGGCATGTCTTTGGTCGGGCGTTTCCAGGGGCTTTCATGGTTATTCTATCGGTTGCGGTTTGTAACCTATTCCGTATTCCTTTGGCAATGAGTGATGCTCAGTTCTCTACGATTTGTACCATTGTTGCCAGCTGGACGTCTTTATCGGTTTTATATACGGTCTGTGTACCAATGACTAAACTACGTAAGATCTTAATGGTTTGTATGTTAGCGGGCTTTGTGATTGGGCTTTCTTTATTCCATGGTCTTTTGTATTTGGTGTCTTTATCTTTCTGGCAAATCATCTACTTATTGTGCAATATGGCTATTATTCCAGATATCTTATTGATTGCGCGTAACTTAGTAGATCATACCATTTTAAAAAGGAAATAATTCTTTCTTTGAGGAAATCACCTTGCCTTTTGGTTGGGTGGTTTTTTATTGGATACTGCCGACTTTTTTTCGGCAATTCTATCAAAAATGTGATAAAATTTATGAAAATAAAGGGGTTACATTATGGAAAGAAATGCAGGGGTCTTATGCCCGCTATTTAGTACACCAGGTAACCAAGGGATTGGAGACTTAGGTGCAAAAACATTAAAATTTATTGATTGTATTGCGGACGCTGGTTTTAAAATCTGGCAGATTTTACCCATTCAGCGCAGTGGCAGTACACATTCTCCGTATCAAACCTTATCTAGTTTTGCCGGAGATCCTATATATATTAATATTGATCGTTTATGTGAAATGGGTTTATTAACCCAGAGTTCGATTGTCAACTGCAACAAATTTAAAAACTTTGTAGATTATGATGAGGTTCGTGCTTTTAAAGAAACCTATTTTCGTCGTGCCTTCCGGGCTTTTAAAAAGAATTTTTCTCAGTATCAAAGAGAATTTCATGCCTTTGAACAAGAAGCGTTTTGGTTGGCTAACTGGTCCTTATTTGCGCTATTTACTAAACTCCATGATAATCGACCATGGCGCCAATGGGATAGTGAATACCGGGATTGGTTCTATGATCCAAATGGCGTGGATCTAACCGACCAACAAGAAGAGATCTTCTATATTAAATTCCTGCAATTTATCTTCTATAAACAAGTGGATGAAGTGATTACCTATGCGCATAAAAAAGGCGTAAAGATTATGGGGGATATTCCTTTTTATGTGGATCTGGATAGTGCGGATGTTTGGAGTGATCGTCCGGATTTTATGATTGATCGCAATGGCGAACCCGAATTCATTGCCGGTTGTCCACCAGATTATTTTTCCGAAGACGGACAACGCTGGGGCATGCCAACCTATAATTTCCGCCATATGAAAACGAATAAATATCGTTTCTGGCGCCAACGCATGGACTGGATGAATCGATGTTTTGACATGGTACGCATTGATCATTTCCGAGCCTTTGTAAATTACTGGAAGATTCCTGCTTCTTGTCCAACCGCTAAAGAAGGCGTTTGGGTAGACAGTCCAGGCGAAGAAATCCTACGTTATGTGACCCAAGAAAATCCTACAATGGAACTTGTTGCCGAAGATTTAGGCGATGATTTAGGTCAAGCTATCTTTGACTTAGAAGAAGAATTCTCCATTCCGGGTATTCAAGTACAGTTGTTTGAAATGGAAACCAAAGAACTGCGCCAGGAAAAGAAAGAAAATGTCGTCTTGTATTCTGGTACCCATGATAATGAAACGATTATGGAAGCTTATCAAGGCTATACCAACAATAAGCGCATTAGCTTACGTCGTTTCTTTAAGAAACAAGGCTATACTTGTCGTAACTTTAATGAAATGGTCTGCCAGTATCTTCTAGACAGTAAGGCCAATACGGTAATCTTACCTATCTGGGATATTTGTGGCTATAAGGCAGAAGCCCGCATTAATACGCCAGGAACCCTTTCGTCAAAAAACTGGACTTGGAAACTCAAGGATTTCAAGACTTTCCCAAAAGATCTAGAAAAAGCCAAACATTGGATACAAACCGCAAATCGTTAAAGTCAACCCCACTTCTGGTGGGGTTTATTTGTGTCAAAATTTCTAAAATTGACACTTTTCTTAAGTGAAATCGGTCAAAAAGTGTCAGTTTGATACAAAATGGCCTTTAAAAGCCTAAAAATGTGTCAAAATATCAAATTTTGACACAAAATAGACTGAAAACAGGTGTGAAAGTGTCAAAATTTAAAATTATGACATTTTTTATGTTAAAATGAGACAAATAAAGTCAGGAGGTCAACAAAATGAAACCTTTTCATGCGAAGTTGTATCCCGTTAATTACAAAATGGATAAAGACTTATTACGGCTTTTGTCACAGGCAAACGCAAAATATACAGAGTATAAAGTGAAACTACAGTCTTTGGATTTTGATTCAAAATATTTTTTAGATTCTATCTTGTTGAGTGAGAGTTTAAAATCAACACAAATTGAAGGAACACAGATATCGCAAGATGAAATGTATTATTTGAAGTACATGGATGAAACAGATGACAACAAAGAAATTCAAAATCTGAAGAAAACCGTGGAATATGCCTATGAAAAGATTCAGGATGGAAAAGATATTGATTTTGAATTAGTGAATACAATGCATAAGTTATTGCTGGATAGTGTTCGCGGATTTCAAAAAAAGCCAGGGTCAATTCGAACAACGCAGAATTGGATAGGACCAAAAGGCGCAGGTATAGAGAATGCAATCTTTATTCCTCCAGCACCGGAATATGTACATGGTTTATTAGAGAACTTATATGCATATATGAATGATTCGTTTATTGATCCGTATTTAATCAATTTGGCATTGTCACATGCACAATTTGAAACAATTCATGCCTATTCGGATGGAAATGGGCGACTTGGTAGAGCTCTGATACCTATTCAAATGGCACGATTTGAACAAGATAAGCCGATTCTATATATGTCAGAAATCTTAGAATTGTATAAACCAGCTTATCAATACAATCTAATGGAAAGCCGTAAAGGCAATTATTTGGGATACATTAAGTTTTTTCTTCAGTGTGTTGTGGATCAATGCAATAGTTTTATTTATAAGATGAACGAAACCGATCGAATTTATAAGGAAGATATGAAAAAAATGGAATCCATTCATAGTTCTACCTTATATAAAATTATGCCTATTATTCTTTCACAAGTTGTTTTCACAAAAAGAGAATTAGAAGATATGACAGGATTGTCTAAGTCTACGATTCATCGTACGATTCAGAAAATGGAAGAATTAAATGTAGTTGCGTATGATGGCTTGGCAAGGGAAAAGAGTTATCGTTATACACGTGTATATAATGTGTTTGTAGGCAAGAACAATTACTAAAGAAAACGTTGCTGAATGCAGCGTTTTTTGTATCTCCATAGAAAAAGAGATAGACCTAAATCGGTCAATCTCTTGTCCTCTATTTTGTGATCACATAGGAATGGTGGATAACAAAAATAGTTTTACACGCAGAAGTTGACATTTGCTTAATGATTGAATGATTACTTTAATCTGTAATAACAGGTTCCTTTACCTTTGTGCTGCATATCTTATGCGCATAAAAAGGGCAGGATGGTAAGGACCATCCTGCAAATGCTTAGATTTCTTTTCCAGTTAATAAATGATACGCTTCTTTGTATTTCGCAATGGTTTTATCAATAATCTCTTGCGGTAAATTGTAGTCGCTATCAGGATTGGCTTTTAACCAGTCACGGACAAATTGTTTGTCAAAAGACGGTTGGTTTTGTCCAGGTTTATAGCCATCTAATGGCCAGAAGCGTGAACTATCAGGAGTCAACATTTCATCGGCTAAGACAACGTTTCCGTTTTCATCAAGACCAAACTCAAACTTGGTATCCGCAATGATAATTCCACGACTTAGGGCATAATCCGCACAAGCTTTATAAAGTGCAAGCGTTGCCTCTTTAATCTTCGTTGCATATTCTTGCCCATGACCAGGGAATTGTTTCTCTAAGACATCAATACTCTTTTCAAAGCTGATGTTCTCATCGTGGTCCCCGATTTCGGCCTTGGTACTTGGGGTGTAGATTGGTTCAGGTAATTTATCGCATTCCTGTAAACCTTGGGGTAATTGAATTCCACAAACGGTTCCATCTTTTTGATAACTTGCCCATCCACTTCCGGTAATATAGCCACGTACAATGCATTCGATTGGAAGCATTTCGAGTTTCTTTACCAACATCGAATTTCCAATAAATTGTTCTTGTTGGAAAAATTCAGGCATGTCTTTGTTGTCAACAGAAATCATATGATTTGGTACGATATCTTTTGTGTAGTCAAACCAAAATTTTGACATCTGTGTTAAAACGGTTCCTTTTTTCGTTACCTTGTTTTTCAAAATTACATCAAAGGCACTAATACGATCGGTAGCGACCATAATTAATGAGTCTTTGTTGTCGTAAATCTCACGAACTTTTCCTTCTTTCATAGGTTTAAATTCTTGCATGATGTTATCCTCCTAGCACGAAATAATCATAGCGAAATCATCGCAAAAAAGCTATAAAAAATTCGTTGAAAATTTTACGCAAATTTTAGCCAAAAAAGCTTGTTTGAATATCTATGATAAGCTATAATGAATCAGCGTTTAATTAACTAAACAAAAAGTTTCTTTAATGAAACAAGCGAGGCAGATATGGAGATTGGTGAGAAATTAAAAGAATTACGCTTAAAAAAAGATTTAACCTTGTCTGAGCTGGCCAGCCGTTCGGAAGTAACCAAAGGTTTTCTATCCCAGTTGGAAAGGGATCTGACAAGCCCGAATGTTTCGACATTAGAAAATATTCTGGAAGCTTTAGGTACAAATCTACAAGACTTTTTTTCGGAACAACCCGAAGAACAAATTGTTTTTGGCAAAGACGATTTCTTTGTGGATGAAAGGGACTATGCCCAAGTGCAATGGATTGTCCCCAATGCCCAAAAGAATCAAATGGAGCCCCTGCTTTTAACCCTCCATCCCCATCAGAAAACCCAAGTTGTGGAAAGCCATGGAGGCCAGGAATTCGGCTATGTTCTAAAAGGGCGAATCCGCTTAGTTTGTGGCAGTCAAAGCTATCTTGTAAAAGCTAAAGAAACCTTTTATTTATCGCGTGCCAAAACGCACTATTTAGAAAATTGTACGCAACAAGAAGCCATTGTGCTATGGGTATCAAATCCACCCGTTTTTTAGGAGAGAAATATGGAAGAGAAGAAAAAGATTATTCAGTTTCATCACATTGTGAAGAACTTTGAAGACCAAGTTGTATTAAAAGGCATCGATTTGGATATCTATGAAAATGAATTTGTCACCCTTTTGGGACCCAGTGGTTGTGGAAAAACGACCCTTTTGCGTATTTTAGCCGGGTTTCTCGAACCTAGTGAAGGAGAAGTCATCTTTAATGGCCAAGACATTAAAAGTCTTCCCCCTTATAAAAGAGAATTAAATACCGTCTTTCAAAAATATGCCCTCTTTCCGCATATGAACGTCTATGACAACATTGCCTATGGATTGAAAATTCAAAAGATTTCCAAAGATATCATCGATCAAAAAGTCATGCGAATGTTGAAATTAATTGGACTAGAAGGCTATGAAAAAAGAGATGTCACCCTTTTATCTGGTGGCCAGCAACAACGTGTAGCCATTGCCCGTGCCCTGGCCAATGAACCACGCGTCCTTTTACTCGATGAACCACTAAGTGCCCTGGATTTAAAACTGCGCAAAGAAATGCAGTATGAACTAAAGAATATCCAACAAGAAGTCGGCATTACCTTTATCTTTGTCACCCATGACCAAGAAGAAGCCCTAACGATGTCCGATAAGATCGTCGTTATGAAAGATGGCCAGATCCAACAGCTCGGTACACCAGAAGAGATCTACAATGAACCTGCCAACCGCTATGTCGCTGAATTTATTGGTGAATCCAACATTATTCCTGGTCGTATGATCCAAGATAAAAAAGTCAAATTCGATGACATTGTCTTTGACTGCGTCGATGTCGGCTTTAAAGAAAATGAGCCAGTCGATGTCATTATTCGTCCGGAAGATATCGATATTGTCGATGTCAAAGATGGAAAGATGACCGGTGAAGTAGAAAGTGTCCTCTTTAAAGGTGTGCATTATGAAATGACGGTGATGTGCGGCGGATATGAATTTCTGGTGCAGGATTACCATCATTTTGAAGTAGGGGCTGAAGTCGGTCTGTTGGTGAAGCCTTTCGATATTCATATTATGAAGAAAGAGCGTGTGTGCAATACTTTTGAAGGCAAGTTGATCGACGAAACCCATGTGGAGTTTTTGGGATGCAACTTCGAGTGTGCTCCTGTCACGGGGATCGAAGCAGGCAGCGAGGTGAA
>OGOZ01001797.1_pt1 | contig 11359 bp, 9 predicted proteins | sample 1552801 | NCBI WGS metagenome assembly OGOZ01 (sample SAMEA2580196, study PRJEB22360) | human gut metagenome | biome: human gut; feature: human-associated habitat; material: faeces | place: Denmark | collected 2008/2010
CCCCAGCCGCTTCATGCATCCGGAGACGGCGGCGCTGCTGGACCGGTGGCTGCTGCTGCTGAAGGAGCGGGGCGAGGACGCCGCTTTTTCCGCCATTCGGCAGGAGCTGAAGCGGGGAAATTACGGCGCATAGGGCTCGTTAAGATAAAAACGAGCATTTTTTGCAGGTTTTCCTTGCTTTCCGCCACTTTCTGATATACAATATTTTGGTACATTTTGATGCGAGGTTATCAACGACATGACCCATCCCTATAAAACGCGGGAGGGCGGCGCGACGGTGACGGTGTTCGTTCCCTACGACTGTCAGAACAACTGCCCCTTCTGCATTAACAAAAAAGAATACGCGGACTGCTCCGGCTTTTCGCTGGAGAAGATCCTTGCCAGCATCCGGGTGATGGACAGCATCACGCCGCGGTGCGATTTTGTGTTTACCGGCGGCGAGCCTCTGGCGGATCTGAACGCCCTGCAGCAGATGCTGGACGCCATCCCCGCCACCCACAAAATCTACATCAACACCACATTCCCCGCTCAGGCGACCATCTCCTTTGAGGAGATGCTGGCGTTCACGGAGCGGAACAAGGACAAGATCACGTGCATGAACATCTCGCGCCATCTGGTGAAGTACGTGGAGGAGAGCCCCGACGAGATACTGGGGAGGATCGCCTGTCCCACGCGGATCAACTGCGTGCTGTACAGAAACTATCCGGCCTCGAAGCTGGTGGACTACGTGGAGCGGTTCCTGCCGTACCGTATCCCCATCCAGTTCCGGTATGACTACACGGAGACGACGCCGGAGAACCTGTATGAAGAGGAGCACGACAAGATTTTGCAGGATCTAAAGAAGCAGTTCACCTACAAGGGGCTGGACGGCTGCCGGATGCGGAACGGGTTCCACTTCGAGTACAAGGGACTGCACATGACGTATCACAAGACGCTGCCCTACTCCACCATTGTGGAGAAGGGGGACGACGGCGTGACCTACGACATTCTGTACGACATCCTCATCAAGCAGACCGGCGAGATACACAGCGACTGGACGGGCGTGAAGATGGACGTGGACGCATACCGCAAGGTGACGTTTGAGCCTTACGACCTGAAGGTGCTGAACGGCACGGTGGATTTTTGAGAAAGAGACGGCGTTTGCCGTCTCTTTCTGGCTGTCGAAAAAGCCGTCGGCTTCTCTCGACAGCCTGAAATAATGCCGGTATTTTCGTGCCGCGAAGCGGCACGAAAATACTCGCTTCGCTCCACGCACGCCTTGCAGAGCAAGGCTTAGCGCGGCATTTGATCCGATTCGAGGCGGGCTTTGCCCCCTCGAGCTCCCCCTGTGAGGAGGAAAGACTGCACGCACGGCGGGGTTTATCGACACGCAGAAAGCGGCACCCGATGGGTGCCGCTTTCTTGCGGGAAAATCAATAGCCAAACAGCATGGAACGGTTGATGTCGCTGAGCTTGTGGGCACCGCACATGGCCATGGTGTCCGCCAGCTCGCTCTTCAGCTTATCCACAAAGACCTGCACGCCCTCGGCACCGCCGCCGTAGACCATGTTCACGAAGGGGCGGCCAATGAGCACCGCGTCCGCACCCAGAGCCAGAGCCTTGAACACGTCCATGCCGGTGCGGATGCCGCCGTCCACCAGAATGGTCATCTTGCCGCCCACCACGTCAGCGATGGCGGGCAGTACCTCCGCTGTGGCGGGGCACTGATCCAGCACGCGACCGCCGTGGTTGCTGACCACAATGCCGCTGGCACCGGCGTCCAGAGCCTTTTTCGCGCCGTTGACGGTCATGATGCCCTTGAGGATAAAGGGCTTGCCGTTTGCCAGCTTCACGATCTCCTTCAGCTCATCCACTGTCTTGCTGCCGGCGGGAGGCGTCAGATTCTTCAAGAAGGGCAGACCCGCCGCGTCAATATCCATGGCGATGGCGATGGGGTCTGCGCCGCCCACCAGAGCCACCTTCTCGCGGATCAGGTCGATGTTCCACGGCTTCACCGTGGGCACGCCGCAGCCGCCGTTTTTCTTCAGCGCGCCGGCCGCCGCCTCGATAACGGCGGGGTTGGTGCCGTCGCCGGTGAAGGCGGCGATGCCCGATTCGGCGCAGGCAGTGACGAGAATATCATTGTAGGTCAGATCGTCGTACTTGTCGCCGTAGTGCAGCTGCATGGCACCCACAGGCGCGGCAAACACGGGGATAGCCACCTTCTTGCCGAAGAAGTCATAGGTGGTGTCCACCGGCACGTTTTCGCAGATGGTGTCCATGTTCACGCACAGCTCCTGCCACTTCTGGTAGTTGCGGATGAAACCGGTACCGATGCCCTTTGCGCCGGGACCGGGAACGGTGTTCTTGCACGCCACACCGTTGCAGACGGGACAGGACTTGCAGTAGGGACCCATGCAGGTGCGGGCATTGGCGAGGATCTCCTGGTATGTCATAGCGTATGCCTCCTTATGTGCGCCGGCGGCAGGCGTTCCACCGTCCGGCGAAAAATATCGTGATACAGCATTATTCTACGCCTGCCGCCCCAAAAAGCAACCCCCGGAACGGGGAAAAATCCCGCAACTACCATGGAAAATCTGTGCACCGCCCACAAACGCGCACCCTACGGGTACGTTCCGGTCATTGAGAAACCGATGGCCGGCAGGGGAGACTGCCTCGACCAGCCGGAAAAGAGGAAGCCCGACAGGGCTTCCTCTTTCATCCCTCCGCCGCAAACTGCCGGCCGGTGTGGTCGATGGTGTAGGGCGGAGGCAGGATCAGCTGACTGATGGGCACCACCGTGTAGCCGTCGTTGATGAGGTACGACAGAATCGTAGGCAGAGCCTCCGGCGTGTGGAGCGCGGCATTGTGGAACAGCACGATGCTCCCCGGCTGCACCTTGGAGGTCACCCGCTTGCAGATGGTTTCCGCGTCGTAATCCTTCCAGTCGAGGGAGTCCCTATCGGCAATGACTTGAAGTCGTTGTGGCGCAAGGGCTTGCTGGTTTGGTGGCGATGCGCATCAGACAAAAAATTGACCTGCAAACGGGGCGTTTGAGGGGTGTTTCAGGCACGGGAGAGGTCAAAATCGAGGGGGTGTGCGATAGAAGCATTTTATGCAAATTTCAATTGCGCCACTGCGAAACAGAACGGGTTGCAGAATCCGATAAACCATTCAAATAATGGATAGAAAACAAATCTGTTCTGCAAAGGAATATGGCGCAATTAGAAGTAGGCGATTCTTGCCATATCCAACACAATCTGCTATAATCTGACTTGAAATTGTATATGTCGGGGGCGAAAACGGATGTGTTCATGTAAATTTGATCAAGGTACAATCATTTATGGTGTGCGTTCCGAAAAATATCCCGAAGGGCCTTGCTATGGAGTGATTATTACAGCAATGTGTGATATAGCACAGCGAAAGGTTCCAAAGTATTATTATCTAACGGCTTTGGATGCATCTGCGTGGTTTTGCTCAGCATTTGGTTTTGCTCAGACATACGCAAGCAAAAGGAAGCAATTGCGCGAGAAAATCTATGCAAGTGCAAGGGAACTCGAATTAGATGGAGACACGTTGATAAAACAGTCACCTTCAGCATTGGCAATGATAGTTAGTGCGAAAAGGGAAGAAATTTGTGGTTGCAAGAGTAGCGCGAAAAAAGTTACAGCATTAGAAAAACAAATTGATGATTACCACAAAATATCTACATACTCGGAATCGGTGGACGAACGTAAGCAAGTAATAAAGGATAACTATAAGGAGGCATTACAATTTCTTAAGGATGTTGATTCTGGAAAACGACACCATTTTTACTATCTTCCACAAGTTGCGTATTTAGATAATGGCGTTAAGAGCAAAGGTCTTATAGTTGATATGCTAGAAATCAGTGCATTGCTTCCGGAGGATGTTAAAATGATTATAAGCCCGTTTTCACATGGTATCGACTACAGGTGTTTGCCCAAATTACCGAGTATAGATAATCTCAAAGAGAAAAACGCTTTTGACGAAAAAAACTTAAGAATAATCAAAGAATTTGTTAGATTAAAAAATGCTTTTTGGCTAGAAGATAACTCCGATTTTGTTGACATCGAAGGAAAAATATCTTCTCCATGGCGAGAACACCTAATGCAGAGATTTTCGAACGTTTTTGTTCGAATTGGGTTAGAGAACCCAGAAGAATCTGATTTTATTTCGGTAATTACAAATTGTTTTGAGGAGAATTGCCAATGAAGTATTTGCTGTTTGATGAAAATGCAATTGCTGTTTATGTTAGTGAAAAACATCTTCAAAGTGTAGAATTTCCAGAGGGGAAAAGACTTGTTGAACACATTTGTGGTTCCGGTAGCTCAGAACTGTTATTCGATACTTCTATTCAGTATAATAAAGACGGTGTGCTTTTTGTTGGGAAAAAGCGAAATGTGGATACAGAATGTGATACAGATAAGCATATTTTTTGCTTTGACTTAACTTCTTGTGATTTACTTAAACGAGAAAATAATCCAACGAGACTGTTGACAGTCGTGCAAAGAGCTTTTCGCTTATGTTTAAAAGTGTGGAATAGATATCCGTTTTCGGCCTCAGAAAGAATTAGCGGGACAAAGTCTATTCTGTTTCCGTTTCCTATTGGTGATCACAATCGTCTTGTAATTGAGAGATCTAATCAAGTTCCACGCTTAACAAGTAGAGGAATTGTCTTTCCATTGCTCGCATATAAGTATAATGCAGAAGATCCGGGGCAAACTGCAGACGTAATAAGGACAGACATTTTAAGGCTAGCCGGAGAAGATTATATAGCTAACAAATATATGCTTCAACGGCAACTTGCTGACCACGAGGTCAATGATGCTGCGAACAACGAGCGCACGGAATTAACGCATGTGGGGGCAACTACTTTGACTGAGGAAAGAAATGACTTCATTTTTTGGGACTATGCTCGGCAACTTAATGCACTCACAGAAGCACAGCGCAAAGTGGTAGAGTACGAGCCTGTTGACGTGCCATTACGTGTTGATGGTGCTGCGGGTACAGGAAAAACTATATCTCTAATTATGCGAGCATATAGATTATTGGAAAAATATAGAGCACAAGGCGTTGCATTTCGAATAGTATTTTTTGCACATAATGAATCGACATCTTTACGAAATCAAGAAATCTTTGAGTGCTACAAAGATAGCGATTACTATCTAAATCAGAATTCAAATCAAAGGATACAGTTCACTACATTGCTTTCATTCTGCCGTGAGGTTGCACATGTTGAAAAAGATGCGGTTATAGAAAAGAGCGCGGAAGATGCTAAAACGTACCAATTGATGTTGATTGATGATGCGGTTAAACGGGCATATGACACAAATCGTGTAAAAACATATCGTCCCATTATTAGTCCCAGAATCTCCGAATTGTTTGATGAGAGAAAGACCGATCGTACGACGTTAGTAAATATGCTTCAGCACGAGTTTAGTTTGCAAGTGAAAGGTCGGACGAATGGGACAATTGAAGACTACCAAGAACTAGATTCCATTGCAAATGGCGTTCCATGTGCAAATAACTCCGATAAAGAATTGGTGTTTTCTGTTTTTATGGATTATCAAAAAGCACTACAGATGCAAGGAGTATTTGATGTTGATGATGTAACCATTGAGGCCATTTCACATCTCAACGCACCAATTTGGAGGCGCAGGAGGCAAAGCGAAGGTTATGACTATATTTTTGTTGATGAAATGCATTTGTTTAATTTGAATGAGCAAAGCGTGTTCCACCACTTGAGCAAAGATATTTCGATGTCGAATATTCCGATTTGCTTTGCGCTCGATTATAGCCAAGCTATTGGCGATAGAGGAAATATTTCTAGGGATTATATATCCTCTGGCGCACTGGGAAAAGTGAAACAAGAACGTTTCTGTACGATTTTCAGAAATTCTCCGCCGATTGTAGACTTTTGCGCTACAATTGCGGCATCTGGAACTTTGATGTTTGGGGCAAGCTTTTCAAATCCCTACAAAGATATGCAGTATAATTTTACACACGCAGAAGAGCAAAAGATGCAAATCCCAAAACTGCATATGTATGTAAATGATGATGCGATGCTCGCCGATCTGCATACTCAACTTATGGAGTTGATGAAGTCACTGCAGTGTAAGCCAAGAGAGATTGCGGTTATTGCTTTTGACGAAAAATGGCTATCAAATGATGGCTTGCGTTTACTTGAAGAGAAAACAGAAAAAACTTTTAGCATACTTGGGCGAATGGAAAGCTATCCACAAGATAACTTTATTCTAACATCCCCTTACGACGTTAACGGTTTAGAATTCCAAGCAGTAATTCTGTTAGGCGTAGATGAGGGACGTGTACCACAAACCATAGGAACAAGTGACGTTTCACGTCATTTCATCATGTATTCAGCATATAATATGCTGTACCTTTGTGCTTCTAGGGCGAAGTATCGTGTGGTTGTAATGGGAATGGAATTGAGGGGTGTTTCAAGTTGCCTTAATCATTCTATTACTGCAAAGACAATAGAAGTAGAAAAACACCCGGAGATAGTAATAGCACAAGGAATTTAGTCGGCATATAGAAACGAGATTTCGATTTATCGGCTTTATAGCTAGTAAATCAAAATCTCGTTTGCTGACATATTGCTTTTACTGATAGCACAAATTTTACCTGCTTACATTTGGCAAAAACATTCGAGAGATGTTCGATAAGTCAAACCTCCCCGCGTATAAAAAGACCGCCATCTCAACGAGCTGCTGTTCACCGAGGTGGCGGTCAATTATTTTTGCGGCAGATAGCATTCTTCCGGGGCGTCAGGGCAACACTTCACGGGAAGCAGTTTTTCAGTCCATGCTTCATCAGTTTCGCTCAGCTGTGGCGCAGTCTGCAGAAGCCGCAGCAGATAGCGGTACGGATCTAAGCCGTTTTCCCCATGTCTACTTTTCTTGACTGCTACAAATGTGCGGTCAAAAACGAAAAATCCGACTGAATGAATTGCGAAAATTCAACTGAACGATGTTGCAAAATTGAAGGGAACAGGGTATAATAGGAGCAATTAGTCATCGAGGTGATCGTAATGAACCATCCAAATTATAAGCCACGCGTGATCGACGTTAAGGTGGAGGAATACCTGTCTGCCTTTGGTGCTGTCTGCATTGAGGGACCGAAATGGTGCGGTAAGACATGGACTTCTTCTCACCACAGCAAAAGTGAAATCTATATCGGTGATCCTGCCAATAACTTTCAAAATCGTCAGTTGGCTGAGTTGTCTCCCTCCTTGGTACTGGAGGGCGAGGTGCCGCGCTTGATCGATGAATGGCAGGAAGTTCCGGCACTCTGGGATGCCGTGCGATACAAAGTGGATCAAGCCTCAGAGAAAGGACAGTTTATCTTGACCGGTTCCGCTACGCCCAATCACAAGGGCATCCTGCACAGCGGTGCCGGACGCATCGCAAAGCTAAGGATGCGTCCGATGTCGCTATATGAGTCCGGCGATTCCAGCGGCAAGGTCTCTTTGGAAAAGCTGTGTCACGGTGAACTTGCTCCTGCAATGACCGGCGAAGTAGATCTCAGGAAGCTGATCGAGCTGATCCTCCGTGGCGGCTGGCCCGGGAATCTCGGACTGCCGCTGGAGCAGGCGATGCTGCTTCCTGCGGAATACTTGAACGCCGTCATTGACGATGATGTGTACCGCATAGATGGCGTAAAGCGTGATACGCAGAAAATGCGTTTGCTGCTGCGTTCGCTGGCACGGAACGAGAGTACCACTGTCACGAATAAGACCTTGATGAAGGATATTAAAGCTGTGGATGACGAGGATATTGACGGCAACACAGTAGCGGCATACTTGGATATTTTCAAGCGGCTGTTCATCACGGATAATCAACCACCGTTCTCTGCCGGTATTCGCTCATCCGTCCGAGTAAAACAGGCGGAAAAGCGACATTTCTCCGATCCGTCGCTGGCCTGTGCGCTGCTGAAGGCAACCCCTGCCAGACTGTTGGGTGATCTGGAAACGCTCGGTTTTTTATTTGAGGCCCTGTGTGAGAGGGATCTTCGTATTTATGCGGAATCTTTCGGCGCAAATCTATACCACTATCAGGACTACAAGAATCAGGAGATAGACGCGGTAATTGAATTGCCGGATGGGCAATGGTGCGCTTTCGAGATCAAGTTGGGTGCTAACCAGATCGACGCTGCGGCAGCAAATCTTTTGGAGATAAAGAATCAAATCACAGATGATGCCAAGGGCAAGCCGCCCGCCGTGCTCTGCGTACTGTGCGGCATGGCAAACGCCGCCTATCAGCGGCCGGATGGAGTTTTTGTCGTGCCGATTACGGCCTTGAAAAACTGATTGTCCGGTTTTCAGGACACACAAAAGGTCAAAATATTGTCAGGTGTTACGATGCTTACATTCGCCACGGAAAACCGCTGCGTAGTCGTTGGACCGCGGGATACGAGCAGGTATTTCGAGAAAAATACTTTGACTCACGCTCAGGTAGGGAGAATTATCGAGAACTGCGTCAAAATGCTTGAGGACAGCCGCGACTACCTGTATTTTGGGGTAATTCTGCTGGTGACCATGGGCATCACGATCAGCGAACTCTGCGCGTTGACATGGGGATCATTCTCATCTTCAAACACCTATACAGGAGTTACTGTTATTGAAGTCGTGGCAGAGGCAAAGGTTGCAGGAGAAGTCTACCGTACCGAAGAGTTAAACGGGCCGCGGCGGCAGGCTTTGCCGCTGTCGCCGATGGTGGCAAGGCTTCACATAAACAAGGAATATCACGCATGAACAATGACGCTGAGGCATCGTTCTGGAGGTTGCCAGACGGGATGGATTGGGTGTCAATCTCAGCATGCAGCAGATGAAAACTTACTAAGTAACGCATCATTTTGCCTTTCCATGCACCGCCTGCTACAATACTCAAAAACGACCGGGAGGCGTAGCACATCATGCGGAAGAAATTGGAGATCACGGAGAAGGAATTGGCGCGGTTTGCGGGGTATCTGCGGCGGGAGGAACGGGAGGATTCTACCATTGAATCTTACCTGAGGACGGCGAGGCGGTTTGCCGCGTGGCTGGACGGCCGCGCAGTGACGAAGGAGCTGGCGGCGGCGTGGAAGGCGCAGCTGCTGGAGCAGGGTTACCGCTCCGTCAGCGTCAACGCCATGCTGGCGGCGGTGAACAAGCTGCTCGTGAGCATGGGGCGGGAGGACTGCAAGGTGCGGTACCTCAAGCTCCAGCGGCAGATGTTCCGCAAATCGGAACGGGAGCTGACCCGCGCCGAGTATCAGCGGCTGCTGGACGCCGCCCAGGCGCGGGGCGACATACGGCTGCTGCTCCTGTTGGAAACTCTTTGCGCCACGGGGATCCGGGTCAGTGAGCTGCAATATATCACCGTGGAGGCGGTGCGAAGCGGCGTGGCGGAAATCGCCCTGAAGGGCAAGATCAGAACCATCCTGTTACCCACGAAGTTGTGCCGAAAGCTGCTGAAATACGCCAAAAAGTGCGGCATCGTCCGCGGACAGATATTCCTGACGAAAACGGGAACCGGGCTGTCCCGGAAGTTCATCTGGGCGGAGATGAAGAAACTGTGCGAGGCGGCGAAGGTGGCGCGGAGCAAGGTGTTCCCCCACAACCTGCGGGGGCTGTTCGCCCGGACGTTCTACGCCGCCTGCCGGGACGTGGTGCGTCTGGCGGACGTGCTGGGACACAGCAGCATCGAGACGACCCGGATATACCTGCTGTCCACGGCAAAAGAAAGTGCCCGCCAGCTGGACAGGCTCGGTCTGCTCAGCGGGTGGGCATAATTATTAATTCGACGAGGCACTGACAAAATGCTCAGTATGCCGCCAAAATTCCAACGATAGGGTATCACATTTAGAGACTAAAGTCAAGCAAACGCAACAATTTCACACGATAAGGCAGAGCCGTTTCATTACATTTTGAACCGGCTCTGCCAATTATATTCATTTACGCCTCGCAGCCTCGGCTGCGGGGCGTTGCTATTGCACGCTTTCTGCGGAGTGAAATGGGTGCCGTCAAGATTTATGCGCAAAATTGTTTGCAGACTCCGGCTGAATGAGGTCAGCCGGCAATAGAGGCGTCTTCCAGGGCTGCCTCCAGGTGCTTCATATTCATGTACTTCTTGTTGCCCCACTGGGTGCCGGCCACATGACGCAGCCGGGCACAGACCAGCATCAAGGCAGAGTTTCCATCCGGAACTGTGCCCACCACGCGGGTCCTGCGGCGGATCTCCCGATTCAGCCGCTCTATCACATTATTGGTGCGGATACGGGTCCAGTGCTCATAGGGAAAATCACAGTAGGTCAGCGTTTCCTCAACACTATCTTCCACCTTCTTAGCAGCCTCTTTCAGTTTCATTTCCCTCAACTGGGTCACCACAGCTTTCGCCTTTTCACGGGCTGCCTTCTTACTCTCCTGAGCGTGGATCGCCTTAAGCATCTTGGCCACCAGCTTCACCTTGGAACGAGGAACGACGGAAAACACATTCCGGTAAAAATGCACTGTGCACCGCTGGTATTTGGCGTCAGGAAACACTTCTCCCACGGCTTCCAGCATTCCCAGACACTTGTCTCCGACAATAAGCTTTACGCCATCCAGGCCACGGCCTTTGAGCTACTGAAAGAAATTCACCCAACTGGCCTTGTCTTCTTTCATACCCTCGGCAGCGCCTAAAACCTCACGGTATCCGTCCTCATTCACCGCAATTGCCACTAAAATCGCAATATTTTCGTACTCTCCGCCCCAGTTGCGCCGCAGGTAGATACCATCCACATAGACATACGGGTACTTGCCGCCCTGCAAAGGACGGTTCCGCCAATCCTCAATGTGGACATAAGCTTTCTTGTTCAATTCACTGATGGTGGCCGGAAATACCTTGCTGCCCCACAGAGCTTCGGTAATATCCTCCACCCGGCGTACAGAGACGCCTGCCAGGTACATCTCGATGAGGGCATCTTCCACGCTGCTTTCACGGCGGCGATACCGCTCGATGATGGCCGTTTCAAAAGAGACTCCCTTGAGGCGGGGGACGTGAAGCGTCACTGCTCCGGAGGTAGTGGTGAGGTTCCGGTCATAGTGGCCGCTGTGGTAGCCCTGGCGGGCTTCGCTGCGCTCGTATCGGGCAGCCTGAGTCAGTCGCTCTGCTTCCTGCTCCACCAAACAGGTATTGGACGAACACCTATTTCTTCAGCGGCGGCTTTGCCGTGAAATGTTCGCTCTGATCCACAACAGAAAAGCGCCGTCTTGGGAGTGATTCCAAGACGGCGCTTTTCCTGACACCAAGAAAACATTTAGATGTCTCGGATTTGTTAGAATCAAGCCCTATTAAGGTGTCAACCCTCAAATCATCTTTTC
>OGOZ01001800.1_pt1 | contig 11351 bp, 7 predicted proteins | sample 1552801 | NCBI WGS metagenome assembly OGOZ01 (sample SAMEA2580196, study PRJEB22360) | human gut metagenome | biome: human gut; feature: human-associated habitat; material: faeces | place: Denmark | collected 2008/2010
TCTATGATATGGAAGTGATTATCGCCATAGCACTTCAAATGGATACATACCAAGCCTTGTTGTTCAGACAATGGTTTATCAGTAAGGTTGTGAACCGCAAGGATTGCCAATCAGAGCAAGTAAAACACGAGTATCCGATGATTATTGTGATGAACGGAACGATGCCAAGAGGTGCAAGTTAGAATTTCTCATCTTTTAATAAGATTCCTACACCTTTATAATATAATAGCGTACAGGGGAAACGATTTTTGTCGTTGTACCCTGTACGCTATTCTTGTTTCGCTATTATGAAGCAGTACCCTTCTCTTGTGAAACAGTGCCATCGATTATCGGCTTGCGGTAATTACCAGTGAGAAGTGCTTGTATCTCGGATTCCGGATAGAGGGTTTTGCCACATAATATAATGTAGGGCAAGATGCCTTGCTTGCGATATTCCTGCAAGGTACGGCGACTAAGCTTCAGAAGCTCGGAGAGTTCCTTGTCGGTGAGGTATCGCTCCCCGTCCAAAGGTGGGCTGTAGGACTCGATGAATGAGGATAGCCAGTTGTTGGCTTTCTTCAAGGATTGCATGGCGGTGTCTATCGACTTGCTCTCATGCGTAAGAAGTTGGTTCATGTTCATTGTTTACAATTTGGATTAAGTGGTGAATATAAAATGTGTTGGCTCGCCCAGGGTGAAGTTTTCGGCTTTGCCTTGGGCGAGTTTGGTCTTATGCTATACCGATTTGATTCTGGCGATAAGCGGAACGATGGCTTTGACCTCTTCGGGACAGTAATAGAATTGGCGACCTATCTGGGTATGCCCCAAGAAACGGCGGTCACGAAGTTTTTGTAAGGTGCGCTGGCTGATGCGAAGTTGCTGGCAGACCTCATGACCTGTAAGCCATTTGTTCAGACGCTTGCCGTTAGCCTTATGCTTCAGCAACTCCACTTTCTTTACCAAGGCATCGTATCTTGCCATCATCAAGTCGAATGCCTTCTTTTCCATTGTTACTACTTCCATATTCTCTGTTTTATTGGTTCAACAAATTCGGGTGCAAAGTTAATGTGTGTATGTAGAAAAACAATGAAAATGAATAACTGTGGCAGTGCTTTTCTGGGGTTTGCCGACCGCTTGGCAAGAAAAATCAAGAAAATTATACGTGGGTCATTAATGAGTTGTTAAACGGGTATTTCTCAAATGCTTAATTTTGCCGCCGAGAAATAAAAACAACGAATTATATAACATTTCAAACGGAATTAGAATGGAAGTAATAACAATGGAAAGTGCAGCCTTCAAAAAGCTGACAGAACAGTTGACAGAAATAGTCCAGTACGTGCGATTGGCAAAAATGGCATTTCAAGAGAACTTGACGGGTAAGGGATTGAAGCCGATGTTGACCAATGACGATGCAGCTAAGATGCTTGGTGTGAGCAAGCGCACCTTGCAGCGAATGCGCTCAGAGAACCGCATTGATTTTATTAAAATTGGCAATCAATGTCGATACCAAGTTGAAGCCATAGAAAGAATGGTTGAGGAACGAACAATAGCAAAGGAAACATGAGCATGGAAGATGGAACATTGAGAAAACTGGAGTTATATCTCCATGACCTACACAAAAAGATAGACGGCATCTACGACATGCTGATGTTGAGACACGAACGAGAGACGGAGCAAAAAGGAAGTTCTGCCATCAATGAAAAATTGCTTGACAACCAAGATCTCTGCCTCTTATTTCAAATCTCCCCTCGTTCCCTTCAACGCTATCGTAGTCTGGGAGTGCTTCCCTACAAGCGTTTGGGGCAGAAAACCTACTACACGGAAGAGGATGTGATGCAGTTTGTAGAGAATAATGTCAAAGAATTCAAGAAAGAGAATGTGGAGCATTACTTGACTCGCATTCATCAGAAATTCAAATAACAACAGTATTCACCATTAAACATTTACAATTATGGTACAAAAGAAAAAGAGTGATGAACAGGACGTGCTGGTAGTCCGTGACGAGAAGACGGGCGAGATCAGCGTCGTCGCCGGACTCAGCAGGGACGGCACCCCGAAGCGAGCGCCCGCCAAGGCGGAGAACACGCCCGACTTCCTGCGTTTTGACCGCAACAGTGACTTGATGGACAGTTTCTTTAGAAACTTCTTCCGCCAGTGCAAGGAGCCAAGCCGATTCGGATTCTACCGCATAGCGGCAGACCAGGTGGAAAACCTGCTTGGCGTGATGAAGGAGTTGCTGAAAGATCCGGAGGCTAACAAGGAGATTCTTTCCGCCCACAAGGTTGACACCTCCAATTATGAGAAAGAGGCAAAGCAATCGGAAGGTCAGGCGAAAGAAACCGCATCATCGGACGATGCGTCCAAGACGCAAGCTAACACAGAAAAAGAGAATGTATCATCTGAACAAACCAACGAAAAAGAGAACGACATGGAACAGAAACCAGAACAGACCGTAACCGGACAGCAGGCACAGACCGCTCCGGGTGTAAAGCAGAACCTCATCAGCGGTAACGATGTGAACCTGCAGGAACTTGGTGCCAAATATGGCATAGACTTCAACAGTATGAATGAGAAGGATATGAAAGCCCTGCTCAACTACGGCAAGACGGGGCTTGTGATTGTGAAGCCGACCTTCGGCGGTGAACAGATAGAGATACAGGCCCGTCTGTCATTCCGCAAGGACGATAACGACCAGTTGCAACTCGTGCCGCATTTCGTGCGCAACGAGCCTAAACTCGATGTCGCTTACAAAGGCTATACCTTCACTCCAGAGGACAAGAAGAACCTGTTGCAGAACGGTAACCTCGGAAAGGTTGTGGATTTCCCCGACAAGAATACAGGTGAGCTGCGTCCTCATTTCATCAGTATCGACCGTCTCACCAATGAGATTGTGGACATCCCTACCAACAAGGTGCGCATACCCGATACCATCGGCAAGACACCTATTACCAAGGACGACAAGAGAGTGCTCTACTCAGGTATTCCGCTTCGCAAGGAGATTGAGCTTGCCAACGGGCGCAAGTTTACACCGCTGCTGCAGGTGAATGTGGAACAGCGTGGCGTGGAGTTCGTGCCTGGCAGCACAAGACAGGCGCAAGGTCAGAAACAGAATGGAGACAAGAAGCAAACCGCTGACAAGCAGGAGCAGAAGGCAGAAGGTGATGCGGGCGGTCAGAAGAAGCAGCAAGATCCCAACCACTGGCTCAATGAGGACGGGACCATCCGCCGACTCAACACCTATTTCAAGAAGGAACTGACCGAGCAGCAGAAGGACGACTATGTGGCAGGCAAGACCATCGAGATCAAGGAAGTGCCCAACAAGAACGGCAGCGGTACCTATACCGCCTATGTGAAGTTCGACTTCGACAAGATGCAGCCACGTTCCTACCGCAACAATCCAGACCTCAAACAGGCGAAGGAACAGATTCCGACCAATGAGAACAAGGTACAAGTCGCCGTCAACGAGCAGGGCAAGACCCATGAGGCGACCAAGCACACCAAGGAGCCGCTGAGTCCGGGACAGTCTGCGCCAAAGAACGAAAAGCAGCAGAAGGAACAGAACGCCGAGGAACAGAAGCCAAAGAGAAAGGCAAGAAGCGTGAAGATGTAGTTGCCGCCACTTGATCCGCAGAGTTAATCATCCATCATAACAACCGACATCTGCGACCGTCTATCCCACGGTTGCGGATGTCACAAAAACAACAGACAATGAAGACAATCATCGCAGAGAAACCAAGCGTAGCCAAGGAAATCGCCCACATTGTGGGAGCTGACAAGCGTGAGGAAGGCTATATGCAGGGCAATGGCTATTATGTGACATGGGCATTCGGACATTTAGTGCAGCCAGCCATGCCAGAAACCTACGGCATGAAGGGATTTCATGCAGAGAATCTGCCTGTAATTCCCGACCCGTTCGTTCTTGTTCCCCGACAAGTCAAGACAGAGAACGGCTACAAAGCAGATGCAGGTGTGCTTGCCCAGATTAAAATTATTGGCAAGCTGTTTGACAGCAGTGAGCGCATTATCGTAGCAACCGATGCTGGACGGGAGGGAGAGTTGATTTTCCGATACCTCTATGCGTATATCGGTTGCAGGAAACCTTTCGACCGTCTCTGGATCAGTTCGCTTACGGACACCGCCATCCGTGAGGGACTTCTGAACCTCAGGGATGGCAAGGAGTATGACAATCTCTATCATGCAGCCAAGGCACGAAGTGAGGCAGACTGGCTCGTCGGCATCAACGGTACACAAGCCCTGACGATAGCCGCAGGACGTGGCACCTATTCCGTAGGTCGTGTGCAGACTCCGACCCTTGGCATGGTGTGCGAACGCTATTGGGAACACAAGCGTTTCGAGTCGAAACCGTTCTGGCAGGTACACTTCGGTGTGGTTGATGCAGACAGTGGCAATATACTGAAGTTCACATCAGTCAACCGCTGGACAGACAAAGCTACCGCAACCGATATATATAATAAGGTGAAAGAAACAGGTTCTGTCATCATCACAAAGATCGCAACCAAGCGAAAGGTGGAGAAGGCACCGCTCCTTTACGACCTCACCACCTTGCAGAAAGAAGCCAATTCCCAGCATGGCTTCACGGCAGAGCATACACTCTCCATCGCCCAGAAACTCTACGAGGCAAAGTTCATCACCTATCCAAGAACATCAAGCCGCTATATTTCGGATGATGTATTTGCCACCCTTCCCAAACTCTTCAAGAATCTGGAGAATCATTCGGAATATGGAGAAAAAGTGAAACTCTTGCCTGGCAGTGAGGACTACAGCAAGAACAGCGTGAATGCCGCCAAGGTGACCGATCACCATGCCCTGCTCATCACAGAAAATGCAGCCATTGGTCTTTTCAAGGACGAGAAGATCGTTTATGACATGATATTGTGCCGGATGATTGAAGCGTTCTCGGCAGACTGCATCAAGGACATCACATCAGTATCGGCGCAAGTGGATCATGAAGTTGAGTTTGGCATCAGTGGTTCCATCATCCGACAGACTGGCTGGCGAGCGTTGTCGCTCAAGGAAAAGAACAACAGGCAGGACAAGGATGCAGACGCAACAGACAATGAGGTCAAGGAGCAAGTCATTCCCAACTGGCAAGAAGGACAGCATATCACTCTTTCTGGCTGCACCATTACGGAGGGCAAGACCAAACCGAAGCCTTTGCATACGGAATCCACATTGCTTGCAGCAATGGAGACCGCAGGCAAAGAGATAGAAGATGATACGATGCGCCAGGCAATGAAGGACAGCGGTATTGGCACACCTGCCACACGTGCCGCCATCATCGAAACCCTGCTCAAACGAGAGTATATGGTGCGCCAGCAGAAGAAACTTGTGCCGACGGAAAAAGGACTCGCCCTGCATTCCGTGGTGAAGAACATGGCGATTGCCAATGTGGAGATGACGGGCAAATGGGAGGCGGAACTTGCCAAGATTGAACGAGGTGAAGCAAGTGCAGACGGGTTCACCCATAGTATCGAAGGTTATACCCGTGAAATCACTGCGGAATTGTTAGGCTGTGACAGACTTTTCAGCCACAAGGATTCCGGCTGCCAGTGTCCTAAATGCAAGCAAGGTACCATGCAGTTCTTCGGAAAGGTAGTAAGATGCAGCAACAAGGAGTGCGGTATGCCAGTGTTCAAGCAGGTAGCAGGAAAGTTGCTCACTGATGCCGACATCACCGACTTGCTTACCAAGGGCAAGACCAGAACGCTCAATGGTTTCACCAGCAAGCAAGGCAAAACATTCTCCGCAGCCATTGCCTTTGACGAGAATTTCAACACGAAATTCGTCTTTGCAGAGCGCAAAACAGCAGAAAAGCGAGGAAATGTGAAGAGATACAAGAAATAGTTTGTACCTTTGCCACCGAAACATGGTTCATAAATGGTGTCTTTATTCAGGATGCTTTTATTTACTGTGGATTAAGTGGCGGCACTCGGAGGGATACCGAGTGCCTTTTTCTTGCTTTCACACCAACCGCCATCCACGGTTTATTATTCACCACTTAATCCATTCAACAGACAAATGAACAGAAAGAAACAGGCACAGACAGAGCTGTCCTATTACGGACTGTACCTCTTGAACCACCTCAGAGAGAACCGTTTTCCACAAGCCAGCGATGCGGACTTTATCCGCGAACGTGCAGACCATGCCGCAGAAGTATATGAGCAGGCACGGCGTGATGCCCTCTTTGCCGATGCGGCACAAGAGCTTGCCATGTCAGCATTGCTGAAAGGTCTCCGCTTTTCCAAGTACAGCATCCTGTACGATGTAGTTGACCGTGAGTTTCCCCTGGAGGTAGCAGTAGAAGACCAGGAAGCGTTTGTCAAGAACCTCCTGTCTCTGGTTGACAACGTGTATTCCATTTACGACCTCACCGATGACGATTTTGCCCAGTCACCGGACTACGACCAGCTCTATACAGAGTTGACTGGAGCCGTAGCCCTTTTCATAGAGTCAAATGGCGTACAATAGAAAACAACGGCTGAACGACAACATCAAGGCGATAGAGACAGCATTCATCCTTGACAGGGAACAGCGCACGCCGACTGCCCGTGAGCGTCTCCTTCTGGAGCGTTACTGCGGATTCGGTGGATTGAAGTGCATCCTGAACCCTGCCAGGGAACTGGCGGATGCCGTCCATTGGGCAAAGTCAGACCTTGAATTGTTTGCTCCAACAGTGGAGCTGCATAGACTTATCCGTGAAAACAGCAAGAATGAAAGCGAGTACAAACAGTTGATGGACAGTCTGAAACAGTCTGTCCTCACGGCATTCTACACGCCGTCAGCCGTTACGGAGGCTCTGACGGATGTGTTGAAAGAGCATCAGATTATCCCCGAAAAGGTGCTTGAACCCTCGGCAGGCATCGGTGCCTTTGTCGATTCCGTCTTGGATAACAATTCCAAGGCAGACATTATGGCATTTGAAAAAGACCTGCTTACGGGAAAGATACTCCGCCATCTGCACCCGGAGCAGAAAGTGCGCATAGAGGGATTCGAGAAGATAGAAAAGCCTTTCAATGACTACTTCGACCTCGCCATCTCAAATATTCCATTTGGCGATGTTGCCGTGTTTGATCCGTCCTATACAGCCATGAAAGGCATGAGGGCACTTGTCACCAGACGCATACACAACTACTTCTTTGTCAAGGCTCTTGATACGGTAAGGGATGGTGGGTTGGTTGCCTTCATCACCTCACAAGGCGTATTGAATGCCAAAAACAACAGTGCCGCGCGTTTTATGATGCTCTATCATGCTGATCTCGTGTCAGCGATTCGTCTTCCCAACAACCTGTTCACGGAAAATGCCAATACGGAAGTGGGCAGTGACCTCATCATCCTCCAGAAAAACAGCCAAAAGGAGTCGCTGCGAGGAGACGACAACCTGCTTGATACCGTCTATAATGACGAGAACCGCATTCCGACAAACAACTACTTTCTGGAGCATCCGGAACGCATTATCCATACAACAGCAAAGTTGGATACTGACCCGTTCGGCAAACCTGCAATGATATACACGCATGAGGATGGTGTGGAAGGCATTGCAGAGGATTTGCGAAGGATGCTCCATGAAGACTTTAAGAAGAACTTCAATTTGAACCGATACTTGGGGATAGAGGAAACAAAGGCTGAGGAAGTTAAGGAGGTTGAAGAAACAGAAAAGATAGAAAAAACAGAGAAGATAAAGCCTTCCATTGAGGAAAAGCAGAACGATACGGTAGTATCCTTGCAAAAGCAGGAAAAGCCTACTGATGATGCTGAGCTATCCCAAAAGTCCAATCATCAGCAGCCACCAGTCCAAATGACTCTGTTTGACCTTTGGGGAATGGAAGAAGAAAAACGTCTGACTGTCCATGCTACAAAGAAGAAAGCAGAGGTAACAGTGGGTGCTGCCGCCAAGAAAGTGTCAAGGAAGAAAGCAAGTCCGTTGGTAAAAAGCGTCAATCCGACTTTTGAAGTTGTGACAAAGCCTGTGGAAAAAGAAGAAAAGCCTTCGTTGACAGATGCAAAAGAGCAGGAAACAGCACAGAAGACAAAACCAATCCTGCCTGGTGATGAACCATACGCAAGCATCTCTTGGGAAGAGAATCCGCCAATCAACGGCTTTTACGAGATGATGATGACCATGGCTCCCGAAGACAGGGTGCTGCTGCGCCAAAAGGCGGAACTGCACCGTCAGGAACAACTCAAGGCTTTGGGCGTTGAAGATACGCTTGATCCGAAGTTCAAGCCTCCGATGGAACCGATAGAAGTTCTCAAAGTTCAAATCGGGCATGGACAGTCGAAAGGGAATGAGCCAAAAGAAGATTCCAAGACTCAGAGCACATTGAAAGAAACAAATCATGAGCGGGAACAACAAAAAGAGCAAGAAAGAAAGCGGGAAGAGCAGGCAAGGAAGAAAGAGGATGCTATGAAGCCCCGTCCATTTGATGAGAAACTGGATAGTTTTCATCGTGAGGGTTCTATGGTGCTCGACTCTGCCAGAAATATCGGTGTATTGAAAGACCTTACCAAGTATGGTGCTACCTTCATGCCGTTGGATCTGAATATGGAGCAGAAAGAAAAGGCTGTCCTGTATATCGCCCTCCGTGATGCCTATCAGAAACTTTACACCTATGAAGCGGAAGAACAGACGGAAAACAAGCAGATGCGTGAGAGTCTGAATGTCTATTATGACGCTTTCTTCATCCGCTTCGGCAACCTCAATGCCAAGCAGAACGTGAAGTTCATACTCATGGATGCCTCAGGGCGCGACATGCTGTCATTGGAACGGGTGGAAAACGGACAGTTCACAAAGTCAGACATCTTCGACCACCCGGTCTCTTTTTCGCTTGACGAGGTCAGTCATGTCGATTCTCCAGAGGAAGCGCTCACCGCCTCGCTCAACAAGTTCGGCCGTATCGACTTGCCGTATATGACTGAATTATCGGATATGCCGGAACCGGAACTGACGGAAGCGCTTAAAGGGCGCATCTATTACAATCCGCTCATAGACGGCTACGAGATAGCCGACCGCTTCATTGCTGGCAATGTCATAGAGAAAGCGGAGCGTATAGAAGAATGGCTGAAGGAAAATCCTGACCATGCAATCGTGAGGGAGTCGTTGGAAGCCTTGAAGGCAAGCATTCCCGAACCGATAGCCTTTGAGGACCTGGACTTCAACTTCGGTGAGCGTTGGATACCTACAGGTGTGTATTCCGCTTACATGAGCCACCTCTTCAATACACAGGTCAGCATCGTCTATTCCGACAGCATGGACGAATATTCGGCAAAATGCAGTATGAAGACCATGGCCATCACGGATGAGTATATGGTGAAGGGATATTACCGCCACTATGACGGCATGAGTCTTCTGAAACATGCCCTACACAACACTTGTCCCGACATGATGAAGAGCATCGGTGAGGATGAACACGGCAACGACATCAAGGTGCGTGACAGCGAGGGCATACAGCTTGCCAATGCCAAGATTGACGAAATCCGCAACGGGTTCACTGAATGGCTGGAGGAGCAGTCTGACTCCTTTAAGGAACGCTTGACCACAATGTACAACCGGAAGTTCAACTGCTTCGTGCGTCCGAAGTATGACGGTTCTCACCAGACCTTCCCCGGCTTGGATCTGAAAGCCCTTGGCGGAAAGTATGGTGTCAAGAGTGTGTACCCAAGTCAGAAGGACTGTGTATGGATGCTTTTGCAGAACGGCGGCGGGATATGTGACCACGCCGTAGGTACAGGCAAGACCCTCATCATGTGCATGGCTGCGCATGAGATGAAACGTCTCGGTATAGCTCACAAGCCAATGATTATCGGGCTGAAAGCCAATGTCGCGGAGATAGCTGCCACCTATCAGACAGCTTATCCCCATGCGAGGATACTCTATGCCTCGGAGAAGGATTTTTCCACCAAGAACCGTGTCAGTTTCTTCAACAACATCAAGAACAACGACTATGACTGCGTAATCATGTCGCATGACCAGTTCGGGAAGATACCGCAATCGCCAGAACTCCAGCGGCAGATATTGCAGGCGGAGCTTGATACCGTGGAGGAAAACTTGGAAGTGATACGCACGCAGGGCAAAGACGTGTCACGGGGAATGCTCAAAGGCTTGGAAAAGCGAAAGCAGAATCTGGAGGTGAAGTTGCAGAAGATAGCCTACAGCATCGAGCAGCGCACCGATGATGTGGTGGACTTCCGCATGATGGGCATTGACCACTTGTTTGTGGACGAGAGCCACCAGTTCAAGAACCTCATGTTCAACACCCGTCATGACCGTGTGGCAGGACTCGGCAACAGCGAGGGAAGCCAGAAGGCGCTCAACATGCTCTTTGCTATCCGTACCATACAGGAGCGGACAGGCAGAGATTTGGGAGCGACATTCCTGTCGGGAACAACTATCAGTAACTCACTGACTGAGTTGTATCTGCTCTTCAATTACCTGCGCCCCAAGGAACTGGAGCGTCAGGACATCCGCTGTTTCGATGCGTGGGCGGCAATCTTCGCCAAGAAAACTACCGACTTCGAGTTTAACGTCACCAACAACATCGTACAGAAGGAGCGTTTCCGATACTTCATCAAAGTGCCGGAGCTTGCTGCTTTCTACAACGAGATAACCGACTATCGTACGGCGGAGGCGGTTGGTGTGGACAGACCACAGAAGAACGAGATTCTTCATAACATACCACCGACACCCGAGCAGGAGGACTTCATCCAAAAGCTGATGGAGTTTGCCAAGACGGGTGATGCCACCATTCTCGGAAGACTGCCACTGTCGGAAACGGAAGAGAAGGCAAAGATGCTCATTGCTACGGACTATGCCCGAAAGATGGCTCTCGACATGCGCATGATAGACCCGACTTGTGAGGACCATCCCGACAACAAGGCGAGCCATTGTGCCAAGATGATAGCGGACTATTACAAACGCTATGACAATCACAAGGGGACGCAGTTCGTATTCTCAGATCTTGGCACATACAGACCTGGGGAATTCAACGTGTATTCTGAAATCAAGCGTAAGCTGATAGAGGATTATGGAATACCTTCATCTGAAATCCGCTTCATTCAGGAGTGCAAGAACGAGAGGGCAAGAAAGGCGGTGATAGCAGCTATGAACGAGGGTTCGGTACGAGTATTGTTCGGCTCCACATCCATGTTGGGTACAGGTGTAAACGCACAAAAACGGTGTGTTGCGATTCATCATTGCGACACACCCTGGCGTCCATCAGATCTTGAACAACGCAATGGTCGTGGAGTTCGTGCTGGCAACGAGATAGCTAAGTTATACGCTGACAATAAGGTGGACATTATCATCTATGCGGTGGAAAAGTCGCTTGACTCGTACAAGTTCAACCTCCTGCACT